>Ga0114129_10004622_pt1 | contig 19426 bp, 22 predicted proteins | sample RhiMetdeltSRZDD1_FD_80071 | JGI IMG/M metagenome (GOLD analysis project Ga0114129, IMG submission 80071) | Populus rhizosphere microbial communities from Tennessee, USA - Rhizosphere MetaG P. deltoides SRZDD1 (version 2) (version 2) | ecosystem: Host-associated > Plants > Roots > Rhizosphere >...
AGTAGAATTGATAGAGGATGAAACATGCCCGGAAAATATTTTGACGAGCTCGAAGTTGGGATGAAATTCAAGCACGCGGGGCGCACCATCACAGAAATGGACAACGTGCTCTTTTCGGCGTTGACCATGAACACGCAGCCGTTGCACGTCAACGAGGATTTTGCATCGAAGACCGAGTTCGGCCAGCGGCTGGTGAATGGCGTGTTCACATTTGGACTCGTCGTTGGCTTGACGGTGCCTGAGCTGACCGAAGGCACGATCGTTGCAAATCTCGGCTATGATAAGGTCGTGCATCCCAATCCTGTCTTTCACGGCGATACGATCTACGCCGAGAGTGAGATCATCGAGAAGCGTGAATCCAAGTCGCGGCCGAATGCGGGGATCGTGCGAATTAAGTGCTGGGGCAAGAAACCAGACGGTACAATTGTGGTCGAGTTCGAGCGAACAGCGATGTTTCTAAAGAGTTCGAAAGTTTGAAGGTTGGAAAGTTTACACGTTCAACCTGTCAACCTGCGACATTCAAACTGAAAACGGAGATTTATGCACTCACGGCGCGCGTTACTTTACATGCCCGGCGATGATCGGCGCAAGATCGAAAAGGCTACCACCCTAGGAGTCGATTCCATTTGCATGGACATGGAAGATGGCGTGGCGATCAACAAAAAGGCCGAAGCGCGAGCGGTCATTGCCCAGGCGATGAAGGACCTGGATTTTGGCACATCGGAACGCTGTATCCGCATCAACAGCGTCGGCTCGGGCATGGAGAAATACGATCTCGCCGCGGCCTTGACAACAAATCCGGATGCAATTGTCGTGCCGAAGATCGAATCGGCGGAACAGGTAAAGTGGGTCAGCGATCACATCGAGACGCATGAGCTCTCTAGCAACAAAAGCATTGGAACCGTTCGTTTGTTGGTAGGTGTGGAAACTGCCAAAGGCATTCTGAATCTCAAAGAGATCGCATCCGCGGATAAACGTCTCGAAGCGATCATCTTTGGCGGAGAAGACTATGCCGCGTCTGTGGGAGCGGTGCGGACGAAAGAAGCGATCGAGTTATTGTACGCGCGGCAGGCAGCGGTCACGGCCTGCGCGGCGAATGATCTGCAGGCGATCGACATTGTCTTTATCGATTTCAAGGACCCGGAAGGTCTCCGTAACGAAGCGGAACAGGGAGCCGGATTTGGCTTCAGCGGGAAACAGATCATTCACCCGAATCAGGTGTCGGTAGTACAGGAGGCGTTCACGCCGTCCGAAGACGCGATTGAATATGCCAGACGAATCGTCGAGTCGTTTGAGTCAAGTCAAAAAGAGGGTAAAGGCGCTTACGCGCTGGATGGCAAGATGATCGATATGCCGCTGTTGAAGAACGCGCAAAAGGTGTTGGAGCGGGCAAAAGCAGCGGGGAAACTGTAACCTTTTCATAATTGTCTATACTTGCCAAAAAATCAGGAGGTCTGGTATAAGCGGGGACGCTAAACTCATTTTAGAAGGGAAATATTTTTCATGCACCCATTGATTCAATTAGCTATAGAAGCCACCCAAAGTGGCGACAAGAACAAAGCATTTGAACTCCTCAGGCAGATCCTCACAGCCAACCCAAATGATGTGGACGCGATGCTGGTACTTGCGGGTCTTACAGATCAACCCGAACGCAAACGACAGATTCTAGACCGGGTGTTAAGAATCGACCCGATCCACAAGGTCGCACGGGAAGAGTTGACCAAACTAGACCGGCTTGCTATGGGGAATTTTCTCGCTGAAACACCACCTCCCATTACAACAAAACCTTTTGCTGCGGAACCTGCAACCATTTCAAACAGCGAGTCACCGGGACAAACGGCCGACAGACCCATCGAACGACTGGTATCATCATCAGCCCACCCTCAGCCCATTTCTCCACCCCAACCGGTGCCCGGCCTCCGACTTGATAAGCCAGTTGTTTTTCGATACCCCGCTCGAGGACGGATTGGGTACTTTGTCATTGCGGCAATCTTCGGTTGTCTGGGTCTCTTCTGGCTCGTTTCGCAAAGTGACGCATCGGCACTTTCGCTTCTTTGCATGGGAACGCTATTCGGTCTTGCTGCTCTGTCGAATCAGTCAAGTGTCACAGTGAGCGAATCGGGCATTCGTACAACGAATCTCTTTAGTAAGGCGGAGATCAGATGGAACGAGATCGCCAGCATGCAATCCAACGTCTGGAGAAAAAGGCTGGAATTGACTCCAAACCAAGGTGATGCATTAAAGATATCGACACAAATTGACGAATATCCCATGCTGGTCGAGATCTTGCGACAAAAACGCCCCGATTTGTTTAACGCTGTCTCATCTTCGCCTGCGCCGAAAAGTGTTCCTGTTCCTGGGTTCGATAGTTCGCCGTCAATGTATGTGAACAATTCCAGTCCATCTGCATTTGCAGGCATAAAAACTTTCAACAAGAATTTCTTTGGACAGTACGGAATACTATTGCTCATGCTGCCATTATGTATTACAAGTCCATTGCTTATCTATTTTAATGGTGACTGGTTTGCAGGAATCGGTATAGGCCTGGTTGGTTTGTTCTTCATGATGATGTCCCTCTTCAGTGTTAATCAGATCAGATTGGAATCCAACAAGCTGACAGCCGAAGCATTCTTCTACCAAAGGGAATTCACTGCCAAGCAAATCAGGGAGATCAGCATGAAAACGGTCCGCAGCCGACGCGGGATTGCGACAAACTTCGTCAATATTCAACCCATGGAAGGAAATGCCATCTCGATGGCAGGTTTCCCGGAAGGCGAGGAAATTATCTACGGCACCCTCATGGATTGGTGGAACACACATCGAAACCAATAACGGAAGCAAAGGCCAAACTGGGGATGACAGATATGATTGGAAAATAATAGGCATATCACCCTGAGCACAGGTCTCAGGGTGATATTTAATTTCCAATATAAAAAGAAACCAACCTGCTCCCCATCTTTTATGGAATATTCTCCGCCCTTTCCTGGGGCGCGGGCGGCCGGGAAATTGCAATAAAAGTAATATTGCCAGCCAGGTGGAAATTCTGGTACATTACACTACTCCCGTCTGAAGGGCTCATGCATAAACTGATTGAATCCGCAATCGAAGCTGCCAACCATGGTGACAAAAACAAGGCCATGGCGTTCCTCAAACAGGCACTGACAGCGAATCCAAAGGACACCGAAGCGATGCTGGTGCTGGCCGGGCTGGTGGACGACCCGGACCACAAACGGCACGTGCTCAACCGCTTGTTAACCGTAGACCCGGTCAACCTGCTTGCGCGGGATGAGTTATTGAAATTGGACCGGCCGGCCATGGGGGCTTTTCTTACTGAAACGAAGGCCGTTGCCCTACGTCAGACTGTGGCGAAGCCCTCTACCGCCTCTTCCAACCTGCCGAAGTCACAAACACAAAATCCTGCTGCAGGCAAATCGATTACTCAACCTGTGAATGTCAAAAATTCGTTCACCAGATGGAATTGGGTCGAAGAATCCCCAACTGTGAAACCGCAGGTCGCGGTGGAAATCGACGGCCATGCAATCATAGAAAAACCTTTGATATTCAAATATCCACTTTTCTGGCGTATCCTGATCTATTTTTTCGCGGCGGTTTTTGGTTGTATAGGCTTGCTGGTCGCGTCGCAAAATGTGGTCAACAGTCTGCCCTTTTTAGCTCTGGCCGCGTTGATGGGCCTAATTGCCATGGCGTTTTCACCAGTAGTTGAGGTCAGCGAGGCGGGAATCCGCGCCTCCGGGATGCTTTCCAGCTCAGAGATCCGCTGGGAGGGAATTGCTACGATAAGATCTATGCCCGTGAAACGCCAGCTGGAGCTTTCCGGAACGAACGGCAAGCCGGTGAACATATCAACCCAGGTCCGCGGGTATCCGCGCCTCGTGGAGATCATTCGCCAGCGGCGTCCGGACCTGTTTGGTGGAACGCCCGCCCAAGCCTCATTACGCGCCTCATCCCCCTCCCACTCGTCCTTGAACGAGACAAGAATCTTTAGCAAAGGCTTACTTAAGCAATATGGAATCTCGTTTATCTTGATTCCCCTCTCCTTCTTTGCGATTTGGATTGCAATGACCGAACTGCAGCACAGGAGCGGTGCGTTAATTGTCGCGGTTATTTGTGGCATCCTGATGGTCCTGCCATTGTTCCAGGTTAGTTCCATCAAGGTCGAACCAGACGAATTGACGATTGAGACGCTTTTCGAGGAAAAAATCCTCCGCGCTCGCGAGATCAGAGAGATCAGGATGCAATCAGTGCGTGGGCGTTACGGGCGCGTCACCCACTTCGTGAATATCATCCTGGTCACAGGCCAGAAATATCCCGTGCAAGGCTTTTCGGAGGGTGATGAAATTATCTACGGCACCCTGCTTCGTTGGTGGGAGTTCTATCAGGACGAATAGATAATTTGAATTACACAGCGGGGACGACCGTTATAATTGGAAAATAGACTCTATCCATGTCACTCTGAGATCCCTCACTGTATGCCTCAGGGTGGCATTTTAATTCCAACAAAGAGGTAACCTACTTGCTCCCCATCCTGTATGGATTATTCTCTGCCCTTTCATGGGGTTCTGGCGATTTTGCGGGCGGACTTGCCAGCCGCAAGCTGGGCGCGTATCGTGCGGTATTTTGGGCTGACCTGCTTGGCTTGCTGATCATCCTGCCTGTCGCCGCAATATACTGGGAGCCATTTCCATCCGTGGAAGTTCTCGTCAATTCTGCCATGGGAGGAGCGCTGGGCTCAGTTGGCTTGTTGGTGTTGTATTACAGTCTCACTGTCGGAAAGATGAGTATTGCCGCGCCAGTCTCAGCCCTGTTTGCGGCCCTCCTGCCTGTAATGGTAGGGTTATTCACGCAGGGATTGCCGACCTTAGCACAATTCGCAGGCTTTGGTTTTGCACTTGCGGCAGTCTGGTTAACTTCGCAGGGTCATTGGGACGAGAAATTCCAAATCAAGCACCTGGCTGACCTGCGCCTCCCAATTCTCGCAGGCATTGGGTTTGGGTGCTATTTCATTTTTGTTCACTACGCTTCAAAAGATTCTGGCTCCATCCTATGGACCATGATCGCATCACGCGTTGCTGGTACCTTGCTCTTATCGGTGGTTGTGCTGGCCCGCCGTGAATCTTTCTCTGTTCAGCGCGACGCCTGGCTGGTGGTCCTCTTCAACGCGACTCTTGATCTGGCCGGGAACTTTTTTTACATCCTGGCCAGCCAGGCTGGCCGTCTCGATGTCTCAGCCGTTCTCAGTTCACTATTCCCAGGCAGCACCATCATCCTGGCCTGGATCGTGCTCAAAGAGCGCATTACGCACCCGCAGGCAATTGGAATTGTGCTGGCTTTCGTTGCCATACTTCTCTTTACAATCTAGTTTTCATTTCCCCGAATCCGCTCCCACGCCAGGTTCACATATTCCTCGTTAACTTCATACCCTATAAAATGCCGGCCCGACTTCAACGCCGCCAGCGCGGTTTGTCCGCTGCCCATAAATGGATCCAATATGATCTCGTTCGAAAACGTATAAAGCTGGATCAAACGATACGGCAGTTCCACAGGGAACGGCGCGGGATGCCCAACCTTCCTGGCTGATTCGGTTGTAAAATCCCACACCGACTTGGTAAATTCCAGAAATTCTTCCTTGGTGATCGTGCTCTCACGTCCCTCCACCTTTTCACGGCGGAAACTGCCCTTCGAAAATACAAGGATGTACTCGTGTGTATCGCGCAGGGTGGGATTGGTGGCCGACTGCCACGAACCCCACGCAGTTGACGTGCTGGCAGAGGCCGCTTTATTCCAAATGACCTCACCGCGCATCAAAAATCCGAGACTGATCAGCTCCTTGGTGATGAGTCCATTAATCGGAATATATGGCTTGCGTCCCAAATTTGCTACATTCACGCATATCCGTCCCCCGGGTACAAGCACTCGGTAGACTTCGCTCCAAACACGTCTGAGAAAGGCCAAATACTCATCCAGTGTGAGGTTTTCGTCATATTCCTTGCCCACGTTATAGGGCGGCGATGTGACCATGAGATGGACCGAGTTATCGGGCAATTCCTGCATCGATTCAGACGAGTGATTAAAGATCACATCCAGTTCAGAGATTGGATTCTCGATATACGCTTCCGACTCAGCCTGCGAAGTGCCCGAAGGGTGAGCCTGATCGGCGTATAGACGCGTCTCATAAAACGCCGACGCGTCATGCCCTTCCCGCCCCGGCGACCCAAACGATGTAGTGGATGTATTATTTGCAAATTTTCGCTTTGGCATGGATTGTGTCCTGGGCAATTATCACCGAAAACTGGGAGATACGTAAAGGTGACTTCTTGTAATCAACAAAGCTAATCAGGACTTGACAAGTGTTATTTTTTGTTGTATTATATCCGTGGCGGATATATTCGCGCCAGATATAAATCTCGACAAGGAGAACTCTCATGACTGAAGCCCTGCAAAACCCCGAAGAATTCCTCCCCCTCACCCCGGCAGTATTCAACATCCTGCTGGCGCTGGCAGATGGAGAGAAACATGGCTACGGTATCATGCTCGAAGTGGAAGCGAATACTAAGGGACAAGTTCTAATGGGACCTGGCACGTTGTACGGCTCGATCAAGCGCATGCTGCAGGCAGATCTCATCGAGGAAAGTGATGAACGCGTCGACCCGGACATGGACGATCCGCGCCGTAGAGCCTACTACCGCCTGACGCGTCTGGGTAGGCGCATCCTGCGAATGGAAGCAGAGCGGCTGGCATCTCAGGTACAGATTGCCAGGACCAAAAACATCCTCGCCACTGATTTTTCAGGAGGCGCGACATGATCAGCCAACGCGTAAAACTTCCCATCGTGGCGCTTTCTGTCAGAGTCTATCAGGCGCTTCTGGTCGCGTACCCAACCAAGTTCCAACAGGAATATGGTTCGGACATGGTGGATGTGTTTCAGGATTGTTGCCTGCGGGCGCTTCGCCAAAGTGGGGCAAATGGAATAGTCAAGTTGTGGGCAGTCACGCTTCTCGATCTCATTCAAAGCATGGTCTCGGAGCATATGCACAAGGAGACTGATATGTCAAAATCGCAGTTGATCAGGTTCAGTGGCTGGGCTTTGATCCTGGGATCATTCGCCTTCGTGACCATTATGAGCGGCACAGACACATTAGCTTTTCCTGGGTCAGTGATCAGCGCCATCCTGCTGGCGGTCGGGCTGTCAGGCTTGCGGGCTCGTTACGGCGAGCGGGCCGGCGGCTTTGGCAGGAACATGTTAACGGCCGGCGTGATCGGGATGATCCTTTTTTATCTGGCCCTTGTGCTTTTGATTGTTGCCGTCTTCGTTCTGCCGGGGATCAGATCTCAAGCCGAAAGTTTGGTCCGATCCGGTTTATGGCTTCTCATGTTTGGAGGACCGGCAGTCGTGTTGCTGGGCTTGACACTGTTTGGACTGACTGCTTTACGCAGTAGACCAATGTCCCGGTTGAATTGGCTGCCAGTTGTCGCCGGGATCTGGTATCCGCTCGTTTATCTCTTCCTGGCTGCCTACCTTTACACACATAATGGAGCGTATCCACATAAATATCACAATGGGATGCAAATGATGTTCTTGATGCAGTTTTTTGCCTTGTGTGTGTTCGGTGCTGTTGTGGCTGCAGACACATCTCAGGAAATGACAGCGACTTGATCAAGAAGGAAGGTCAACCCGCCCGGTTGGTAATGATTCCTCAGGAGCGCGCAATGGCAAGTAAATCCACAGTCATCGACCTAACCGCATTTTCGGTGAAAGTCTATCAAACGCTTTTGAACGCATACCCAGCCAAATTCCAACAGGAATATGGCTCACACATGTTGCAAGTCTTTGAAGATTGCTGCCTGCGCGCGGTGCGCCAGGGCGGGACGAATGGAATAGTCAAGTTATGGGCAATCACGCTTCTCGATCTCATTCAAAGTGTGATCTCGGAACATGCACATAAGGAGATTGAAATGAAAAAGGAAATAAAACCAGAAGATATTCGATTGGCTGGCTGGGCGCTCATCTGGGGCGCGGTGACCTTTGTTCTCAGTTTAGTATCCTTGCTTATAGGAGACACTGCGCTAGGCAATCCATTCTACGGAATATCGGCTCTATTCATAATCTTTCTAAGCCAGCCTCTGTTAGTGGTTGGGATTTTGGGATTGCGCAAACGATATGGCGACAAAGTTGGCTGGTTTGGCAAAAATATCCTTTTGCTGGGGGCAACCCTTGGACCACTAATAACCTTGACAGGCTTTTTCGGGATGCTCGGTCTCTTCGAGAAAGGTAATATAGGTTGGCATCTGATTTATATTGGTCCTGGAGTGTTGTTCGCTGGCCTGGCACTATTTGGATTCTTGGCGTTGTACAAGAGACCCTTGCCGCGCTGGAATGGGGTTCCCGTCATCGCCGGACTCTGGTATCCAATCGTCGTCCTTGCTCATATTTTTACGAGCGTGAGAGTTGGAAATTGGTTACACGGTGGTCCCATTTACTATACGGCACCTTATTTAGATGTAATACAAGGTGTTGCATTGGTGGCGCTGGGATATATCCTCAAATCGGATGTGCAAGAGGAAACAATTGTCCCTGCTTGAGCAAAACTCTCCACGTTAGCGCCCAACCTCACGCCAGATGGTGAAATAGGCTTCTTGTCTAAAGTATCCATCTATGTTTTCAGTTCCATAAGGCAATAGGATGTTCCAATGCATACATCCCGAAAGATTCCATTCACTACTCTTACTCTTGCGCTGCTCATCACAATTGTTCAAATCCTGCGTTCCCTCGGCGGGATCTATGACGAATTTGTTTTGATGAACCTCGATTGGGTAAATTGGGAAGTGTTTTATGACCAACCCTGGCGCATTCTTACCAGCCCATTCATTCATCAAAACCTGTCCCACTACTTTGAAAATCTATTTTTTCTTTTGTTATTCGGTTTTCAAATCGAGCGGACATATGGGTGGAAATATTATTTGGGAGCCCTTTTAGGCGCGTTGGTGACCGGACATATCGTTTGGATGAACATAATGCATGGTTTCATATGGGGGATTTCTGGCGGGGTCTGTGGACTGTTTGGCTTTTCCCTGATTGCCAAGCGTCGTATGCCCTGGTGGACCACTTTAACTCATCGCCCGCTGCATATCCTTTATTTCGCAAACTTGTTGTGGGCAGTGTTTGTTGATGTCGCTGATTGGGCTCCGTTTCCAATTGCGCATTTGAACCACGTAATCGGTATTCTGTACGGTATGGCATTTGGCGGTACGTTCTTATTGTTATCAAGAGGTTCATGGCGCTGGGCTGTCAGCGCGTTACCGCTCGTGCTTTTCGCGAGCGTATTCTATAGTCCATGGCTAATTGAGTGGCGGTTGGTGAAGAGATCGCCTTTACTTGTGACCGAAAATACCAATTGCCAATTAAAGTCAATTGAACCAGATGTTTATACATCCGCGCAGATCACGGTCATGAATGCATCAACCAAACAGATTGCCCTATATTGGCTTAATTATGAAGGCAAACCCGAGTATTACTTCAGGCTCGATCCAAGCGACTCTGATGAGTATGATTTGTTCATTGAACATTGTTGGTGTATTGTCGACGTTGACAGTGGAGAGGCCCTCCAAGCTTTCATGGTGATGGACCAGAATCAAATCGTCACCATCCGCTAATTCGGCGCAAGGAATATTTGTGGCAGGGTGGAATGAGCCACGAGTAGCGCCAAACCAAAAACATTATAGATAATAAATCGTTTATTGGCCGCAGTGCATACACGCCTCGGTTGTGTTCAACGCGCCTCGCGTCGGCGTTACTGCGGCAAAAGGAGAGAAGCAAATGAAAAGGATTTTGAAACTGATCGGCAAGATTATAGGCGGCCTTGTTGGGTTGACCGTGCTGGCCTTCGCAGTTCTATATATCATCGGCACGGTCAAATGGAACCACATCCGTGGGAACGCTTATGAAGTACCGGTTGAAAGGATTTCCATTCCCACGGACCAGGCCTCCATCGCGCGCGGCGAGCACATCGCCACAATCCGCATGTGCAAGGATTGTCACACGGAGAACTGGAGCGGTCAATCCGACAGCGTACCCGGCTTGATTACTCTTTCGATTCCGAATCTAACCTCCGGCGCGGGCGGCGTGGGAGCCACCAACACGGACGAAGATTGGGTGCGCGCCATCCGTCATGGTGTAGGTCATGATGGGAGGGGATTGGTCCTTATGCCTGCTCGGGTTTGGTACTACCTTAGTGATGACGATTTAACTGACCTGATCGCCTACCTGAAGAGCCTGCCACCGGTAGATAATGAGTTGCCCATGACGGATCTAGGACCATTAGGTTGAGTGATGATGGCTCTCGGGCAGTTGCCGTCAGAGGCGACCGTGCCAGACGTGACCGTGATTGATCACGATGGTCCGCGCCCGGTCGCGCCGCAGCCGGGCGTGACAGTGGAGTATGGCGAGTACTTGGCAAGTACCTGTGCCTTATGCCACGGCTCCAACTTCAATGGGCAAACGATAAGAATAGATGCTGAGTATCTGGCGCCCAATCTGACGATGGGCGGTGAGATGCATGCCTGGTCTGAAAGAGATTTCATAACAACGCTGCGGACCGGTGTGACACCCAACGGAAACAAACTCAAAGATGTGATGCCGTGGGAATATTTCGGCCAGATGACCGATGATGAATTGCGCGCTGTGTGGATGTACTTGCAGTCATTGCCGTCCTTGCCGCAAGGTAAATGAAGACTAGAAAGAGAAATATGACTCCACTACATGCCCTCACACCCGCAGGTAGTATTACGCTTCTTGCAGGTCTGTTTGCACTCACTGCCCAAGTTGGGAACTGTCTTATCTGAGGAGGCGTATGGTAGAGCGAGTTCATTACAAGGATTTCACGATTACGGCCTTGAAACTTCTGCTTTTGAGCCTGGTCAGCGGGTGTGTCACTTCGTCGCCGGTAACACCTATGCCTACGGTCAATCCGCAACAGCTTATCCTTTTTCATAACGGGGTGGTGATTACAATGAATTCAGAACAGAGTCTGGCAACGGCTCTGGCAGTCCGCGGTGAGAAGATCAACGCGGTAGGCAGCGATGATGAAATTCTGGCATTGACCAAGCCGGATGCCGTCGTGATCGACCTGCAGGGGACAACGCTCATGCCCGGCTTCGTCGATCCACACAGCCACATCTTCAATGATGCCAGACAATACATGAGCATGTCACTCTCGGAGGCCCAACAACTTGCGCTGGAGAACGGCATTACCACCCTTGGCGATCTTTATGTGACCGAAAGCTTCCTGAAAGAAATAAGAATATTCGACCAGGCTGGAGGGCTTCAAGTCCGCACCAACCTATATCCCGTCGCCACCGACAACTGCGGCAGACCGCAGGGCGATTGGTGGAAGGATTATCCGGCAACCAACTCCCCCGGCGAAATGTTACGCATCGGAGGTGTGAAGATATTTGCGGATGGCGGCACCTGCAAGGATGTAGCCCTTTCTTTTGAGAGGGAGCCCGGAGGTGGTTTCGGTGACCTGTTCTTCGAGCAGGGCGAACTTGACAGGTTAGTGAACGAGGTGCACACCTCGAACAGGCAGGTGGCCATCCACGCGCTCGGTGATAGGGCAGTTGAAGTGGCGCAGAACGCCATCGCCTCCGTCCTGCAGGGGGAGCCCAATGTCAATCGGCATCGCATCGAGCACAACACGTTGGTGCGACCGGAATTGTTGCCCCGTTATGGTGAGATCGGTGTAGTCCCGATCATCTATGCCCTTTACCCCAGTTGCGAGCCGTGGTGGGATGTGCCGGCGGAGTATCGTTCCTGGGAGTGGCCCTGGCGGGCACTTCTGGACGCCAATCCCAGGTTGCCCATCGCCTGGCATGGCGATGACCCATACTCGAACCGCGTCCGGCCGCTCGATGAACTCTACAGTTTTCTGACGCGCAACGATGTGAACAACGAAGGCGAGGTCTGTCTCGCAGCAGAATGGCAGGAAGCGCATCTCATCACTGCTGAGGAAGCCCTGCCAATGATGACAGTCAATGCCGCGTATGCACTCTTCCGTGAGGACGAGGTGGGCAGCCTGGAACCGGGTAAATATGCTGACATGATCATCCTGTCAGCGAATCCACTTACCGATGATCCCCACAAGATTCTGGAGATGGAGGTCTGGATGACGATGGTTGGCGGTCGAACCGCGTACTGTATGGCTGGACAGGAAGAGCTATGTCCCTGACTGATAAATCAACAGAATATGAAAGGGTATCCTGCCATGAATACAGAATCTTCCGTTCCATTCAATTGGCGTTCGCCCTTTGACCTCAACCATCCAGCAGGCGGAATGCTCAGCGGCATCGTCGCCGGGTTGATCGCCGGAGTTCTCACAGGGATCGCTGCGCGACTCGTGATGCGCGTCATTGCGCTGACATCAGGAGCGTCGCCCATCTTTACCGTTCAGGGCACACTCTTCATCCTCAGGTATGCTGCAATATTCGGGATTGTCCTTGGGATAATTTTCGGATTCTTCCAGCCATACTTTTCGGGGTCGGTCATAAGAAAAGGTTTGAAGTACGGCTCAATATGGTCGGCGGTCACGGTCATGATGCTGTTCGCCAATAGTGCAGAGTCCGCCGATGCGCGGTCACTCTTCATCTTGCCGTTGTTTGCCATTCTTCCACTCACTTATGGGCTGCTGCTCAGCTGGATAATCACCCGCTTGATTCCCAAAGACCAGATAAATGGCAATGAGATAGCCCCAAGAGCAGCATGATAGGTGAGACAGTTCATCTATGAACGCATCTTGAATGATTCCTTTTCAGCGCATAAAACGTAAAGGCGTACTGCTCGACTAAAGTGTCTTGCAGTACGCCTTTGGGATTTTATTTATGAAACTGGTGATTTTAGGCTGATTCTACTTCATACTCCGAAGCTTCTTCTTCCACCGTGGGTACGGGTTCATCATTGGGTTTGCGGTCAAGCATCTGCATCGCAAGGCCAACGACCTTGCTGAAGTACTTCGTGTCACCCTCCTTATCTTCATACCGGTCCGTCTTGAGCCGTCCTTCGAGATAAACCAGGCTGCCCTTCTTCAGATATTCCTGGCAGACTTCGCCGAGCCGACCCCAGGTCTCAATATTGACCCACTCGGTGTATTCCTTCGTTTCACCTTCCTTGCTCTTCCAGCGATTGCTGATTGCCATGCTGAAATGAACAACTTTCTTTCCTGTGGGGGTAAACTTACCCTCAGGATCCTTGCCTAAACGTCCAATCAGTTGGACACGGTTGAGTGTTGGCATAACTGTTTCTCCATTTCTATGTTGAATTTGATATATCGATAGTGTAATCCTTCACAAATAAATGTCAACGAGTCCAACCATCATTTTTGTCAGCTTGTTCAGCGCTTATCAATTCTGATAGAGAGAAAGAATTTATGAATACAGCCGAAGCGGCATGGCTATGGCAATCCAGACGTTACATATTGGGAAATCCCACACCAGCGCATCTGCGAAATAAGTGGAGTGATCAAAATCTAAAAGGCGTAATCGGTATCGATCATTCGCATGACTAGGGCCCTTTATAACCATAGGTAGGCTGCAAGGATTACCTTGCAGCCTATGGTTTATTTCTAAGTTGTAGGGGGTGTGAAATGAAAGCCCGCCAGGTCACACCAGTTTTCGATCAATTTAAAAGACTACGTCCGGCTCATCTTCTTGAGTCAGTTCTGGCTGTTCAAGGAGGGCGTCGCTAGCCCGGGTGTCAGACAGGAACTGGACCACTTGCGCGACCACTTTGGTGTAATACCGAGTATCGCCTTCCTTGGCTTCGTACCTATCCGTCTTGAGCCGTCCCTCCAGGTATACCAGGCTGCCCTTCTTCAGGTACTCCTGGCAAACCTCTCCCAGCCGTTCCCAGGCTTCGATATTGACCCATTCGGTGAATTCCTTGTTCTCACCGGCAACCGTCCAACGCTGGGACACAGCCAGGCTGAACTGGGCCACCTTTTTGCCGGTAGGGGTAAACTTGCTCTCTGGGTCCTTGCCTAACCTTCCTATCAACTGAACTCGATTTAGTGCCGCCATGATGCCCCCACTTTCTGTTGTATAGGGCTTTTAGATACAATGTTACGTGTCATAATTAGTCTCCTTTTTATCTAAAAGAACGATTTGATTTTCTTGCTCCAGGGAACCTTTGCAGGTCGGAGCGCAAACAGGGTTATACTTTGATTACCCTGTTTTTTACGATGCAACCTCCGCTTTTTCTGCAACTTTCTTGAGAACCAGCATGCCAGTCTTCATTTCGGCGACCTCGTAGCCTGCGGGTACTGCATCAAGGGCTTCGCCTTCCTTCAATTCCTTCGAAAAGTAGAAGAGCGTGCGCTCCTTACCAGTCGAGGTCATGGACTTCTTGGTGTGTAAGTAGTAAGTAGTACCTTTAGAATTCGTATGTGAATAAGCCATTTTTACTCCTTTTCTAAGTAGTTGGTAACCTAGTTTAGCACAGATTTTCTACACTTGTCAACAACCGGAGCTACGGATATGCGCAACGTGTCCACTTTTCATGACCTTAGTACTACCCGCCTCGCTCTCTCAGGGACGGTTGGACTGGTGCCGACCATGGGATACCTTCATGAGGGGCATCTTTCCCTTATCCGCCGAGCCAGGGAGGAATGTGACCAAGTTTTCGTCTCCATATTCATCAACCCGACGCAATTCGGCCCAAAGGAAGATTTGTCCAAGTATCCGCGTGACCTGGAGCGTGATTTTCACCTGATCGAACCCTACACCGACGTGGTCTGGACGCCGACCGATGAGATGATGTATCCGCAAGGGTATCAGACCTGGGTGGAGGTCGAAGCGCTGACCAACGTCCTTGAAGGTGCGATGAGACCCGGTCACTTCAGGGGAGTCACAACCGTCGTAGCAAAGTTGTTCAACGGCGTTCAGCCGCACAAAGCTTACTTCGGCCAGAAGGATGCTCAACAGGTGGCAGTCATCCGGCAGATGGTGCGGGATTTGAACTTCCCTATCGAGATCGTAGTATGCCCAACAGCGCGTGAACCAGATGGCTTGGCCATGTCCAGCCGTAATGTGTATCTCAACGCCGACCAGCGCACGGCTGCGACAGTGCTGTTCCGTGCCTTGAGCGCCGCGAAGGAGCTTTATGAGAGTGGTGAACGCAGTGGGGAAAAGTTGCGGCAAACGATGAAGGACGTCCTTGCCGCCGAGCCTTTTGCACAGATGCAATACGTTTCCTGTGCTGATTATGATACTCTGGAAGAACTGGTTGAGATAAAAGGAAGAGCCCTGCTTTCAATGGCGGTATATTTCGGAAAGACAAGGCTGATCGATAATTTTGTGTTGGGATAAAAGTCAAACCAATCTATCGAATGGGCTCCATAAAGTATTTTCGCCCTTCACCTTCCGCCGTCCAGCCTGCGCCCTCGGGAGAACTTTCTACTTTCCAAAAGACTGCGCCATCTGCACAAACTGGACCCTCAATCACGTTGACGATTACACCCGGATAGAGCAGGGCCACCGTTGGTTCACTTTTGCCGGGCCTCACGTGGACGCGATTGGGTAGGTTGCCTTCTGATACTTTTGCCTCACGCCCCACCCTGAGCTGCGTCCAGCCAGAGGTACAATCCGTATCACTAGCCGGGGTATCCTCCGCCGACGTTTGCAACCCCAGCCAGCCATAATAGGTCGTACTTTGATGAGCAGTGCCGTCAAACCCACCGAAGGCATAAGCAAAGCCGTTGTTGGCGCCGACCCACAGTCCATTGCGCATGTCGGGTAGCGAGGAAAGAGTTGTCCACTTTCCCAAGGTATGGTCTTCCAGAACGCGGGTGTAAAAGGAAGATCCACCACCAAGCAGATAGATATAACCGTTCGACTCAAACGTTCCGAAGCCAGGGACTTTCCGTGGCAAAGAGGCGGTCTGCTCCCAGGCTCCCAGGCTGCCATCGGGCTGAATGGCACTAAAGAAAACAGTCACCACCGAATCATTCTTTGCATTTTTTCCGCCCACAATATAAAGATAGTTGTCGTAGGCGAGCATAGTATGCTCCTGAACGGCGGCTGGCAGAGAGGTTGTGTACATCCATGGGTTCAGGCTTCCATCGGGTTTCACAGAAGTATAGTGAACGAAGCTCTGAATGCCCCCTGAATTTCCGCCAGTGGTGTAGATGAAATTGCCATAACTGGCAGCGGCAAACGTCTGGCGGGAAGGCGAAAGGGGGACTGTCATTCTCCAGGCGCCAATGGATCTATCCTCGTTGATTGGCGCGTAGTATACGTCATCACTGCCGGCCGCGCCGGTAAGAAGGTAGAGGTAGTCACCTATGGTTACCACTACATGATCGTGGTACGAGCCGGGCAAGGGGGTTGTCTCCGTCCATCCCCACAGGTTCCCATTCAATCGAATCGGGCTGAAGTACACTTTTCTGAGTCTTCCGTTGCTTCCATTCCGCCCACCAAAGATATAGACATAGCCCTCATGAAAGATCAGTTGCTGCCCTCGCAAGGAATCGAATGGAGCAGAAGCAGGGTTCGGGAGAGGAATGGTCTCATTCCATTCGATCACTCCAAAACTTGGATCAGGCAACCAGGTCGCAACGGGTTGCGGCGTCTGGGTAGGAGTAAGTGCCAGCATGGTTGCCTGCGCCAGCTTGGTCTCGAGCGATGGTGCACTGTTCGTATATTGGTTGGTAGGGTCCTGGGTTTCGGATGATTGCAAATTATTCTGCAGCGTAGCTGGAGTGGTTGTCGCAACCTGATCTGAAGGAGGTTGAACGGTAACAACGCTTATCGACGAAGTGCAGGCCATTATGGTTACCACCATGATAGTCAGCACCATAATAAGGCGAGAACGAGTAAGCATGAGACACCTCCTCACTATTATCCAACGTGTTTCATAAAGACACAGAAACGCATCTCCATGTCTCAGTGTAATGATGTACTTTATGAAACAGTCCAATCAGTGATTTTGTTCCCACTCAGATGAAACCTGTCAGTTCCACTTATGAATTGCACCTCAGGTGACGCAGCGTTTAAGGCCCCCATTTCAACTGCTGACCAAACGGCACAAGTGGCAACATGCTCTTTGTTCCGTCGGTGTAATACAGCTCGATCACTCCTCCTGCATAGACTGTATCGGAAGGTGCTTTGGCTGTAATGACAAAGCTGGCATCGGGCGCCCACAACGCTTCGTTGAGCGTTTCGAACGTTTCCGGGCGAAGGACGGTTCTTCCGGTCACGCCGTCCGCCGCAGACCGGACCATTTGCAAGGGTGCATTGTCAGCAAAACCATCCGGAGCGGGAGCAGCGGCAAAGAAAAAGTACAGTTGCCCATCGGGTGCAAGATATGGCTCATCAGCAAAATTGTAATTGCCGCCACCGGCCTCCGATGGCAACAGGGTCGTCACATTTCCGCTCGCGGCATCTACCCGCCATAATCCCGGACTCAAAAACCCCAGGCTGGCGTTTGCGTCAAATAATGCGGACCCATCCGGCGACCAGGCTTGTTCACCACAACAAAGCCTTGCGCCTTCTCCACCTGTCAAGCGGACGAGCGAATCGGTAGCTGGATAATAGATACCAGCGGAAATGCCATCGCTGTTGGGAATAGCAACGGTGATCAGCAGCTTTGAACCATCAGGAGAATATTTTTGTGGGAAATACAACTCACGCGGCACCGGAGCACCACTGATGGGGTCGATTACCGTGTTTTCCAGAACCAAATTGTTCTCACCTGTTGAAACCGCATACAAGTTCAGACCCTTATACCAGTAGGCGATAGTCCCTCCATCAGGAGAAAAGGCAGGCTCATTTACACTGGATAGAAAAGGATTGTTCACGTCCACCGGGCCACCATCCACCAGCATACGACGATCCGCCCCGTTCGCATCAATCAGCAGGAGTTGATTGTTCGCCACATACGCAACGCGACCATTCACTGATGAAACATCATAGGCGCTAACAGCGGAAGGTTCAAAGGTAATTTGCCGCAGGGTCTCACCATCCACTTCCAATCGATACACCTGCGCAATGCCTGCACCGTCATTATTGAGAAAATAAAGTGAATGTGGAAGCATCCTGTCCGGTGTCGATGTGGACGAAACGCCAGCAGGAGTAGTGGGTGTCAGCGCCTGCAAAGTTGCTGCTACGACTGTGGCAACCTGATCCCCGGATGGTTGAGGAGTTGCAAGGGGAAGTGTACAAGCGAATACCGAGAAGGTTAATACAAGCAATATCAGTAACGGGCGGAATCTGCTTTTCATGCTACCTCATATCGTTTTATAGAACAAACGGAGACACTAAGAGTCTACCTCTGTGTCTCCGTGTTCAGACTTAAATTTGACGAATTTTGTTCCAGTTTAGATCTGTTCGAAGCGCTCCACTGGGACAACGAAAAGGGTGGCTCGTTTGTCAGCCGACGTGGCTGAACTCAGCTTTTTGCGTACCAACTCGATGACCGGGTCCACGCGGTCATCGTCCACACCCAGGAGCAAGGTAACTACTCCACTGCGCAAAAATCCACCTGTAGAGGCAACACGCGTAACACGATATTCAGCTGTGGTCAGCGTTTGCGTGACCGCATCCGCGTCGTGATCTTTAACAATCAAGATGACCATTTTCATAATGCACACTCCTCCTTAGATCTCTTCAAAACGTTCCACAGGCAGAGCAAAAACGGTCGCGCCTCCCACCGTCACAGGGACAGGCGTGGGCATAGGCAGAGGCGAACCTTCCAAGGGCAGGGTGAGGTACTCGATGCGCTGCTTGCACGAGTCCTCCAGCACCTTGATCGCATCTTCTTCCTTCCCCTGACGCAGCCCAATCAACAGTGTGGCATTGCGTCTGCCAAGGAACCCACCGGCACTGGAAAGAAATACGACCGGAAGACCCAATTTGGAAAGCGCATGGGTAGCCGTATCCAGGTCCTGCTCCTGAACGATTGCAAGCATTAATAATTTAATGGAATCATCACTCATCGCAACCTCCTATGAGGTTTACTCACTACCTGCTAGTATACAGGATACTTGTAACTTCGCAAGGCATTACAGTGAAAATTGCACCTGGTCCAAATAGGGAAAATCCCGCGGTGATACGCGTATCTTTGCTAGCGGTGTGACAGGCTGTGTACTGCCCCATTCTTCGATCTCGCCATCGAACCAATCCAAAACCGGGTACGGGCGCTTATCGGGAAAGTCCTGTGCTCGTGCAATGTACAGCATGCCTTCGGTGAATGGGCGGCTCTCCGCATTTTTCAATGGCAATTCAAAATGATAGTACTTGACACGTCCTCGGCCACTTCCTACGCGCACACTGCCGTTGCGCGTCTGGTTGTATTTCGATTTATCAAGAATCGCAAACCACATCGCCCAGATGGCATCGGGAGAGCAGAAGATCTGCTGTCGAT
>Ga0114129_10004623_pt1 | contig 19426 bp, 18 predicted proteins | sample RhiMetdeltSRZDD1_FD_80071 | JGI IMG/M metagenome (GOLD analysis project Ga0114129, IMG submission 80071) | Populus rhizosphere microbial communities from Tennessee, USA - Rhizosphere MetaG P. deltoides SRZDD1 (version 2) (version 2) | ecosystem: Host-associated > Plants > Roots > Rhizosphere >...
AAAACATCAGCCCCAAATCGGAGTCTTGATACACCGCTCCGTTTCCGAGCGGGGACCAAGATATTCCGTTGTTCACCGCCGGACCGGGGAAGGGTTCAAAGATATTAATTTGTGGGTCGACGACGGCAATGAAACCACCATCCCCAGCGACAAATCGCGTCCCGTCTTGCGTCCAATCGTAACTTCCCGATTGCGAGCCGACCGTGTCCAGCGGGGTGCCGGCCAACGAGAGGATCAGCATATTCGAGGAGCCCTTCACCAATAACTTTTCTCCAACCGGAGAAACGCTGAGAGGGCCGCTGACAGCGCCCAAATTCGTGATTTGAACAGGCGTAGGGAGGGAAGCTTCGGTAGATCGGATTAGCAGAGGCGCCGAGCAAACAACCAGGAAGTAGGTCGAAATCGTTCTGACTTGCGAGAACGACATATGTCCCCCATCCCCCGGGAGTGCACTCACCGCAGTATACATCAATGCCCCGGCGCAAGAGCGCACGGGCTTGGGATCTGTGAAGTGACTTACTTCTAAACTTCGAAACGGCTCGCGACCTTGCTTCCAAAGCGTTCCTTCAAATTCACGCGCTTCTTACCGAGAAGCGGCTTCCAGAGGTCGCCTAGGTCCTTGAGCCGGCCCGGCACGTTGTCCAGGCGAAACGCGTCCATCTTGATCCCCGATTCAATTTCCTCCCAGGTCACCGGCGTCGATACGGTCGCCCGCGGCGTGGGACGCACGGAATAAACGGAGGCCAGGGTGCGTCCCCAGGCATTTTGGTTGTAGTCCACGAGCACGCGTTTCTCGGGGCGCTTGGCGATCCGGTACTCCTCGGTGATGAGCTTGGGATGCCGGGAGGCGAGAAACACCGCGATCGTTTTTGCCACGGTCCACACTTCTTTTTGCAGCGGCCCGCGCTCGATGGGCGTGTACACATGAATTCCCCGAGATCCTGTGGTCTTGGCATAGCTCGGAAGGTCCAGCTCGGCGAGGGTGTCGCGCACGATCACGGCCGCGCGCCGCATCTGGACGAACGTGGCTCCCGGGGTCGGGTCCAAATCGAAATGCAGGAAATCCGGCCGATCCACGTCGTTGCAGCGGGCGTACCAGGGGTTGAGATCGATGCAGCCCAGGTTGATGAGCCACATCAAGCTCGCCAGATCCTGGACGATCGGGAAATCGATGATGTTTCCGGAACGATGGGGAATGGTGCACGTCTCGATCCAGTCCGGACGAGGCGACGGCGCGCGTTTCATGTAAAAGAACTCGCCCTCCGCCCCGTTGGGATAACGCTTCATCACCATGGCTCGGGCCCGAAGATGCGGCAAGAGATAGGGAGAGACCAGAACGTAATAGCGGATGAGATCCCCTTTCGTGATGCTACCCCGCTTCCAGAAGATCTTGCGCAGGTTGGTGAGTTGGAGCTTCCGCCCCTCCCATTCCAAGGCCACCGCGTCCTGATCGGATGGAATCGTTGGCAGTTTCATCGCGGGATGCGTTGTCGGAAGAGAACCCGGGGGTCCATAGGGCCGGCTTCGCGCAACTGCGCGTAGGTGCAGTCGCGGGGCGGCTTGTCCGGCCGCCAGCGCATGAATCGCCCGGCGTGGCGAAATCGATCGCCTTGCATATGATCGTAGGCCACCTCACACACGAGCTCGGGGCGCACCGGCTCCCAACGTTTGTCCATGTCCCGCGACCACCGGCTGGGGCCTCCGGGCGCGCGCCCCTCGCCAAAGGTCCCCTTCACGTTCTTGCGATAAGGCTCGAGCATTGTCACCAGCGACATTCGTTCCGGAGCCCGGAAGTTCGAAGCATGGCCGACGTAATGCAGCACCTTTCCCTCGTATAGCCCCAACAATAGAGAGCCGACCGCTTTCCCCGGGTGATCTTTGCTCCACCGAAACCCTCCCACTACGCAATCCGCCGTGCGTTCGTGCTTGATCTTGATCATCACCCGCTCTCCGGGCGCGTACGGCGAAGCCGGATCCTTGGCCATCACCCCATCGATGCCGGCGCCTTCCAGCTCGCGAAACCATTTTCTAGCCAGCGCCTGGTCCGAAGTGGCAGGGGTGAGCCGCAGGGGCAAGCGGGGCGACTTGAGCATCGCCACGAGCTTCATCCGTCGTTCTCGAAAGGGATGGTTCATGAGCGACGTGCGTCCCGTGGCCAACAAGTCGAAAGCGATGAATGACGCCGGGGTTTCTTCAGCCAGCTTGGCCACCCGGGACGCCGCCGGATGAATGCGCAGAAGCAGCGCATCGAAATCGAAACCGTGCGGAGTCTCGATCACGATCTCACCGTCCAGAACGGCTTTGGCCGGCAACACCTCCCGGAGCCCCGCCTCGAGCTCCGGAAAGTAGCGGTTCAGGGGCCGTGAATCTCTGCTCTGTAAGAAGAGACGGTCTCCATCCCAGAACACGATGGCCCGGAAGCCGTCGTACTTGAACTCATAGGTCCAGTCCCCTTCGGGTGGAAACTCCCGGGCCAAGAGAGCCAGCATGGGTTCGATGGGAGGCTCTACCGGCAAGTCGAAACGCGTGGACGCGGCTCGCCTCATCTCGCTTCTCTACCCCCCGGGCAGACGGTTCAACTCACGATGCGAATGGTGACGGTGAAGGTGCCGTTTTTGAGCACGGCCTCGCCTGGGGCCGTGGCCACGAACGCCGCGGCATAGTTGGGGGCCGTCGCGGGCGGAGAACTGCTGTCCAGAGTGATCACTCCGCTCGGCTCGAAACTAAGGTGCGCTTGCGGATAGCTGTTGCCATCGAGAAGCACGGTGAACTTGTCGCCGACATGGTAGGTAAACGTTTGCCCGGCATCGGCGATCTTGATCTCGGTGGGATTGGAACGAACCGGAGGCGTCGGCACGCGACCGGTGTCCAGGGAACCCATATCGGTGGCGCTCCTGTCCGCGCCCGTCACAGTGACAGTTTGGATCTCGTAGGCATTGTCCTTCTGAGTCGTGGTGGCCTCGACCTGGGTTCCAACCCTCACCGTTCTGATCGTGTTGTACACACGTGTCCGATCCTCGCTCGGGGGCGGGTTCGTATACATGGACGCAAAGTGGAGCACTGTGCTGTCGCCCTTATCCGTCTGCACGACGATCGTGACAGGACCGTCGGAAGCGGTCTGGTCTTCGATCCGAATGACGCGGCCGCTCACGGTCTGCGTGGTCTGGGTAGTGGTCTCCCGCTTGCGCGAGCACCCGGGAAGGGTCAAGGCCGGTACGAGCAGGAGCGCGAGGAATACATTGCCCAATTTACGGCTTGAATGAAGCATACCCATGCCAACTCTCCTCTAACTCTATTATTTAGTGTACTGTCTGCACCCACGATAAAAACGAGTGTAGATTGCGCGTCTAATGTTTACCAGTTTCGAGCGCCGCTTGTGCCGTTATGCCGCCTGAATTTTTTGGAATATTGATCTCAAAATAGGGACACGCATGAGTAGTGCCTGGGGCCGCTCTTCTCGCCAAACCCAAGAGCTGGACCGCCACTGGTACTCAGATTGCTCGGGTCTAGCCTTTGCATATACCATGAGAGGCCATGACACCGCGCCTTATGTTGAAGCGGTTTATCCAGGCTATTGCGCTGGTGTTATCTCTCCTCCCGGCCCTGTCCAGCGGTTTTGGACGAGCAAGAGGGTTGTTCGTTTTCTTCGCCCAACTCTATGCGCTCGTTCCTGATAAACCGGGTATGTTCCTTCGAGCGGCCTACTACCGGCTCACCCTATCTGATTGCTCCATCGACGTCGCAATCGGCTTCGGCACCGTCTTCGTTCATCCCGGAGCTGCTCTGAAGCAGTTCGTTTCCATTGGAAGCTTCTGCATCATCGGAAGGGCACAAATCGGTGAACGCACGCAGATCTCATCCGGGGTACAAATCCCCAGCGGCCGGCATCAGCACAGCCGGGACACTCGTGGCGTCTTGCAGGACTCGGCGAAAGAAAGTGTGGTTATCGGCATGAACTGCTGGATCGGCGCATCGACCGTCATTATGGCTTCCGTCGGTGATGGCGCTACAATCGGCGCAGGATCCATCGTCGTGAATCCAATTCCTCCGGGAAGCGTAGCAGTGGGAAACCCGGCCCGGGTCCAGCAGAAGGCCGAGACGAAGACAGTGTAGATTTTCCCTGAGCGGGTCAGTGCCCGAGGAGTTTGTGCACCATTGCGGGGCCGTTCTCCCAGAAGATGAGCGCTACGCCCATGAGCGCGCCGCCGGCAATGACCCCGGAACACACCGGGAAGAGATATTCCTCACACTTCTCTAGGTTTTGCTTCCGCCAGATCCAGGCCGCGAAAGCGCCCAATGTAAACAAGAGGCTGTAGTACCAGTGAAACGTCCACGCAAGACCGAAGCCGGCCGGGGACGGGAACAAGTGTGCTTTCTTGGGAAAGAGCTTTGGCAACACAACCAGAACGATGCCGAAGATCCCGCCCAGAAGCATCGCCCACACCTTGACCGGGTGGAGAGCGGAGAATCCCTTGCTGAGCGCGATCGCCACCGCGCGCCAAGTCTGGGCGGCCGGGGCGGGGAACTGATCCGTGCCGAGGAACGACGCGTTCGGCACGAGTAGATTGAAGGTGAACACGGTCACGACCGTTCCGATGAAGATGCCGCTGAACTGGGCCAGAAATTGTTTTCGCGGATGCGCCCCCAAGAGATAACCGCTCTTCAAGTCGGTCAAGAGATCGGCCGATGAGGTGGCGGCGCCGGCGGTGATGTTGGCGCTCATGAGATTGATGTTCATGTTGCCGGGGCTCAGCGCGCCGTATAGCAACTGCGCCACCTTCCCCATTGGCCCTACCGGCGTCGTATCGGTTTCCCCAGTCACGCGACAGGCCACCAGGGCTAGACCGAAGGCCAGAATGACCGCGATGGTGCTTTGCCAGTACGGCATCCCGAAGCTGGCATGCGCGAGCCAGGCCAATCCGATCAACGAGAACAACTGCCCGGCAAAGAACCAGGAGACGGGGGTTTCGATGGCTTCCATCGGATCCATGGGACCGCTGCGCCGCGAGAACATGGAGCCGAGGCTCTGAAAAGCCCGCATGGCGCTCCGCCATTGCAGGATGACTCCGAGCAGGCTCGAGGTGACCATGCAGGCCACTCCTCCCCAGAGCGCCCATTGCACGAGTGTGCTGTAGGTCGTGAGCGCCGCCACTTCGGGGAGCCGATGTTGGAGCATGGGGATGTAGATCACCCAGCACGTGATCGCGCCCAACAACATGCTGAGGCCCACCCGCATTCCCACCAGTCCTCCGGCGGCGATGAAGATGGGGTCCCATTCGAACCGCACCGTGCGCGTCATCCAGGTGGGACCGAAGGTATGTCGGTTGACCCAATTCACGAACGTGGGAATCTGGAACTTCTCCCATCCCGCATTGATGAGCCGGAGGCCGTCCACCCAGAACTGGCTGACTGCGGCCGCCACCCCGGCAATCATGAGCGCCCGCGCCGCGCGCATACCCTTCTCCCCTTTCGCATGCAAGGCGCGCAAGGTCTCCGCCGCGGCGATACCGCTCGGGAACGGCAATTGATCTACGTTGATCATGGTGCGTTTCATGGGAATGGCCATCGTCACGCCGAGCACGGCCAGGAAGAACACCCATCCCAGCATGAGTCCCATGGGCATGGACTGGTTGTTGACGAGAATGTAAGCCGAGAATGCGGACACGAGCGTGCCGCCCGTGGAGTATCCGGCCGCGCTGGCCGTGGACTGCATGCAGTTGTTCTCGAGAATGGTCATCGGAGTGCGGGCCAAACGTATCTTGTAGAGAAACGTCCAGATGGCGTAGGAGAGAATGCACGCGGTGATGGCTACACCGAACGCCCACCCGGCCTTGAGTCCGATATAGAGATTGGTGAGGGAAAGAACGGCTCCCAACAGGGAGCCCATAATGAGCGCGCGGGCCGTGAGTTGCTTGACCGTCTCGCCGCGGGTCAAAAAGCAGTTCTCGTACCACTGCCGCTCGATCTCTTCCGGGGTGCCTTTGAATCCTTTACTGGGCAGGTCGTAATTCTCGTAAGGGTCGAAGGGGGTCTCGACCGGTTTTGGAGCGGGAACGTTCACGACCTTGCTCATATGTCGATCCTCCGAAATCAGGCAAGCCCTTATGGCCGGGTGGATTTCGGGGCCTTAGTTTGGCCTTAAACCCTTCGTTACGCAATGCTTTGCTATGCTAGCTTGGAAACTCGAGCGCTCGGAGGCGCAATGTCCACAAATTCGAACTCCCGGCCGTCCCTGGACGACCTGAAACTACCGGCCGACGCTCTGCGCTGGAAATGTCCTCTTAGCTGGCTTCCCTTCAAAAACACCCTCGAAGTCGAACCGCTCCCGGGGATCGTCGGGCAGGAAGAAGCGCTCGAAGCCCTGCGGTTTGGTCTCGAAATGTCGGGGCCCGGACAGAATATTTTCGTGCGTGGCTTGTCCGGAAGCGGACGCCTCACCCTGGTGTGTCAGCTGGTCGAGGACCTGCGCCCTCCCTGTCCCCCCACGCCGGATCGCTGCTACGTGCACAATTTCAGCGAAACCGAAGTGCCGCGGCTCATTTCTCTTCCTCGTGGAGAAGCGCCGGCGTTCCAGGCCGCCATGGAAAACCTGGTCCATTTCATTCGAGACGAGTTGGGACCGTACTTGGCTTCCGACGCCGTGCGATCGCTCCGCACCTCTCTCGACGACAAGGCCCAAGAGCGCATCCGCCGCATCGGTCAACCCTTCGACGAAGAGCTGCACACGAACGGCCTCACCCTGGTCCCCGTGGAAGTGGGACAGATCGTGCAGCCGATCATTCTGCCGGTAGTGGACGGCAAACCTGCCCCGCCGGACCGATTCAAGGAGCTACGCCAGCAGGGCCGCATATCGGACGAAGAAGCAGAGGCCATTCATCGCAAGGTCGGAGATTTTTCGCGCCGGTTCCAGGAGGTGAGCCAGAAGCTCGAAGAAGTGCAAGACGAGCACAAGACGGAGATCCGTCGTCTTTATGAAGCGCAGGCCCGCATGGCGCTCCGGCGCGAAGTGCGTCCCATCGAGGCCCAATTCCCCCATGACGCCGTGCGGCGCTTTCTAGCCGAGGTTGTCGAAGACGTAGTCACGCGGCGCCTCAAATCGCTCGACAACGCGAGGGATTTCAGCCGGCTCTATCGCGTCAACGTGCTCATTACGCGCGATCCCAGCGCTCCATGTCCGATCGTGATCGAAAACGCGCCCACCCTTCCCAACCTGCTCGGTCTCGTGGAACGCGAGTTTCATCCCGGGTCCATCGTGCACTCCGACCACTTGATGGTGCGCGCGGGGGCCTTGCTTCGGGCCGACGGCGGGTACCTCATCCTCGAGGCCCGGGACGTGCTGATGGAACCGGGGGCCTGGAAGGTGCTCGTGCGCACCTTGCGCACCGGAAAGCTCGAGATCGTGCCCAGCGAGATGGCCGGATTCCCGTGGGGACCCTTGCTCAAACCGGAGCCTATCGAGATCAAGGTGAAGGTCGTGCTCTTGGGCGACTCGGATCTTTACTACATGCTCGACGCGTGGGACTCCGATTTCCCTAACCTGTTCAAGATCCTGTCCGACTTCGACACGACGGTGGCTCGGAACGAGCGCGCCGCCCTCTACTATGCCGGCGTCGTGGCGCATGCGGCGCGCCAGGAAGAGTTCCTGCCTTTTTCCAATCGAGCCGTGGCGGTGCTCTGTGAGCATGGAGCCCGCATTGCCGCGCGCAAGGACCGCATGACCATTCGGTTCGGGCGCATCCTCGACATTGCCCGCGAAGCGTCGTTCATCGCTAAAAAGAAGCAGGCTGAAGAGGTCACCGATAAGGAAGTCCGCGAGGCGATCACGCTTAGCAAGCGGCGCGCCGACCTCCCCGCGCGGCGTTTCCGCGATCTCGTGAGCGCGGGAACGATCCGCATTCAAATCGAGGGCGAGGCGGTGGGACAGGTGAATGGGCTCGCCGTCATTGCGGCCGGGCCCATGATCTACGGGTTTCCGACCCGCATTACGGCCACCATCGGCCCCGGTACCGCGGGCACGATCGATATCGAACGGGAAGCGGAGCTCTCCGGCTCCATTCACACGAAGGGGTTCTACATTCTTGGCGGCCTCCTGCGGCATTTGCTCCGCACACCGCATCCGCTCGCCTTCTCCGCCTCGGTCGCCTTCGAGCAGAGCTACGGCGGGATCGACGGAGACTCGGCCTCGGGGGCCGAGAGTTGCTGTCTCATGTCCGCATTGACCGGCGTGCCCCTGCGTCAGGATCTCGCCATGACGGGGGCCATCGACCAGCTCGGACACATTCAGCCGGTGGGAGCGGTGACGGAAAAAATCGAAGGGTTTTTCGACACCTGCCGCGATATCGGGCTCACCGGCACGCAGGGGGTGATCATTCCCCACGCCAATGCCGGAGATTTGATGCTGCGCGAGGATGTCGTGGCGGCTTGCGCCGAGGGCCGCTTCCGGGTCTACGCGGTCGAGAGCGTGGAACAAGCGTTGACGGTGTTGACGGGATGGGAAGCCGGCGTGCGAGACGATGAGGGACGCTACCCATCCGACTCTCTCTTGGCCTTGGCCGAGCAAAAGGCATTCGAGTACTGGCTCATGGCGAGCGCCGTGGCCAGCCGGTCCGAAGCGGAGCGAGATGTGGCGGAGGCTCAAGCGGAAGAGCCCGTGCCCCAAGAAGTTGCGGCAAAGAAGGCTCCCCTCAAATCACCCCCCCGGAAAAAGAGATGAAAAGAGCGATAACAGCTTGTGTCTCCCAAGTAGTCAGGAATAAGATGCCAAGGATCCCTTCTTAACGCCTTTGTCGGGTAATCGGGGGTGATCCCGGACGACGTTGGAAAGGAGCCCCGGGGATACTGGCCGCAGTGGAGGAGGGCTGATGACCTCGTTCCTGCTTGTCCTGGTGGTTCTTAACGTAGGATTCCTGATTGGCGTCTGGTGGGGTTCGGGTTGGAGACAACGCGAACACTCCCAGTTGAAGGCCGAAGTGGGGCGCCTGCGCCGAGCCCTCGAAGATACTCCGGAAACCGGAGTCATTCCGCTGTTCGATTCGACTACGCAGGTCGGATAAACCCCATTTTCCCGCCATTTCCAACCGGGCCCCACCTCTTACGGTCCGGGGCCGAGCCGCTTGTTTCCTTTCCTCGAATTCGGTAATGTTTTACGCCGTCTGACTTCGAGGAAAGTCTCATGAAGCGACGCATGTTTCTGGGCAAGATCCATCGGGCCGTGGTGACCGACGCCGACCTCGACTACGAGGGCAGCGTGACCATCGACGATCGCCTCCTCCAGGCGGCGGGGATGCTGAACCACGAGGAGGTCCACGTTTGGAACCTGACCCGGGGGAGCCGCTTCACCAGCTACGCCATTGCCGGGGAACGTGACTCCGGCGTGATTTGCGTGAACGGCGCCGCTGCCCACCTCACCCGACCCGGTGATCTCATCATTATCGCCGCGTTCGGAGAGATGGAAGAGGACGAGGCCCGCCGTCACGAGCCGCGCATCGTGCGGGTGGACGAACGGAACCGCCTGATCGAGGTATCTCCGGAGATCCCTGGACCCCGCGCTCCCCTATCGCTTCGCCGCAGCTAACCGCGTAAAGCGATTCTTGAGGCGGCCCCAGGTCATGCGCTCCACCGGTACGAGTCCTGCCTGGGTGGTTTCACCGACCGTGTAGATGAGATCCCCGAACCCGGCCGAAAAGTTGCCGTTGGAGGCATTGCCGGCCGCATAGAACCCGACCGGTCCCTCGGCGGTGTCGGGAGCGGTCCAGCTTATCTGCCACTCCACCGATCCATGTTCACCCAAATGTAGGTTGGCAAAATTCTGAGAGACGTACAGGCGATTGTTGGTGGGGGTCACGATCAAGTCGGAAGCGATGAGCCTGCCGCTGCCTCGCCCGTCGGACAGGCGCGCGTTGGTGAGTTCAAAGCCCCATCGTGGTTGGCCGGTGGGCTGAGCAGAGGTGAGACGCACCGTGAGCGGATAGTTCGTACCGGGCACGTATGTTTCGGGAAGGCCCAGGATCTCGAGCTTTCCCTCCGAATTGACCGGGCTTCCGATGTGACAGGATATCTGCGAGCACGTGCGCTCCGGGATGAACGTCCCGATTCGCGGGGCGCCCGTCGTTTGCGGAGGCGGCCCTCCACTGAAGGCCGAAAGCACAGCCAAGGCCGCAATCAAAAGAATAGCCACGGTCGTGCGGGGAATTCGGTGCACGGGGGATCTCCGACTAAGCCCAGTAGCGGCGAGGGATCCTCATTGTACTCGAACTCCCCTCCGTGCGTTAGCCGAAGAGTGCATGTACTATTCCTCGAACGAGGTGACGCGATTCCATGCGTCCCTGGACGAGAAAGGTACCGATGAACGAGAGCAATCCACGTAGTGGCAATGGGGAGGTCCTTGTCGAGCCGCGCAATGCGCTGCCGCCCTTAGGCCTCGAAGATTTGAAGGCCCCGGCGCAGGAAGCGGCCGCGCGCGTGGGATGGACGTCCCTCATGCCGGTGCAGGCCAAGGCCATTCCCTATCTGTTGGCGGGCCGCGATCTAATGATCCAGTCGCGGACGGGGAGCGGAAAAACCGGGGCGTTCATATTGCCCCTGTTCGAGCTTCTGGATCCACGGGCCGCGGTATGCCAGGCGCTCGTGCTCGTTCCCACCCGCGAACTTGCCCGCCAGGTCGCTCAATCGGCCGAAGACCTGTTCCAGGGCACTGGGTATCGCGTGGCCGCCGTCTACGGCGGCGTCGGCTACGGCGCGCAGCGGGAGGCCTTGCGTCGCGGCGCGCATCTGATCGTGGGCACACCGGGGCGCATTCTCGACCATCTCGTCCAGCGCACGATGAACCTGGATAACCTGCGGTTTCTCATCTTCGACGAGGCGGATCGCATGTTATCGGTGGGGTTCTATCCCGACATGCGCGCGCTCAAAACGTACCTGCCCGAGGAGCGGCAGGGCTCCATGTTCTCCGCCACCTTCCCCACCACCGTGCGCTCCTTGGCCAAGGAATTCCTGCGCAACCCCGAGATGTTGAGCCTGAGCCACGGTCATGAGCACGTGGCGGAAACGGAGCACATCGCCTACGAAATTCCGGCCATGGAAAAGGACCGCTCACTGGTCCGGATCATCGAAGTGGAAATGCCGGAGTCCGCCATCATTTTCTGCAACACGCGCGCTAACGCGAATTTCGTGGCCGTGGTGTTACAGCGCTTCGGTTACGACGCGGACCAGCTGAGTTCCGATTTGGCCCAGGCCGCTCGGGAAAGAGTGCTGGGCCGGTTGTACGAACACAAGCTGCGGTTCCTGGTCGCTACCGACGTCGCGGCGCGCGGGATCGACATCGACAACCTAACTCATGTCTTCTTGTATGACTTCCCCGAGGATCCCGAATCCTACATCCACCGCACGGGGCGTACCGGACGGGCGGGGGCGAGCGGCGAGGCGATTTCACTCGTGGATCCGCTCGAGAGTTTGAAGTTGAAAGCAGTGGCGCGAAAATACAACGTACCGATCGAGTTTCGTCCCCAGCCCAGCGACAAGGACGTGGAGTCCATCGCATCCCAACGCGTGACCGCCTTGTTGGAGACGCGGCTTCGTAATTTGGATCGATTGGTGGTGGAACGCATGCAGCGCATGGTCCCGTTGGCGCGGCGCTTGGGGGAAGACGACGACGAGGTGGCGGTTATGGCCATGCTGCTCGACGATTTTTATCAAAAATCGCTCCACGCGCCGCCGATACTGCCCGTCGGCGAGGAGAGTCCGCCGCCCAAATCCGAAGGGGGTGGAGGTGGAGGTGGAGGTACGGGCGGAAGAGGAGGCGGAGGCGCGGGATCACGGCGGGGACGGCGTGGCCACAAGCGCAAGCGGTGATGAAGGCGCTCAACAAAACGCGCGGAGCCCTACTGGCCGACCGCCTCGAATGGGCGGGCACGAGCGAAACGCGCCGTAAGGGGCTCCTGGGGCGAACCGCCTTCGTGCAGGGCGAAGGCATCTACATCGTGCCCACGCAATGGATCCACATGATCGGGATGAAATTCCCCATCGACGTGGCATTTCTGGATCGCGAAGGCAACGTGCTGGCGATCCATCATGGATTGAAGCCGAATCGCTTCAGCAGGATCGTGCTTCGCGCCGACGGCGCGCTGGAACTGCCCGAAGGGACTTTGGCTCAGACCGGCACCGCGCGCGGTGACCTCGTGGTGTTCGAAGACTGAGTACTCGCGAGGATTGAAGGGGCTCTTACTGGCGCCGGCGCCAGTAACTCTTGAGCGCTCCTACCCGAAACCCAGCTCCAACCGCGCGGCCTCGGACATGCGCGTTTGATCCCAGGCCGGCTCCCACACGATTTCGACGTGGACATCCTTCACTGCCGGCACGCTGCGCACGCGATCCTCAGCCTCAACTTTGAGCACATCTCCCATCCCGCAACCTGGAGCCGTCATCGTCATTTGAATATCGACGGCGTATCCCCCGCCCTCGGCCTGACGCAAATCACAGGCATACACGAGACCCAGGTCAACGATGTTCACCGGAATCTCGGGGTCGAAGACCTGTTTGAGCTCCGCCAACACCGCCTCGCGAACCGCTTCCTCGCTCGCGTCAACGACACCGGTTTCCTTGGGCGCCGCGGATTCCGGAACGGGAGCCAACCCCAGTGCATCGGCATCCTTCCCCGCAATCCGAGCGAGTTGTCCATGCGGCGTCAGCACCGTATAGGACCCGCCCAGGGATTGCATGATTCGTACCGTCACCCCTTCCGGCACGAGCACTCGATTTCCCGCGGGGATGAGTACCGCTTCCACATCCCGGCTCACCTTGATGTCTTGCTGCATATTCATTTGCGTTCTCCTACGACTCCGTTGAAACCGGTGGGGTCTCTTTTCCATCCAGAGCCGCCAGTGCGGCGTGCCAGGCCAGGGTCGCGCATTTCACCCGGGTGGGAAACTGACTCACCCCACTCATGGCTCCCAGCTCTCCGAGGGCCAGGGCGTCTTCTTCGCTCCCTTTCCCGGACACCACGGCGCGAAATCGGTCGAACAAGGCCTGGATCTCGGCTCGATTTTTCCCGGTCAACGCCGACGTCATCACCGATGCGGATGCTTGCGAAATGGCGCATCCGGATCCTTCAAAGCTTACTCCCTTGACCACGCCGTCTTCGAACTTGAGGTACACGGTGAGGCGATCGCCGCAAAGCGGGTTGTAGCCCTCCGCGTTCCGGTTCGCTCCAGGGAGCTCCCCATGATTACGTGGACGGCGGTAGTGATCGAGGATCACTTCCTGATAGAGCTCTTCGAGGTCGCTCATCTAATGCTCCGTGTCACAAGCTAGAATCTCCCCGCCAATTCGGCCCGGAGTAGATCCTCCACCGGCTCGAGTCCGATCTTTTCGATCATCGTCCCCGCGAACGCCTCGATCAGGATGCGCCGGGCGGCCGGTTCGTCGATCCCCCGCGATCTCAAATAAAAGAGCGGCTCGTCCTCGATCTGACCGATGGTTGCACCGTGCTGGGCTTTCACGTCGTCGGCGAAAATCTCGAGCTCCGGATTCGTGTTGACGAGAGCCTGGTCGGAAAGGAGCAAATTATTGTTCGTCTGGGCGGCATCCACGCCCATGGCTCCCTCCCGGATCACGATCCGGCCGTTGAACACCGCGCTCGACTTCCCGCCTAGAACACCTTTGTAGAGCTCTTTGGAGTTCGTGTGTGGCGCATCGTGGGATACATGGGTATGGTGATCCACGTGCTGGGCCCCCACGGGCATATACAATCCATTCAGAACGCACTCCGCTCCCTCGCCGGCCAACGAAACGTCCAGGTCCAATCGCCCGAGCCGCGCTCCCAAGGCCGCCACGTGGCTCACGTAACGGCTGTCGCGTTCTTGCCGCACCGCGACCAGCCCCAGGTGCACGGCGTCCTTACCGGACCGCTCGAGTCGCACGTGTTGCAAGGACGCGTTCGGGCCCAGGTGCACTTCGGTAACCGGACAGGTGAAACCTGAGGCACCCATATGGTCTTCGATTACCACTGCCCGGGCGCCGTCCTCCAGCACAATGAGGATGCGCGGATAGGCGGCATGGGAAGCCGCCGGCCCAGTCATGAGAATCCGCACGGCCACGTTCGCGTTGGATTCCACACCCACGACCAGGCCATCGGCAAGATGGGCGGTGTTGAGCGCAGCAAACCGATGCCGGGTGGTATCCGCCCATGCGCCCAGCTCACCGGCTATCGATTCCGGCGTGCTACCCAGTAGCGCCGCCAGCGAGTCCATGTGAAGTCCCGGAAGCGCCAGGTTTCCCATCACTGCCCGGCCGTTTTGCAGCATGCACTCGGGGAGGTTCAACCCGCGAATTGTGGTCGCGGGAAGGGCGCCCGCTTCCGGGGCAAAGACAAAACTCGTTCCGCGGAGTCGTTTGAGGTTCGTGAACCGCCAGGCTTCGTCATCCGCGGCGGGAAGTCCCAGCCGGGCAAACCGTTCTCGGTTTTCGTCCCTGAGACGCACCGCCCAGGCGGCGCCCAAGGACGGCAACCGATTCAGGGGAGCGAGGAGGAGATCGCTGGGCGAGGATGCGGCAACCATGCTCATCCCCGCCCGGGCGCGGGAACGCGTGGCTCCGGATGTATCTCGTAGGGGCCGTAACCCTCTTTTTCCAGCTCCAGCGCCAGATCTTTCCCGCCCTGGCGCACGATACGCCCGGCCGAGAGCACGTGGACGAAGTCGGGCACGATGTAATTCAGCAACCGTTGGTAATGCGTCACTAGAACGAGCGCGCGGTCCGGCCGTCGCTGTTCGTTGATGCCTCTGGATACGACCTTCAAGGCATCGATATCGAGACCGGAGTCGGTTTCATCGAGCACGGCCAGCACCGGATCGAGCAGCACCATCTGCAGCACTTCGCTTCGCTTCTTTTCTCCGCCCGAAAATCCTTCGTTGACCGAGCGAATGAGGAGCGCATCATCTAGGTCGAGGAGGGCGGCTTTCCGTTTCAATAAGGCCAAGAAATCGACCGCGCTCACTTCGGGCTCCCCACGCTGCCGGCGCACCGCGTTCAGGGCCGCGCGCAAGAAGTAACGGTTGGACACTCCCGGAATCTCGACCGGATACTGAAATCCCAAGAAGAGCCCGAGTCCCGCGCGTTCCTCGGGCTTCAAGGCCCGCAAATCTCGGCCGCGATAGAGCATCTCGCCGCGGGTGATTTCCACCGACGGATGCCCGGCCAGCGCCTTGGCGAGGGTGCTCTTTCCGGAGCCATTGGGCCCCATGATCGCGTGGACCTCTCCGGCTTCAACCCTGAGATCGATGCCGCGCAGGATCGATTGCTCCCCTACCCGAGCATGTACGTCCTTGAGTTCGAGCAAAAGCTCCCTTCCGCCGCCTTCCATCAACCCACCGTCCCTTCCAGACTCACTTCGAGGAGCTTCTGTGCCTCGACCGCGAACTCCATCGGGAGTTCCTTGAACACGCTCTTACAAAACCCGTTCACGATCATGGACACGGCATCCTCGGCCGAGAGTCCACGTTGCTGGCAATAGAAGAGCTGATCTTCCCCCACCTTGGAGGTCGTAGCCTCGTGCTCGATATGGGCGGTGGGCTCATTGACCTGCATGTAAGGGAACGTATGTGCGCCGGCTGTGCTGCCGATCAAGAGCGAATCGCATCGCGAGAAGTTCCGCGCGCCAGTGGCACCCGGGTACACCTTCACCTGGCCACGATAGGTGTTCTGGCCGTGGCCCGCCGAGATCCCTTTCGAGATGATCGTGCTTCGGGTGTTCTTGCCGACGTGGATCATCTTGGTCCCCGTGTCGGCCTGCTGGAAATTATTGGTGAGCGCGACCGAGTAGAATTCTCCCACCGAGTTGTCGCCCACCAGCACGCAGCTCGGATACTTCCAAGTGATCGCGGACCCCGTCTCGACCTGGGTCCAGGAGATGTGCGATCCGGCGCCCTTGCAAAGACCGCGCTTGGTCACGAAGTTGTAGACGCCGCCCTTGCCCGTTTTGTCGCCCGGGTACCAGTTCTGAACGGTGGAGTACTTGATGCGGGCGCGATCGAGTGCCACCAACTCCACGACCGCGGCGTGAAGCTGGTTTTCGTCACGCATGGGGGCGGTGCACCCCTCCAGATAACTGACCGAGGCGCCTTCTTCGGCCACGATCAACGTGCGTTCGAACTGACCGGTGTTGGCGGCGTTGATCCGAAAGTAGGTCGAAAGTTCCATGGGCGACTTGACGCCTTTGGGCACGAACACGAAAGAACCGTCGCTGAAGACGGCCGAATTCAACGTGGCAAAGAAGTTGTCGCCGATCGGCACCACCGAGCCCAGGTAGTTGCGCACGATGTCCGGGTACTCGCGGATGGCTTCCGACATCGAGCAAAAGAGAATCCCCGCTTCGGCCAGACGCTCGCGATAGGTCGTGGCCACGGACACGCTGTCGAGGACCGCATCCACGGCGATGCCGGAAAGGCGTTTTTGTTCCTCGAGCGAAATCCCCAGCTTCTCGAACGTACGCCGGATCTCGGGATCCACTTCATCCAGGCTCTTCACCGAGGCACGCTTGGGAGCCGAGTAGTAAATGATGGCTTCGTAATTGATGGGCTCGTAATGGACGTTCTGCCAGGTCGGCTCTTTCATGGTCCGCCAGCGGCGATAGGCGGAGAGCCGCCAATCGAGCATCCACTCCGGTTCGTGTTTCTTGCTGGAAATGAGACGGACGACGTCTTCGCTGAGGCCGGCCGGAACCGTCTCGGCTTCGATGGGCGAGACGAATCCGTATTTGTATTCCTGGCCGAGGCGGCTTTCCACTTCAGGGTTCTGGGAGAGCCGGCTTACCGGGGTTTTCCCTACCGCTCCGTCCGGCTTGGGGCTCGATGTCTCTCGCTTCATGGCGCCTTACCCGCGCTCGCTCCTGGGCGAACACCTTTCTAACTCCTTGTCATACCTAAAACATGACAAGATTACTCGCTTTTCGGGGCCGCCTCAACCGGCCGGGAATCGATGATTCCGCCCCCCAATAGGATGTCCTCCCGGTAGAAGACCGCAGACTGCCCCGGCGATAGGGCGCGGACGGGCTCCACGAACTCGATCCTGGCTCGGGAGCCGGCCATCGGGGTCACGGTGGCGGCCGTAGGACGCGTCCGGTAGCGGATCTTCACGTCCACCGTCACGGGTTCCTCGGATGGCTCGCAGGAAACCCAGTTCACTTCACGCACCGTGCAGCCCGTCTCGAGGAGGTCTTCCTCCCGCCCCACCACCACGCGGTTCTCCCGGGCATCGACGCGAACGACGTAGGCCGGCTCGCCCAAAGCCACGCCCAAACCTCGGCGCTGGCCCACCGTGTAATGCATGGCCCCACGGTGCCGCCCGAGCACCCGTCCCTCCGTGTCCACCAGATCTCCCGGTTCTGTCACCGATGCGTTGGGGGCGCGGGAGGCCACGAATTCGCTGTAGGCCCCGCCTTGAACGAAACAAATGTCCTGGCTCTCTACCTTGTCCGCCAATCGTAGGCCGGCCCGTCGCGCCGTTTCGCGGGCCTCCTCTTTGGTCAAGTCACCGAGAGGAAACAAGGATCGCGAAAGATCGTCTCTACCAATACCCCAGAGTACGTAGGACTGATCCTTAGCGCGATCCACGGCCCGGCGGAGTACGGGCCCCGAAGGCGTGTCCTGACGGCGGGCGTAGTGGCCCGTCGCTACGGCATCGAAACCGAGACGGTGTGCGCGTCTCAGCAAGCTCCCGAACTTGAGATGCGTGTTGCATCGCACGCACGGATTGGGCGTTTCGCCGTTCAAGTACGAGGCGACGAATGGGGCCACCACGTCGCGTTCGAACTGGCTCTCCTCGTCCAGCACGTAATGCGGAATGCCGAGGGTTGCCGCGGCATCACGCGCATCGTCGATATCACGGAGCGAACAGCACGAGCGTGGCGAGGCCTCGGCGCCGCCATAGCACCAGAGCTTGAGCGTGGCTCCGGTCACGTCGTGGCCCGAGGCCACCAGCACCGCAGCCGCGGCGGCGCTGTCGACGCCGCCCGACATGGCGACCAGAACTCGCATCATGAACGTCCCGCCGACGCGGAGACCCGCGCCTCGATCAGGTTTTTAAGGGCCCCGAGGAAGGCATCCAATTCATGCCGTGTCGTCTCACTACCCAAGCTCACCCGAATCGCCGTCCTGGCCCGATCGGAAGGCATGCCCATGGCCAAAAGCACGTGGCTGGGTGATTCGGATCCCGACGTGCACGCCGATCCCGCCGACACCGCATAACCCTCGCGATCCAGGGCGATGACGAGATCGGGCCCGACTTCAGGATCGAACGTGAGATGGGTCGTGTTGGGGAGGCGCTTTGCGCCGGCACCCGTCACGTTGCTTCGCAAAGCGGAGCAAACCGCCGCCTCGAACGCGTCGCGAAGCGCTGTCCTAGAGACCGCATAGGCATCCAACTGCTCGACCGCAAGTTTCGCCGCCGCCCCAAAACCAACCACACCCGGCACGTTCTGCGTGCCGCCGCGGAGACCTCGTTCGGCCGTTCCCGGAATGAAGGGAACGAGCGGACTCCGCTCCTTGACCCAGAGCGCGCCCACCCCCTTGGGACCGCCCAGCTTGTGCGCGGCCACAGCGACGTAATCCGCCCGCCATGATTCCGGGTGAAGAGACACTTTTCCGGCCGATTGCACCGCATCCACGAAAAACCGCGCGCCCCCCGCGTGCACGCGGGCGCCGATGTCCTCGATCGGATGCATCACGCCGGTCTCGTTGTTCGCATGTTGCACGCACACGAGCACGGTGTCGGTCCGCAATGCGTCGCTCACGCGATCGGGGCCGATACGGCCTTCGGTATCGGGGGCTACCCAGCTCACCGAGGCGCCCTCGTGTTCCAGAAGCAAGGCGGCATCGATCCCCGCCCGGTGCTCGATCGACGTCACCACCACGTGCGAGCCCCGGGTCGAGAGCGCGCGCCACGCTCCGACCATTCCCAAGAGCACGGCCTCGGTGCCGGAACCCGTGAACACGAGATCGCCGGCGTTCCGGCCGAAGAGCCCGAGCACCCGGTGGCGAGCTTCCTCCACCGCCCGTCGCGCCTCCCGGCCGGCCGCGTGCAGGGACGCAGGGTTGCCGTAGCGTCCCTCTAAAAAGGGCAGCATGGCCTCCCGGGCCGAAGGGTGAAGCGGGGTCGTGGCGTTGTGGTCGAGATAGATCATGGGCCTGGGCCGAAGCTCCTCGTTACGTTACAAGGGTGGAGGCGGCCAAGCAGTATAAAACAAAAAGGCCGCCCCGAAGGACGGCCCCAAAGACCGCTTAGGGAGTCTAGTCCTCGACCGTCACCTTCGTGATGATCACGCGCTGGAGGGCTTGGTTCTGCTGGGGGCCGCTGTTTTTGACTCGCGCGACCTTGTCCACCACGTCCAAGCTGGCGTTGTCGGCCACCTGGCCGAACACCGTGTATCCCGCTT
>Ga0114129_10004624_pt1 | contig 19426 bp, 16 predicted proteins | sample RhiMetdeltSRZDD1_FD_80071 | JGI IMG/M metagenome (GOLD analysis project Ga0114129, IMG submission 80071) | Populus rhizosphere microbial communities from Tennessee, USA - Rhizosphere MetaG P. deltoides SRZDD1 (version 2) (version 2) | ecosystem: Host-associated > Plants > Roots > Rhizosphere >...
CTGTTGAACGATCCGTTCTGGGGGAAGTCCATCGACGCCGGCCGGATCGGCGTCGCCGGCCATTCGCAAGGCGGCTTCACCGCGCTCTGGATCGGCGGCGCCACGGTCAATGCCGACAAATATCTCGCGTTCCAGCGCGGCTGGCGCACCAACGCGATGGTGCCGGACCATCTGCGCCGCGAGTTGCCGCTCGACGCCGGCCCGGCGCTCGACGTGGCGGATAAGCGGGTCAAGGCGGTGCTCGCCATGGCGCCCGGCATCGTGCAGGCCTTCGGCATGGATGAAGCCGGCCTGCGGCAGCTCACCGTGCCGGCCTATATCACGGTCGGCGCCGCCGACACCCAGGCGCCGCCCAAGGACAACGCCGAGTTCGCGGCGAAATACATTCCCGGTGCCCAGCTCGACGTGATCCCCGGCCGGGTCGATCACGACATCTTCGTCAACGAATGCAACGAGGACGGCAAGAATGAATTCCCGCAGGCCTGCATCGACGCAGCAGGCGTCGACCGCGCCAGGATCCACGAGACGGTCGGCAACGCGGCGGTGAAGTTCTTCGATGCCAGCCTTGATGTCCGCCGCGCAAAATAAACGGCGCGCCCGGCTGGAGCCCGGCCGGGCGTCTCGCCCGCGGGGACGCGCGCTTCAGTCTCCCGGCTCGCCGGCGATGACATAGGCCCACAGCGCCTCGATCTCCGCGGGTTCGAGCACGTCATCCCATGGCGGCATGTTGCGCTTGCCGTTGGTCACCGAATCGACAAAACGGTCGTGGGCGTCGCGCGGAAAGGTCCGCAGATCGAACGCCCACTGCGGATTGCGCATGCGCGTGCCATGGCAGGTCGCGCAATGGCGCGCGAACAGCGCCGCGCCTTGCTTGATCTCCTCCGGCGCGACCCCGGCGCGACTGTCTTGGGCCGCGGCGCTCGCGCAGACCAGCGCGAGGCCGAGGCTTGCGGCTGCAATCACTTTCATGTCGTCGCGGAATCGCGTGCCTTATTCGGGCATCAGGGCGAAGGTCCACACCGATCCGCCGGTGGGGGTCCCGTCCGCGACTTTCATGACGCGGTTGAGAACGCCGCCAATGCCCGACAGCACCGTGACGTATTGCCGGCCGTTGTGGGTATAGGTCATGGGCGGAGAATTGATGCCCGAACCGGTCTTGAACTTCCACAGCATCTCGCCGTTGGCCTGGTCGAGCGCAATGAACTCGCCGTTCAGCCGGCCGGTGAACAGGAGCCCGCCGTCGGTTGCGAGCATGCCGGCGGAGATGACCGTTCCCGTTACCGGCACTTTCCATTCCGCTTTGCCGGTGACCGGATTGAACGCCATGTGATAGCCCCACGGCTCGCCCGCCGGCGGCGTGCGGAAACTCGTTTCCACGCCGGTGGAGCCGGCGCCGAGGACGAATTCGAACTTGGTGTATTTCATGATCCGGGGGATTTCCCAGGAGTTCACGTAAACGAGGCCGGTCTTGGGATTGAACGCCATGAGCGAAGCGTTGGTGCCGCGCGAGGGCCAGACTTCGACGGTCTCGCCTTTGAGCGCGCGGTCGTACACGTCGGTCAGGACCGGGCGGCCGGTCGCGGCGTCGATGCGCGAAGCCCAGTTCACCTTCACGAACGGATGCGCCGTGATCAGTTTGCCGTTGGTGCGGTCGATCACATACATGAAACCGTTCTTGTTGGCGCTCAGCAGCGCCTTGCGCCCCTGGCCGTCGATGCGCAGGTCGGCGAGGACCGGCTCGGCGGTGCCGTCGAAGTCGAAGCTCTCGTTCGGGATGTACTGATAGTGCCACACCAGTTCGCCGGTCTTCGGCCGGATGGCGATCACGCTGGCGGTGTAGAGGCTGTCGGCGCCGCCGCGATACGCCGGGTTATACGGCTCGGCATTGCCGGTGCCCCAATAGACGAGATCGAGCTCCGGGTCGTATGAGCCGTTCTGCCAGGTGGCCCCGCCGCCATATTTCCAGGCGTCCGGAATGTCCTTGGGCCAGGTCTCGGAGCCGGGCTCGCCCGGCGCGGGGATGGTGTAGCGGCGCCACAGCTCCTTCCCGGTGTCCGGATCCCAGCCCGTGAGGAAGCCGCGCGTGGTGCGGTCGCCGCCGGCCATGCCGGTGATGACGACGCCGTTCGCCACCAGCGGGGCGATGATGCCGGTATAGCCTTCCTTGAAGTCGGCGAATTTCTGCTTCCAGATCTGCTTGCCGGTCTTCATGTCGAGCGCGATGACGTGACAGTCGATCGTCTCGCGAAACAGCTTGCCGTTGTAGATGGTCGCTCCGCCGCGCAGGATCACGCCGGCGGCGCCGACGCGCGCCGCGCCGCGGTCATATTCCACCGGCGTCCGCCAGATCTGCTGGCCGGTGGCGACGTCGAGTGCGAAGGTCCAGTGTCCGTTCACCACGTACATGACGCCGTTGTAGATCGTCGGCTGCGCCAGCTCGCCGGTGTCGTTGCTGAGGCTCGTGCTCCAGACCGGCACCAGCCGCTTGATGTTGGATTTGTTGATCTGGCTCAGCGGGCTGTACTGGTTGAGGTGATAGCCCATGCCGAAGGTGGTGACGTTCTCGCTGTTCTTGCCGTTGTCGATCAGCTCTTGCGCGGTCTGCGCCAGCGCGCTGCCGCAGCAGAAGCACAAAAGCGTCGCAAGTATTTTCTTCATTCGCTTCCTCCTTGGGGAAACAGACGTCGGGCCGACCGTCGCCATCGCCGGCTTGTTCTTTTGGCCTGAAGTCGAGCGATGTCGCCGGGATGCGTCGTTGTTGAGAGATGAGACCTGAGGGGGTGCCCCACGATTATCCGAGCGCACCCGGCGACCGACTGCAAGGGCCCCGGCGCTGAAATCGTGCGGGCACCATGTTCAGGTCATGCGCGACGATTCACGGCGTCTGCGCGGAGCATCGCCCCCCGTTTCCGTCGCCGTGGCGTAGGGTTAGACTGTCCGATAGGCGCGCCTGCGCTGCGCGGGAGCACTCGCATGACGGCACGGTATCGCGATCCCTTGCTCATGACGCTGGTCGCGGCGTTCTTCTTTCTGCTCGCCGGCGGTGACGCCGGCACTCAGGCCAACAGGACGATCAAGATCGTGGTGGCGGTGCCGCCCGGCGGCAACACCGATATCGTGGCGCGCGTGCTGGCGGATCAGATCGGCCGCGCGCATGGCCCGACCATGGTGATCGAAAATCGTCCGGGCGCAGGCTCGGCGATCGCAACCGAAGCTGTGGCGCGCGCCGCGCCCGATGGCAACACGCTGCTGCTCGCCGGAAATTCGTTCGTGGTCAATCCGCATCTGAGAAAGGTGAACTACGACCCGTTGGCGAGCTTCGAGCCGATCTGCTACCTCGTGACTTCGCCGACCGTCATTGTGGTCAACGCGGCGTCGCCCTACCGCACGCTCGCCGATCTCATTGCTGCTGCGCGCGCCAAGCCCGGGGAGTTGACGCTCGCGAGCGTGGGCCCTGGAAGCGCTGCCCATATCGCCATCGAAGTGCTCAAGCGCGTCGCCGATGTCAATTTGACCTTCGTCCCCTATCCCGGCACGGCTCCGGCGATCAACGCGCTGTTGGGTCAGCATGTGACCTCGGTGCTCGCCAACGTCACGGACGTGGTCGAGCAGGTCAAGGCCGGCCAGCTGCGCGCGCTGGCCGCCGCCTCGCGGACGCGGATCGAGCCGCTGCCCGACGCGCCGACCGTCGCCGAGTCCGGCTACAAGGATTACGAGGCGGACATCTGGTACGGCGTGCTGGCACCGGCCCATACGCCGAAGGAAACCGTCTCCCAGCTCGCCGGCTGGTTCACCGCCGCGATGCAGGCCCCCGACATCAAGCCCAAGCTCCTCGCCCAGGGGCTCTATCCCGTGGGATTGTGCGGCGCCGATTTCGCCGCGCATATCCGCAAACAGTATGACGACTACGGCCGCGTCATCGGCGAAGCGAAGATCAAGGCCGAGTGAGCCTGGCGCGCTGCGGCGGTTGGCGCGTTCGCGCTGACGTAACCGACGTCGCGCGCGCCGGGCCGGAGGAAGCCGGGATAGGGCGCTACTTCACCAGCTTGCTCGTGTAGTCGATCACGAACGCCTTGATCTCCGGCTTCACCTTGCCGAGCGCGGCGACGATCTCCTGCGCGTCGGCGCCCGGGACGACCAGCGGATCGGTCTTCACCGCGCTGGCATAGTCGCGGATGAAGTCCTTGTCCTGGGCCAGGGTCACGAACGCCGACCGCATCACGCCGGTGATCTCGGCGGGCGAGTTGGGAGGCAGCAGCGCTGTCCGGAACATCGCCACCAGCGGGTCGCTGCTGGTGCGCAGGACCTCGTAGAGAAACCCGGATGGTTTCTTGTGGTGGACGGATTCGAAGAACTCCTCGAAGGTCGGCAGGTCGGGCATCGCGCGGCTGCGCGGAGTGGCGCCGTCCTTTCCGCGCGCGGCGATCTGCCAGAGCGGCATGACGAGATCCGCCATCGTCGGCTCGACCGAGCCGCGCCAGCCCGGCAGCGAGGTGTTCGCGAACTGGCCGATATTCTGCAGGATCGCAGTTTCGACCTCCTTCAATCCGCGATAAGCCGGCACCGCCTGATACTTGATGCCCAGGAGATCGAGCGACAGCGACTGATTGACGGTATTGCTGTTCTGCAGGTTGAGCGACAGCGCCTTGAAGTCGTGCGCCTTCATGATGTCGGCCGGGACCTTGAGGCCGGGCGGGGTGTCCTTGCGGGCATACGCCACCAGCGGATTTTCGAAGCCCGCGATCATCACGAAGTCCGAATAGTTGGTGCGCAGCGACGGGTTTGCAACCAGCTGGGCAATCACGTCCAGGGTGAAGAAGCCGATGGTTTCGCCGTTCGGCGCCGCTTCGCCAAGCTGGTTGCTGCCGATGATGCCGCCGGCGCCGCTGACATTCTTGATGACGACGGTTGGCTTGCCGGGGATGTGGTTCGGCAGGTGCTGCGCGACGATGCGTCCCTCGATGTCGGCCGGTCCGCCGGCCGGATAGTTGATGATCATGGTGATGGTCTTGCCCTTGTAGAACTGGGCAAGCGCGACCTGCGGGACGGCGGCGGCGATGAGCGCGGCGAGGGCGGCAGGGAGCAGAATTCTTCGCGGCATTCCTCGACCTCCCGAACCCGTCCGTCGCTTGCGGCACGGCCGGCCGCACGATCGGCACGGCTCCAGACCGGCGAGACGAACGCTATTGGAAAGACGGCGGGATGTCATCTGCACGCGGAGGTGGCGGTTATCACCGGCGAAAGCAGCGCCGCCTCGCGCGGACGATGGCCATTCCGGTAAGTGCCGGTGGCGCCCGCTTAGCCCCATCGGCGAGCCTCAGCGCGAATTGAAGTTCTCTGGTCGCGACAACGAGGACGATCATTTTTCGATACCGCGGCAAGAAACGGAGTTTGGGCGGCGGTCTCTGCGACTATCCGTCATGCGCGTCATCGACTGATGTCATGACGTGCGAAATCAAATCAACGGAGCGTATCCACATGAGCAAGGAAGAAGACAACAAAACCATCGTCGGCCGGTGGTTCACCGAGTTCTGGGGCAAGAGCTGCAACCTTGGGGTCGTGGACGAGATCGCATCGCCCGACATGCTGCTGAAGTACTCGCTGCATGAACCGCGCCGCGGCCGTGACGACATCAAGGCATTCATGACCGATTTCCGCAAATCGTTTCCCGACCTCAACTTCTGGGGCACGGCCGACCTGATCGCGGAAGGCGACTACGTCGTCGGCCAGTGGGAGGGCGGCGGGACGCACACCGGCCCGGCATTCGGCGATTTCCTGATGGGCTCGCTGCCCGCTGCGACCGGCCGCAAGATGCACTTCACCGGTACGACCGTCCTGCGTCTTCAGAACGGCAGGATCGTCGCGGAGATCGGCCTCGACGACGGCGTCACCGCGCTGACGCAGCTCGGTCTGCTGCGGGCCGCCTAGAACATGATCCCGAAAAGTGGATACCGGTTTTCGGAAAAGATCATGCTCCAACAAAAGGCTAAAGCGGGATGACGATTCGAAGAAAAGTCATCCCGCTCTACGCGCGAAGCGGTCGTTTCGCTCGGCGATGCGATTCTGGATTTGAGGCGGGGCTCGCACGGCTCCCGTGCGAGCCCATCGACTGGTCCAAGCGGGCAAACTGGCGGGTTCCGCCATCGATGGCATACTCTGCACCAGTGGTGAATGCCGATCGGTCCGGCGAAAGCGTATTCGGATACTGCCGGCTATGGAGGCTGTTTCGGAACGGCGCGGGGAGCGCATGAAGTACAAGCTGGTCATCTTTGACTTCGACGGAACGCTCGCTGACAGCGCGAGCTGGTTCCTCGGAATTCTCAACGATCTCGCGCGCCGTCACGGCTTCCGGTCGGTCACCGCAACCGAGATCGAGACACTCCGGGGCCGCGGCAATCGCGAGATCATCCGCTATCTGAATGTCGCCAGGTGGCGGCTCCCGTTCATCGCAGCGGATGTTCGCAGGCGCGCCGCGGCCGACGCCGCGAGCATCAGCCTGTTTGACGGCGTGGAACGGCTTCTCGATACGCTGCGTCGCAACGGGGTGAAATGCGCCATCGTCAGTTCGAACTCGGAGGCGAACGTCCGCCGCGTGCTCGGGGCCGAAGCCGCCGGAGCCGTTTCCTTGTTCGACTGTGGAGCGGGCCTGTTCGGGAAGGCGAAGAGGTTTCGCCGGCTGATGAAGCGCGCCGGCGTGGCGAGCGCTGAAACCATCTGCATCGGCGATGAGCAACGAGATATGGAGGCGGCGCATGCCGTCGGGGCAGCGTCCGGGGCAGTCCTTTGGGGCTACGCGACCCGCGACTTGCTCATGCGCTGCGGACCCACAATCACCTTCGACCATCCGATGGACATTGTCGACGGCGTAGGTTGCCCGCGCGGGCCGTCGGAGGATCGCGCAGTAGAGACCGCCGTCCTCGGCAGTTGAAATCGCGACGTCCAAATCGTCAACGCTCGAAGCGTTCCCGAAGGCGAGCGGGGGCATCGGGGTCAACGACAAGCGCGCGCATGCGAACGTTTCCTCGTGTCCATCTGCTGCCGCAAACCCTGACTCTGGCGGCCAGCATCCTTCGTCTCATCGCTTAGCCGCCGCACGATCTCCGTGGTCTTGCGGATGTCCACCTCGTTCAAATCGGCGCCCATCGTCGATGCAATTTCCAGTAACCGCGCGTTCAATTCGAGATAGCGCGTATGGCCGTTGCGCGTGAGGCGCACCAGCTTCGATCGGCGGTGCCTCGGATTGTCGATGAACTCCACGAGCCCCTCGGCCGCGAGTTCGTCCGCCAGCCGCTGCATGCGCTGGCGGCTGGTTGGCCGCATCTGGGCGATCTGCGGCACCGTGAGGGGGCCGATGAGCGCCAGGCTGCGCATGAAGCCAAACGTGCCGGCACCCCAACTGGTAATTAACCCGGTCCTTTGACCAAGCGCGCGCAAGCGAAAGAAGAACTGCGCGACCTCGAGCATCAGCTCCGCGACCGCCGCGCCGCCCTTGCTGCTGGCGACCCGGCTCGCCCCTTTCCTCTGCTTCACCGTGGCCATCGCTTTCCACTCCGTCGTTGCAGACACGGCAACATTGACACTGTTGTTGTCAATCCCTAAGATGACAACCAAGTTGTCACTCTCGGTGTCCTCGCCTTCGACGCATCGCTTGGCGAGGAGGAGGACCCGCATGAGTTCAATCAGCCAACAGGGTGGGGACAGGGAAACAGCACGCGCGATTGCGCGACCACCCTTCCTGTTTCTCGGCGCTCTTCTGCTCGGCTTCGTTTCGGATCACCTATTGCCCTTGCCGTTCCCGGTTTCGAGGATCGGCCCAGCGCACTGGATCAGCGCCGTCATTGCCGGCTCGCTGATACTCACCGGTATCGGAGTCTTTGCCGCGGGCATTCGCAACTTCTCCAGCGCTGCGACCCCAGTTCAGGGGACGAAGCCTACCCGAGCGCTGGTGACGACCGGAATTCACGGTTGGAGCCGCAATCCCATCTACCTCGGAATGTTTCTCGTTTATGGCGGTATCGGCATAGCCGTGCGCAGCCCGTGGATTTTGATCCTCGCGCTGCCGCTCGCCATCACCATGCGCTACGGCGTGGTCGCGCGCGAAGAGGTTTATCTTGAGCGGCGCTTCGGCGACGCCTACCGCGACTACAAGGCGCGTGTCCGCCGCTGGCTGTAGCCGTCAAGCGCGAAGACGGCATGAGCATTTGCGATATCGGCAATCGGATTTCCATTCGCCGGTTTTGATCAGTTGCGCATAGGCGCTACATGCCGCGTCGTCGTGCTTGCAAGCTGGACTCTTGATCTCAAGCAGTCCGCCGGACGCCCAACCGATTGAGGCTGGCCGCCGGGCGGATCCGCCGCGGCCGCGCTAGCGGGTTCCCGCGTTGCGGATGCTGCGGCCCCCGCGATGCCCGTTAATGAATGCTCCAATCGGTGCCGCCCTGTGGCGAAGGGGTGAACTTGATCTCGACGTCGATCGACGTGCCGCAGACATCCATGACCCAGACCTCGGTCCAGGGCGTGTTCGAAAGGCCTGTGCCGTGGGTCACCCGCGAGTCGCGGACGCGCGCATTCTTGCACTTGGTCGGGGCGGCCCGGTTGATCAACGCAGCCGTCGTCGCACCCTGAAGGACATCCCGTTGCAGGGTTATGTCGGCGATCGTACCCCCGGGAGTGAGTTCCATGCTCTTCATGCCGTCCTTTGCTGAAAGGAACAGCAGAAACGTCCGGCGCACATCCTGTTTACATCTGATGAGGTATCGCTCCTGCCACGCTGATCCCTCCGCGGTGGTCTCGCCTGCAGCCACGGTCTGCAAGGTGAAAGCCGGCGGCTCTCCACATCCCGCGGTTGGGTTGGCGCGCAGTGAACTTGCGATCAGCCGCTTGCGCAGAGCAGTGAAGCGATCCGAGAATATGTCGCCTGCCAGCGCGCGTCCCAGCATCTTCTCGGCTTGCGTGCGGTCGGCCTCGATGTAGCCAGGCGGGCCGCTCTGCACGTTCTCCGCGCGGCATAGGTTTGCCAGGGTGGGGACAACGAGCACACAGGCGGCGGACGTGAGCGTGCCGAACCACTTCATAGATGCCATCTCCATCGGCGTGATCGGGCGAACAATAAGAGCCTTCGCGCCGACGACAAGACATGTGGGATCACGCATTTGAATCGGAGCGCGCAGAAATCGCGGTCACACTACGCTCAGTGGGCGACGCTCAGGGGGCGTGCTGTGGTGTCACCTGGGCGCAGGCAGCGGCGCGTTCGTTGACGAATTCCCAGGCGCGGCGGGGATCGATTTCAACTGTTCGATGCGTTGACGCGCATATCCTTGCCCTTGTCGGTCGGCCTCGGTGACCGCCGGCAGCTTCAGGACCGTTTCATAGTCGGCAATGGCGGGACTACGCGCGCCCGCGCGGTCGTAGGCAGACGCGTGGCTTCTATAGGCCGCTGCGTTGTTCGGTTCGATCTCGATGGCCCTGGTGTATTCGCCAACGGCCCGATCCTGCTCGCCCTTTGCCTTCAGGACGTCACCGCGCAGGATGTATGCATAGTAATATTTCGGATTGATCTCGATCGCCTTACCCAAGTCAGTGATGGCGCTTTGGTGATCCACTTTGGCTTCGAAGCTCCGAGCGCGCGAGACATAAAAATACGGGTCTTTCGGATTGATCTCGACGGCTTTTGTGAAGTCCTCTATGGCGGCATCGCTGTCTTTGTTGGCGGCCTTGGAAAGGCCGCGGAAATAATAAGCGTTTGCGTAGTTCGGATTGATCTCAATCGCCTTGCTCAAGTCGACTATGGCGCGGTTGTGATCACTCTTGGCCTCGAAGCTCCGCCCACGCGAGACATAGAGGTAGGCGTTTTTTGGATCGATCTCGATGGCCCTGGTGAAATCGCCCAGAGCGCGATCGTGGTTGTTGCTCGCGGCGTAAGAAAGTCCCCGCGAATAGTAGGCGTTTGCGGAGTTCGGATTGATCTCGATAGCCTTGGTGAGGTCAGCCCGAGCGCGATTGCGATCGCCCTTAACTTCGTACATGCGCGAACGCGAGAGATATGAGTTTGCGTCTTTCGGATCGATCTCGATGGCTCTCGTAAAATCGGCTATGGCGAGATCGGCCTCATTGTTCGCCGCGTGAGTGACGCCCCGTGAAACATAGGCGCTTGCGTTGCTCGGATTGATCTCGATCGCTTTGCTGAAATCGGCCAGAGCGCGATCGTGGTCACCCTTGGCTTCGTAGCTCCGTGCACGCGAGACATATGCGAAAGCGTCTTTCGGATCGATCTCGATGGCTTTGGTTAAATCAGCTATGGCGCGATCGCTGTCTTTATTCGCGGCATGCGATACCGCCCGGAAATAATAGGCGTTCGCGTGCTTTGGGTTGATCTCGATCGCCCTGTTGAAGTCGGCCAGAGCGCGATCGTGGTCACCCTTGGCTTCGTAGCTCCGCGCACGCGAGACATATGCGTAGGGATCTTTTGGATCGATTTCGATGGCTGTCGTGAAATCGGCTATGGCGCGATCGCTATCTTTGTTCGCGAGGTAGGAGAGGCCTCGAAAATAGTAGGCAAGCGCGTCCTTCGGATCGAGCTCGATGGTTTTGCTGTAATCTGTGATGGCATTTTCGAGTGCGCCCTTGAGCCTGTAGGCATCGGCTCGCTTGCGGTAGACAACTCCGTCCCTCGGCTCGATCTCGATGGCGTTGCCATAGTCGGCGATCGCGTGATCGTAATCTCCCTTGGCGCTGTAGCTATTGGCACGGCCTAAGTAACTCTCGGAATTGTGTGGTTCGGCCGCGATGGCCTTCGTAAAGCTCGCAATGGCCTTGTCATGCTCGCCCTTGCCGGCGTAGCGCAGTCCTTGGCTCTGATCGGAGAATTCATGTTTTATCCCGATCCCTGCGGCAGCAGCCAGAAAGAGGACCAATGCGACTGCGCAGGCGGAGATGAGGTGCCGAGATATTTTGCTGAAAAGCGGGTTGGCCGGGGGGACCAGTCCTTCCGGATGTTCGGTGTTTTTCAGGGCTCCGCGTAGGTAGTAGACGGATGAGAGTCCAAAAATAACCGCGTTGAAACAAAAGATGAGCGGAAGAGGTTCTGAGAAGAAGGTCGCGCCCGGCTTCCGGACATAGATCAAAACGATGACGCTGGCGGCGCTGACGACGCACGCAACTGCACTTGCAATGCCAGCGCGCAGCAGTTGCCGACGTGAGAGCGTCTGGTTGAGGGCCTGGCGAATTTCTGCGTTCGTGATCCGCTGGTCGGTCGGCTGAGCGCCAGCGAGGATCGGCTGCAAGCGGCGCAGGTTACGGCTGGCAGCGAGGTGCAGTCCGAGGATTGCCGCAGACAACATCGCGGCCATCAGGACGACAAGGACGGTAATGGGAAGGTGACGCGCAAACGTTGACAACGCGACGATGGCTGCCGCCACCGCAAGGCAATAGCCGCCAATCCACGCGGCCAATAAAAGCCTCGGCCGGGGCGGTGTCATGATCGCGACGATCTTGTCGCGTTGCGCCTCATCTACGAGGTAATGGTCGGAGCGGCCGAACACCTTGGGGTTCGGCGCTCGGAACACGTAGCCCCCCGGCACCTGCTTAAACGAAGCGAATTTGATCTGGTCGTCGACTTTGCCCAAAAGTGCCTCCCGCGATTTACACAATACACCCTAGCCGCGTTCCCAGCTGCCCAATGTGTTGGCCATCACGGATGCGCCGCTAGTGGCAGCCTGAACGCTCCCGGCGGGGACCCTTGCCTCGGGCCGCGCATAGCGCCGGGCGCGGAATTGGCCCCTGCGGGCTTGGTATCTCTCGCGTTTTGAGGAATGCGCCGACATGCATTTCGGCTGCCTTTGTCCATCGCGCCGGTTCGATGCCAGCGCGCCTTCCAGGATTTCGCTAACGGAGACGTCGGTGAGCGACTTGGGCGCTTAACCTTCTGACCAGTCGTCGCAATTCCCGACCAATCCCGACAGACCTCACGAGAGTGCTCCGTTTGACAAGCGACGGTGAGGATCGCTAATATATTGAAACACTGTTTCATTGGATGAAACATGCCGAAGGTCACGGCCCTGCGCGGGCCAACAGGGAAGCCGAGGTCCCTCGTCGAAAGTCCGGCAAACGAGACGGTCGGCCTCTCGCTGCGCTTGTTGGAGCGACTCGCGTCCTTGAGAGAACCGATCGGCGTCTCCGAGCTCGCACGCGAATTCGCGTCGTCGAAGGCGACCGTCTATCGCCACCTCCAAACTCTCATGCTGCATGGCTTCGTGCGTCAGGAAGCGACTACGATGCGCTATGCAGCGGGAATCAAGCTGTTCATTCTCGGCGAGCGCCTAAGGGAGCGCTTCGACGTCCTCGCGATTGCCCGGGACGATCTGGCGCGACTCCGCGACGAGACGGGGCAGCCGGCGACCTTGTCCGCGCTGGTTGAACATCAGGTCGTGATCTTGGAGGTCCTGCAGGGTCACGCGATCGTCAATTTCGGAACGCAACCCGGAACCGTGCTCGATCTTCATGCGAGCGCCCACGGAAACGTCGCATTGGCGTTCGGCCCCGAGAGCCTCATGGAGTATTGCCTTGCGAAACCGCTCAAGGCCTGGACGCCGCATACCATCTGCTCGCCAAGTGCTCTTCAGCGCGCCGTGGTGCAGGTGAGAGCGCGCGGCTGGGCCACTGCTCCCAACCGGGTACTGCAGGGCGTGAACGGTCTGGCGGCTCCGCTGTTCAATCACGGCGGTGACTATGCCGGTGCGGTCGCCATTGCGGGCTCCATTCAATACATCCCGGCATCGCCGCCTCCGGCCCAGATCAGAGCAGTCACGCAAACGGCGGAGCGCATATCCCGCAAGCTCGGGTGGAATGTGAGATGGCCAAGAAGCGTCACAAGAACGGGCAATGGCAGCTGAGCGCTGAGGCGGCCAAACTGTACGAGCGCTACGTCGCTCGCTACATCCTCGGACCTTGGGCGCCTTTGCTTGTCGATGTCGCTCACATCGGTGTCGGCGAGCGCGTGCTGGACGTTGCTTGCGGGACTGGCGTCGTCGCTCGCGCCGCAGCGGAACGCGTCGGTTCTGCTGGACGTGTCATAGGAGTTGATCTGAACCCCGGAATGATTGCCGTCGCGCGATCGCTCCCGACACCCGTCGGCGCGTCAATCGAATGGATCGAACGCAGCGCGCTCGATCTTCGATTGCGGGACGTCAGCATGGACGTGGTTCTCTGCCAACAGGGACTGCAGTTTTTTCCCGATAAGGCGCTTGCAATGCGGGAGATGCGCCGTGTGCTCGCCCGTGGCGGCCGCCTCGCGATCAGCGTCTGGAACGGTGTCGGGCTTTACAACAGCGCGGTCGGCGAAGCGCTCACTCGATTTGTCAGCGACGCAGCTGCCTTGCAGTTTTGCGCCTCGCGACAGGTCCCTACCAAAGAGGAGCTGCAGCGTCTTGCAACGGAAGCGGGCTTTTCAGCGGTGGACGTGCGCGTCAGTCGGATCAATGTGCGCCTCCCTCGGCTGGATAAATTCACGTTGGACCATTTGTCCGCAACACCGCTTGCACCACTTATCGCCGCCACCGAGCCGGCGGCGCGAGAGAAGGTCGGCGCGAGCGTCATGAACGAGCTTCAGCACTATGCCGACGGCGAGGGCGTAACCTATCCGGAAGAAACACATGTGCTGACGGCAAGAGTCTCGTGACCATCAAGACGTTCAAGAGGAGGCAAGCATGCTGGACGTTCTGAAACGCGTTCTTGCGGCAAGCCGCGGCGGGACGAATGCGACGCGACGGACGGCCGCTGGTTGGCTGTGCACGTTGCTCGCAATCGGGTCCGCGCCGATCGCACTGCAGCCGGTCTACGCCGAGTCCTATCCCGAGCGAACGATCAAGATCGTCGTCCCGTTCTCCCCCGGCGGTCCGACCGACGTTGTGGCTCGGTTGATCGCGCAGTCGCTCTCTTCCAGGCTTGGACAGAACGTTGTCGTTGAGAATCTTGCCGGTGCCGGGGGAAGGATCGGCGCCAAAGCGGCCGCCAGCGCGCAACCGGATGGCTATACGTTGTTGCTGGGTGGAACCAACGTCAACGCCATGCTTGGGGCGCTCTACAAGAATCTTGGGTTTGATCCCACCGACTCCTTCGCGCCCATCGCTGCAATCTGCGTCGACTCGATGGCGTTGGCCATATCGCCGGGCGTCCCTGCGGACACGTTCCAGCAGTTCGTCCACTACGCGAAGAACAATCCCGGCAAACTGAAATACGGTGCCCCTCCCGGAATCTACACGCATTTCGCCGGCGAATTTTTCAAGATCAAGACGGGGACGGACATTCTCTTTGTCCCTTACAAAGGGGGCGCTTCCGCAATCACTGACGTGATCGGCGGGCACATCGACATGGTTTTCAACCCGAAGTCCAGCCTGCTCACGCATTTCAAGGCAGGCAAGCTGAAGGCGCTTGCGGTGACGAGCGAAGCTCGTTGGCCGGAGCTGCCAGATACGCCGACCATGATGGAAGTCGGCGTGGCGGGCTTTCCCAAGGAAGTCTGGTTCGGCCTGTTGGCCCCGGCCGGCACTCCCGCGACGATCGTCGGCCAGCTCAACCATGCCGTCAATGAAGGCCTTAAATCCGAAGAGGTGCGCACCAGCCTCGCCAAGCTGGGCATCGAGGCAAGGATCGGGACCGCGCAGGATTTTGCCACCGCCCTATCAGAACAAGTACGCGACTGGAAAGTCATCGTCGACGCCACCGGGATCAAGACCGAGTGAGCCTATTGCGAGCGTGCTTCTTGTCGCTGCGCTGATCACAGAAGGACTGCTGTGCGAGCCGCGGCGAGCGATCATTCGAATTGAACCGACAGCGGCGGTTACCGCCGCGACCACCTCCGCGCGCTCGCCCAACGCGTTGAAGTGGACGCGAAAGAGGTTCGCATCATGGGATCGAAAAGCGTACTCCTGCACACGCTCGTCGCCGCGTCACGCGCGAAAACGGCGTTTTGGAGGGCCCAGTTCTGTACCGAAGTGGCGCGCCACGGTCGATGAAGATGGGCACTATTGCTTCGCCGTGGCGCTATGATGGCGGGCTCAGTTCTCGCTTTGGTCGTCAGGACCGCCACAAAATACGATCTGGCACTTCGCCTCCTGACCGGCCGTCGGGCCGGCGAGGGATGGTCGCCATGAGCCACAACCAACATCATGCGCGTGCCGTGGCCAGCGGCTTGGGCGGCGATGGCGGTTGCATTGCTTTGGCGGTGTCCCGCGCGCATGCCACGAAGCGCTCGACCGCCGGACTCACGGTGTGGTTTCTCAGTGTGACGATCAACACCGGCAGATGCTGCATCGGCAAGTCGAGCGATAACTCTTTTAGGGAATACAGTCCCGGGTTAAACCGCAGAATTGAAGCTGGCAACACCGCGATAAACTGACCCCTCATGCTCAAGATGTTACGCAAGTGAACCGAGAACGTTGTTACGGTGATCGGCGGGATGGGCAGTCCAGCCGCACGGAATGCCTTGATCAGAGCCCCGCCGCCCGGCGTATCGGACGCCGGCGAGATCAACGCCGTATTGACCAGATCGGCCAGATTGATCTTGCGTCGTCGGGCCCATGGACTTTGCATTCCTGCCGCTAGGCAAATCCGATCATAAAACAGAACCTCTGCGTGCAGATGCTCGGTCAGGTCGCCCTCATACGGCTTTGGCAACAGCGTGAGAACGACGTCAGCGGTTCTCTCATGCAGTGCCGTGAAGCCCATCAAGTGAGTGGTCGTCTGGGATACGTCCAGCTTGACCCTGGGATATCGCACGGTGAAGCGTTCGATCGCGGCCGGGAGGACTCCGGCCGCGATCGATTCCGTACAGGCAATCCGGACCTCGCCCATCGTCGGGTCCGCCAGGAATTCAATATCCTTGACGCCCAACCTGAGTTCGTCAAAAGCGGCCCGACCGCGCCGCACCAAGGCGGCGCCATACATGGTTGGCTGGACCCCGCGCGGCGTGCGGTCAAGCAATGGAACTTCGAGTGCATCCTCTAGTGCGGCGATCGCCTGAGACACGGCGGACTGCGACATGCCAAGATGCGTGCCAGCCTTTGCCATGCTGCCGTGTTGGATCACGGCGAACAGGATATGCAGGTCCCGCAGCCTCACTCGCCGGCCGATCCGACTTTCCCAATTGAGAGATTTGGCCATTAGCGATCTCTAATGTCCGTATCTGAAAATAGGGCTTCTCCTTTTAGCGGGGCAGGCCAATTCTACAACCCCTCGCGGCTGGCTTTCTGCTGCGGGATTTGCCCCGCCGCAGGGCAGATCTGTGGCAGTCGGCCGCTTCACGATTCTGCGCCGAGGGAATGCCATGCACATGCTGAGATTGCGAACCGGTGTCTTGGCCACGAGTCTCGTGATCGGTCTCATCGCGCCTGCAACTGCTCTTGCTGCGGAGCAGTGGCCGCAGCGCCCGGTTCGCCTGATCGTACCAATCGGAGCCGGTAGCGGCAGCGACGTCGCCGCTCGCCAGTTCGCGGAACGACTGGCCGAGCGCTGGAAGCATCCGGTGGTGGTCGAAAATCGACCCGGGGCCGATGGTCTAATCGGGACTATCGCTTTTGCCGGCACGCGCGACGACCATACCCTGCTGTTCTCGCCTGCGGCGCCGATCAGTGTGTTTCCGCAGGTTCACGAAAAGCTCGCATACGATCCGGCTCGCGATCTCGTGCCGATCACGTTAGCGACGAACACGTTCGTCATGCTGGCTGCTTCTGAAACCTTAAAGATCGAATCGCTGCCGCAGTTGATCGCGCTCGCGCGCTCTCATCCGGGCAAGCTCAACTGGAGCAGCGGAGGAGGCGCGTTGACCTACTTGCTGGCGGGGTTCGTGAAGAGCGCTGGCCTTGACATGGTTGCGGTCTCCTATCGCGAACAAAATCTCGCCCTTCAGGATCTAGCGGCCGGGCGCCTTCAGGTGATGATCACGGTATTGGCGGCGCTGCTACCGTCGGTTCAATCCGGCAAGGCGCAGCTCCTCGCAGTGACCAATGACAGGCGCGCGCCATCCGCGCCGGAGGTCTCGACCGTAACGGAGCTCGGCTACCCCGAGCTCGCATTCGAGGGACTGTGGGGGTTCTTCGGCGGCCGCGACACGCCGACCGAGCGGCGGGATCGAATTGCCGCCGATGTCCGTTCGGTCGCCACCGACCCCGTTCTCGCCGAGCGCCTAGCCGCGATTGGCCAGATCGCCAGCGCGAGCACGCCCGTAGAGTTCTCGGCCGCGATCGAAGCACAGCGCGCCAAGATCGCGTCCATCGTGAAGCTCACCGGCAGCAAGCCGATGCAATGATCTCGCCGACAGTTGCGAGCGAGGTTGGCGATCATGATGGAATTTGCGGACATTTTCGACGATGGCATCACGGCAGCGGTCTACATCTATTCCCCGACTATGTGACAATTGCGATTGCTGTTGTCATCGAGCACCCAAAGAAGCCCGTCGATGTCGCTGCCAAGCGTGTCCCAGCTTCATCGGTTATGCTCGCAGCCCGACGCTTGCTCGGAGAATGAAAACGAACATGTTCTATGAGCCCGACAAGGATGATCACGGTCTTCCATTCAATCCATACAAATCGATTGTGGTGCCACGCCCCATCGGCTGGATTTCGACGATCAGCCGCGCCGGCGGCATGAATCTCGCTCCGTACAGCCAATTTAACAATCTCGGCTACGACCCACCCTATGTGATGTTCTCGGCCAACTGCTTCCCACACACCGGCCGCCGCAAAGATAGTGTCAAGAATGCCACCGACACGGGTGAATTCGTCGTGAACATGGCGACCTACGAGCTTAGGGAAGCGGTAAATATCACGTCCCAGTTTGTCGAGCCGGAGGTTGATGAATCCGTGTTGGCAGGGCTCGAAATGATACCGTCGCTCATCGTCAAGCCACCGCGTGTCGCTGCCTCGCCGGTGCACCTGGAGTGCAAGCTGCATTGCTCGTTGGCGCTTCCCGGCAATTCACTTGATCAGGTTCATCATGTCGTCATAGGCCGTGTCGTTGGCGTACATATTCGTGATGATGTTCTGACTCCAGAAGGCAGACTTGATGTGCTCAAGGTTCGTCCGCTCGCGCGGCTTGGCTATTTCGACTACACGAGCGTCGAGTCCGTGTTCACGATGCTGCCCCACGGACCGCACGTGAAAGCACGCGAAGCCGGCCTCGAAGGCCGACCAAACCGGCCTGCAAAGCCCGTCTGATTCGTGCCGCCAAGCTGGTCCTTTGCTGCGCCGATCCGAAAATATGCGGTTTGGCCTGGCCTCGACCCGTTACGACGCGGCTCCGAGGCGGAATTTCCATCCGCCCTTGTCCGCTGTTGAAGCGCAAGAACGGCGGCGTTTGGCGTCGATAGCGTGTACCGAAGTGGCGCGCCCGACAAGATTCGAACTTGTGACCTCTGCCTTCGGAGGGCAGCGCTCTATCCAGCTGAGCTACGGGCGCGTTAAAACACGTCATTAGCCGATCAGTTCCGGCACGGCAATGCGGGGAATACCGCATGCCCCAAGGAGGAGCCAATGAACAAACGGTGCCTGCTGGGCAGGCTGGCGTGCGGCGCGTTCACCGCCGTCCTGGCCATCACCGACCTGGGCCCGCCGGCGCCCGCGCAGGCGCAGGGTTTCCCCGAGCGCGCCGTGCGCATCATCGTGCCGACCGCGGCGGGCGGCTCGATCGATACCACGGCCCGGGTGGTCGCGGGCAAGCTCGCCGAGCTGTGGGGGAAGCCGGTGGTGATCGAGAACCGCGCCGGCGCGGCCATGATCATCGGCACCGAAGCCGCGGCCAAGGCGGCGCCCGACGGCTACACGCTGCTGGTGGCGCACGACGGCACCATGGCCATGAACCCCGTGGTCTATCCCAATCTCGGTTACCATTCCCAACGCGACTTCGAGCCGGTCGCGCTGCTGACCTCGATCCCCGAGGTGGTGCTGGTGAACGAGGGCGTGCCGGCGAAGTCGATCCGGGAACTCATTGCGCTCGCCAAGGCCAATCCCGGCAAGCTCAATCACGCCTCCGGCGGCACCGCCACCCTGCTGGCGCTCGAATTGTTCAAGGCCATGGCCGGAGTCGACATCACCAGCATCCCGTTTCGCGGCGGGGCGCCGGCGGTCACCGGGGTGATGGCGGGCGACACCCAGCTCATCTTCGCCGACCTCGCCACCGCCAATGCCGGCATGCAGTCGGGGAAGCTGCGCACGCTCGCGGTGACGACGCTCAAGCGCGCGCCGCGGCTGCCCGACGTGCCGACGGTCGATGAATCGGGCGTGCCCGGCTACGACGTCGCCACCTGGATCGGCGCCTTCGCGCCGATCGGCACGCCGAAGTCGGTGGTGGGGCGGATCGAGGCCGACATCAAGCGCGCGCTTGCAATGCCCGACGTCAAGGCCAAGCTCGAGGCGCTGAGCATGGAGATCCGCTC
>Ga0114129_10004625_pt1 | contig 19421 bp, 10 predicted proteins | sample RhiMetdeltSRZDD1_FD_80071 | JGI IMG/M metagenome (GOLD analysis project Ga0114129, IMG submission 80071) | Populus rhizosphere microbial communities from Tennessee, USA - Rhizosphere MetaG P. deltoides SRZDD1 (version 2) (version 2) | ecosystem: Host-associated > Plants > Roots > Rhizosphere >...
GCACCGTGACGCGCCTGCGCGGCTTCCGTCAGGACATCATCGACGAGCGCGCTGGCGTGGCGGGCGCCGATGTCGTGGTGGAGGAGACTGGCGCGCCCGTGCTGCTGGTGGTGCGGCTGAAGGTGGTCGCCGACAAGCTCACCGAAATCGAGCTGGTGGCGACACGCGGCCGCGCCGAAGGGCTCATCTTCAACATCGATGGCCTGAGCGCGCCGAGCGCAGTGATGAACTACGCGCCCCGGCCAGAGCAGCTCGCCACCCGCGACGAGGCGATCAAAGCGGCGCTGCACTACCCGGAAGGGCTCAATGCCGCGAAGACGTTTGCCGCCGTGAACGCACCCTTCGCGCCCGACGCCTATCGCTACGAGAACGGCCAGGTGATGGCCGGGCCGGACTGCAAGTTCGCCCCCGGCTGCCAGAACATCTCCACGCAGTCGCTCGCGATTTTCCAGCGCCTCGGTGACGTGCAGACGCGCGTCATCGCCGTGGATGAGCGCATGGGCATCGTCTGGCTGCGCATGGCCTGGGGCGTGCGCGAGCGCGGCGGCGATCAGCTGACAGTGTGGGAGATGTTCAAGGTCTACGACGGCCAGATCCACGCCGTGGAAGCGTTCATGCGGATCTTGCCGGTGGAGAAGCGCAACGGCGGGTGGAAGTAACGCGTCCCTGCTACTCAAGACGGGGGAGGTCGCATGGAGGTGCGGTAACTTCCGCCAGCCGCTCACCCAAGCGAGCTTGTCGGTGTTGGCTTCACCACCGACAAAGACATCTTCCAGACCAAAGTGTTTCACGGCGTCGGGCTGTTGCTGCTTCCGCGCCCGGCGCTTCAACGCCAGGACCTACGTCTCGTGCGACGCTCGGATCGGTTCGCGTTGATTGAAGCCGCTATTGCCGCTGGCCCCAGGTCGGGCAGTGGATACACGATGCTCTTCGACGCCGTGGCGAGCGATGGGTGTTTCTGTGCCTCGCTAGAACTTGCCAATGCGCTCGCTGCGGCGACGTAGTCCGGGCGATCGTCCGTGGAGATGTTCTACCGCGCGACCTGACGCGCGAATGCACGCGTCGAAGAGCCGCCCGTCCGGTGTCCGTGCGCCGATCGCAAACGACAACACCCGCTCATCAAACAGTTGCACGACCAGAAAGACGACACACCCGCCTTCGCCAAGGCTACGGCGGGGCAAGCTTTTCTTGTACGTCGTGTTCTAGTTGAATGGGACTTCCCGTTTATACAGTTTGCCGGTCATATCGGTCGCCGACAGCCGGACACTGCGAATCCGCGTCGCGCCGCGGAGAAACCGCGCCCCACCCACGCCTGAAAACCGGTCGAGCCGCACTTCACGGTTCGAGCCTGATTCGACACGGGGAAGCGAAGTCTTGTACGGCGGCAGCACGCCCGAGGGCACGAGCTCGATAATGCCGTCGATGAGCGCGGAACCCGCTTTGTTGTCGACAGTGAGGTAGGTCTGCGAAACGGTGACACCGACGGGCGCGTTGGGGTCGTCTGCCAGAGCTCGGCCGCAGCCTGCGGCCGAGAGCACAGCCACCAACGCGATTGGCGTGACAAGCACGGCACCAAAGGGGAACGATCGATTCATTGCACTTGCTCCCTTCGTGAAACGCCTGACGGAAGAGGGCCGACGCGAGCCGATATGAAACCTGTCTACCGCGAGAGATCGCCCAAGACGCGTCGCACGAGGGGCACTGGGGAGGTTAATAGGTCTATCGGCTGCTGCTTCAATGGCGATATGGGATAGGGCTCACGGAGTGGTGATGAGGGTCGAATCGGGCCGTGCCGCGTTTTCCGGGGACCCGGCGCTGTTCACGGCGCAGATCGCCGGGTCGAATCCCAACTCCGCCAATCGTTGACGACGCTCCTGCGCGAGCTGATGGATGGCCCTCCCAGCGACACGTGTTTCGTGCTCAATCCAGGTGACAAGGGTCTCATCGGAGCGATGAAGGCTCTCTCGGGCGAGCAGGCAAGCGCCCGCTGACGGGCGCTCGTCGATCGCGTCGCATGTCGACCACGGGCGGAGGTGCTGTGCCGAGGCGGGTGGGGCAGGCAGTTGCAAACGGATCTTCCGAAAACTACCCTAATCGTCCCTATCGTCCGTCTTCGTCGGAATGATTCAGCGGATGGCCGCCGGGGGCGGCATGCCAAACGTTCAGAGCACGTCGCGCGCCTTGGTCGATCAGGCGCTCGTCGAGCCGTAGGAGAGAGAACCATGGCGAAGAAACCGAAAGCGCGTTCGAGCGTCGGGAAAGCGCACCGCGCACCGGCGCGGAAGGCCGCACGCAAAGCGGCCAAGCCGAGACGAGCGGCAAAGAAGACCGCCCGCAAGGCTGCCGGTCGACCACGGGCAGACGTGCTCCTGGCGGCTATGAACGGCACCGAGCGCCGCACCATCGGTCACGTCGCGCTCGACGTCGCCCGCGCCGGCGCCGGACGCGTCAAGCGCATGATCTATCCGGCAGGATTCCGCTGGTCCAAGGACATGAAGGCTGAAGTGGGCACCGACTACTGCATGCACGCGCATGTCGGGTTTCTCGCGAAAGGCGAGATTCACATCGAATACCCCGATGGCTGCATCGTCGAATGCCGGGCGCCGCAGGTGGTCGCCATCGACCCGGGTCACGATGGATGGGTGGTCGGGAAAGAGCCAGTCGTGCTGATCGAGTTCGACTTCGAGCGCGACACGGTTCAGCGTCTGGGCATGCCCGACGCTCACCGGCACTGAGGCGCTCTCGATCGCGATCGCGAGATCGAGTACGCGTTCGACACCGACGGCCTGCTGCGCCGAAGCGCGCAGCGCGGAGGCGGGAGCCACACCGAGGCACAGAGGCAACGGATGAGAGAGTAGTTTGTGTAAGCTCCATGACGGTGAAGGACGGACGCGCCCTCATCGCCTGCGAACGACGGCTAGTCAACTTGGCCTAACTGTCGCGAAGCAGTCGAATGCCCGCCAGAAGAGCAGGGAGGAACGTTCTCCGGAAGAATCACCAGATTGGGACACATCAACTTCAACACGCCTACGGCCAGCTGGGGCAGCCCAACAATCTTCACATCGCGCCCCGCCCCTAAGACTTCAGTGAGGATGGCCTTTGTAATGGCAACCCATCCGCCTGGCGTCTTATAACTGAGAACACACTTCCCCTCTCGTCGATCGCTCAAAAGATGCGGCTCGTCACAAAAGTCAGCCTTGTGCGCAGCCACAATCTGCATGTCCGACGATCCGATATACCGGACCGGAAGATCCGGAATCAGCGATGCCTTCGAATCAGCCTGTGAATCATCCGCGGGTAGGATGAATAGGCGCCCGGTCTGAACAACAGCGTTCGCCTCGCCACCTGAAACGCGTCTGCGCAGCGCATGCTCGATCCGATCGAAAATGTCTTCGGCAAACTGTTGGGGGTAGTCGAACTGCTTTTCCACTTCCGGTTTGAGGTGCGGTAACTTCCGCCAGCCGCTCACCCAAGCGAGCTTGTCGGTGTTGGCGTCCCCATCGACAAAGACATCTTCCAGACCAAAGTGTGTAACGGCGTCGGGCTGTAAGGTTTTGAGCGCCATATGTTCGATGAGATCAGTTGAAAACCCATAAAGGACCCCATATGAAGAATAAGCGCCGGCAACCGGCCGGAAGTGTGGACAATCGTCATACAGCGGCTTCGACACGCGAGCGATCCGTGCTTCGTATTCCTGGAGCAGCTGCACGTGGCGTCGTCCCATGGGCGTATACACAACGTACCCATCGCGATCTGTCGTTGTGAAGAGATGCTCGATCATGCTGTAAGCACTCAACAACTCGACGCGATTCAGAAATAACTCTGGATCCGGAGAGATGCCCTGACAAATGACGCCTGCCAATTCGAGCCGCTTCTGGCCATCTTCACTGTGCCAGGCGTGTTCGTAAGCCTCGAGCAGCGGCACGAGCTCTTGAATCAGCAGGGCGAAATCAAGAGCATTGGAGTTGCGGGTGCTCAGAACCAGGCTCTCCTCATTGAGAGCCACAGCCTTCTTCATGGAGTAGTAGCGAATCTGTGAACGTAAGTGCCCGGCAGTCATTCGAACGCCGGCTTTGTGGATTTCGATCCGGTCCTCGTCCGAAAGGGTCTCTGCTATTTTCTCCGCGACTTCAAAGTAGGCCCCCAATTCATCGGTCGCGGGGCTCTGCGCCATCTGGATCAACCATCGCGCATCTCGCACAAACACCGGCTGATCAGCCGGTGTGATTTTCCAGAGCTGGTCGAGCACTCCTTGAAGTTGCGAGAGCCGATCGCCGGCGCTGCTCGATCCGGCATCCCACAGACGCATACTCAACAGCCCGAGGCACCGTATCAGATACAAGTTGAACAGCGTGTGCGCGTAACGGACTCGACCATTGCGACCCGGCCAACGCGTCTGCTGCCACAAGTGAAAGCCGCGGATCATCATCTCCGCCGGATCGACCAGGTCGTTATGCAGTCCCGGAATGTCACGAGGCCTGAATCCACTTGCCCAATGCGCTTCTTCCAATTGACCTCTAAGACGCGATTGGCTGTGGGTGACCCCAGTGAGTGTGAGGAAGCAATCCTCACAGTGACGAGACAGAAGGGAGCCGTCTTGCAGGTATTCGATCGGCCTGCGTTGGGCGTTCAGCACTCCTTGTATTCTCTCGACGATTTCATCGCGACGGGCCAAGAAGCATTGGAGAAGTTCGATATGTGCCTGAAACGGCACCTGGCCAAGACGCGGTCCGGCTGGCCTCTCTTCCGGAGCGAGGAACGGATGAAGAGTCAAGCGTCGAAACAATTCGCTAATCACAATGCTCCCCATCTCCGCCCTGAATCGGAAGCCTAGAGTGGTCGTTTCCGGGGATCCACACCTGTTGAAGCTGGAACGCTACGAGAGCGTCCCCATCGTCACGCTGGCAGAAGCCGTCAAGCGGTTGGGCTTGTGACGACTGTATCCGATGTCGCGGCTGGTCGCTTTCCGCGGCAGCGTGATCATCACACCGCGATCGGCGTGCTGGTCATGCCGTTCGTCCAAGCCTTGGGACGACTGCGGGCCGGGGCTCCATGACGCGACCGAGCACTCGAAGCAGGCGGCCGAAGCCGCTCGACGCGCGTACGTCATAGAGTAGCGCGGCCCGATCGCAGACCCGACGCTCAAGGTGTCACGCGCTGTTTCGGTCCTCGCTCGTTGTCGCAATTCCGCTGATCAGTTCTCCGGGCGCCGTGTAGGCCTCGAACAACCCTGTGACAATCGCGCTGACGAGCGGGCCCAGGACGATGCCGAGCAAGCCAAACAGGCTCACACCACCAAGCAGACTGAGAAACATCAACAGCCCGTTCATCTGCGCCCGGCCGCTCAGGATAGCCGGTCGCAGGACGTTGTCGATGCTGGCCACGATCGTCCCACCCAGTACTAAGAGAACGACCCCTTTGACCACTTGGTCGGTGGCGATCAACCAGATGGCCGCTGGCATCCAGACCACCCAGGTGCCGACGAATGGCAATAGCGCCAAGAGCCCCATCATGACGCCCCAGAACACTGGGGCGCCGAGACCGAGAACGGCGAAGACCAGCCCCCCGGCAAGCCCTTGAAGCGCGGCGATCAGCGAGCCAGCGGCAATGCTCGCGTAGACGAGATCGCGCGTCTGCCGGATCATGCGCTCGCGGCGCAAGTCTTCGAACGGCAACAAGCCCCGCACGTCGCGCATGATCGTGTCCGCATCACGCAGGAAGAAGAACAGAGCAATCAGAGTGACCAACAGTTGAAAGAGCAGAACAGCGATATCGGCGAGCAATCCACCGACGCCAGCCGCAACCAACCCTCCAGTCCTCGAGATGACGTTTTCGATGAGGCTCCTGAGATCTACTGACTGCGCCCCAGGGATCAAGACGCGAATCCGATTCCACGCCCCTTCGAGCCACGCGAGTTGCCCGGCGAACGCATCTCTGTCTACCGTGGACAGGGCGGCGCTGCTTTCCTGAGCGAACGCCGTGAGAATGACGAGCCCGGGTCCCACAATCAACAGCGTCACCACGAGGGTGCTCAACGCGGCCGCTCGCGCGTTGCCGTGTCGTGGGACCAGCCTCTCGTGCCAGGGGTATACGAAAATGGCCAGAACAGCGGCCCACCCGAGAGGAAGGAGGAAGGGGGTGAGCATCCGCAGAAACAAATAGCCGAGCAGCAGCAGGATGCCGTAAAAAAAGACGGTTGCGACTCGCTCGCGTTCTCTGGCTAGAGGACTTCTCATGGGCCCCTCCAGAGGATCATACGCGTCAGCGTGGGCGACGGCCCGGTCGGGGATCTGGTGCTGGTGCCGAACCTGCCCGATCGCGGCGTCAAGACCGACATGAGCTGGCTAGTCCACCTTAATGAGAGCGCCCCTTTCTGTCCATGCCCTCAGTGTTGATGACGAACTGGCACAACCCGATGGCATTGAGCGGCGTGTGTCCAAGTTCTTCTGGTGATTCGTAGTGCGACAGCAGTAACTCAAGATCTGGCTTCGTCAAGTCCTGACAGTGTGCATTGGCGAGCTCGTACAGGCGGTGCTTGGGATGCGATGAATCGCTCCATTCACTCCGGTAGGACATCCCCAAGTGCACGCACTTCGCAATTGACGGACGTTGCAGCAGGGCGTACAGCCTATCGACCAAGGCGCGGCCCAGCTCCGGATTGTTGAACCCGATTCCGAAAACTGGATTCAAGAGCTCAGGGCGATCTGGAAGCCCGGCCACCATGCGCTCGAACACCATCTTGTTGAGATTGGCGAACGATTCAGTCAGCTTCGCGAAGTCGACGCCGGGTGCCTGTCGAAGATAAAGGCTCTTGTTCGAGATGTGGCAGAGCACCTTCGCCCAAAAGCTTGTCCCCCAGCGCGATCCTCGGGGAGAAGTCGAATAGGTGTGCCAGAAGGCGCCATCTTCGAGCAACGTGAGGGCAGCAATGATGTCCTCATCCACATCAGGCTCGGATCCTTTCTCGAGCGCCGAAAGCAGAAGCTCACGATAGCTTCGGTCACCACCCTCCGCAATTTTTTGGAGCACTTGGTGCCTCAAGCCAGTCGAACCAACAGACAACACGACACCGGTGGCAGCTCTGGAGGTGACGAGCGCACTACCGAATATGTGACACGTAACGTAGATGAGGAAACAGCCAAGCCAGGCAGACTGGCCTGGGAAATGACCATCCAACAGACGTCGAGCTCCCGCGCCGACCACGGCACCCACGAAGCCCAGCTCCACAACCGTCCCCAGAACGAGCAGGGCCAGGCTGATCGAGGAGGAACCGGGATCGCCCATGAGCCAACGCGCCGCGCGGCCGGTGAGCGACAGGCTCGCAGGGACCACGGCCACGAGAGCAGGCAATGACGGATGGCCGCCAGGGAATGGGAGGGCGAGCAAGAAAAGGGCAAGCCACAAGGCGGGCAGAACGGCCGCACACTTGGCGACAAACAGCAGGCCCTTCTGTTCCATGGGGTCGATCAGTCATAAGGGTGATGGGGCGCAGGCTGCTCGATCACTTCGCCGACCCGAGCACGAAGCCAATCGAGCGCTCGAGCGGATTGAAGAATTGGCCGAAGGCCGGTGATGTCACGTTGCTTTGCACATCGCGCTCGGCCGACGTGCCCAGGAGGTTGTAGACCTTGATGCCGCCACGGAACCGGTACTTCCAGACGTGCCATGGACGTGAGAGGGAGAAGTCGACCGTGTGCACCCGCGGCAGGCGTCCGGCTCGGTTGCGTGGCCCGACGAAGCTCTGAAACTCGTCGACGGCCGACCACGGGAACCCTGAGCGGATTTCGATGACCGGCGCTATGTCCCATTGACCGGGCAGACCGATCGTCCCGCGAACCAGCAGCCGATGCGGCACGTCTGTGGGGATGAGATTGTGTTCGTTGGCACGAACGATCGGGTTGCGGAGGTTGCCGTAGAACTGATCGTAGTTGTTCAGGTCCGCACTGCCATGCGAGCGGACGTACGACACCGTGAGGTCACGGCGCTCGCCACGCAGATATCGGCCGGTGAGCTCGACTTCCCAGTACCGCGATGCGCCCGTGCTCATCAGACGGATCTCGCCGGGCGCCGCCTGCGGTTCCAGGATGTACTCGTGCGATCCCTCCCGCTTCAGATAGTTGGCCTTGAACAACACGCGGCGGCCGAACCGCTGGTTCCACTCGATGTTGCCGGTAACCGCTTCGGGCGTGCGAAGGTCCGGCGCCGCCACGTTGACGAGTGACACAGGCGGGCCAAGCGGCTCGCCGTTGGGCCCGAATCGCGCGACCACACGCGGTTCGAACTGCTCGAAAGCGCCGACGTTCAGCGGCGTCCGCTGTCTGAATTTGCCCACGCCCCCTCGAAGAATCCCGCGTCCTTCAGGCAAGACGCCCACCGACACGCCGCCACGCGGCGACCAGTTCACACGCTCGACCACGTCCTCGCGGTCCATGCGAAACCCAAGCTCCAGCGTGACGCGCGGGCCGAAGCGCCATTGGTCCTGGGCAAACAACGCGAGCTCGGCGGCGGTCACTTCTTGAAACGTTGCAGAGCCCGAGACGATGCGCTCGGCGAGTGATGCATCGCCGCGACGGATTTCGACAGGCCGGCTCTCGCTCGAACCCTTGTACGTGGAGTCCTGGAAATCGAGGCCGAATTTGAACAGATGCTGCCCACGCCATTTGTCGACGGAGAGGGAGAGCGCCTCGACCCACTGCACGCTCCTGACTTCGCGTTCCTGATCGTTGAAGAAGCTCCCTTGCTGCGTCTCCGGCGTGTAGATCATCGGCTGTCGGCCGTGGGTGTTCACATTGATCTCGAACCACCGGCCCGCCAGCGTACTTTCCAGCACCATCGTCGGCGAGAGCGCAAAGCGGTCCTGCACGCCCACTGAAGTGCCACTCTGGTTGAACTCGGGCGTCACCTCCGGCGGGCGGAAGGTGGTCATCGTGAGATGCTCGATCTCCCGGGGGAATATGACGACGAGCCCGCCGAGCGTATGGCGCGGTGAGAGCACACCGTCGATCCGGGTAAACGAATCGAAGCTGGTCAGCCCGATCTCGGGCTCATCGGGCAGGCTTTTCACCGGATCCTTGACCGAGCGGAATTGGAAGTCCTGCGCGAGGAACAGCCGATCCCTTCGAAGCGGCCCGCGGACCGAGAAGCGCGGCTCGAAGCCCCGCACGCCGCGGAAGCCCTTGCGCAACCGCGGCATGAGGTTGCCCGGCGCCCACTCCCAGTCATCGGTGCCGCGCCGGGTACGAAGCTGCACGACGCTGGTCGAAAAACGACCGTACTCCGCAGCGAACGGATTCGCGAGCAGCTCGACCGACTCGAGACTCTGACCGGGCAATTCGAGATCGAAATCGCCCGAGGAGGGATCGATGAGGCTGGTGCTGCTGATCTGGAGCGCGCCCTGCGTGGGTTGGCCGCCTTTCGCACGCAACCGTCCATCGGGACCCCGCAGCACACCGGGCAGCAAGGGAAGAAGACTCTGGAAGTCGTCGCCGTCCAGCGGGGCGAGGTCGAGGACTGAGCCCGCAAGCATGTCACTGGTGGAGACGGGCTGGACGCTCTGTGTCGGCGACGTCGGCGCCCGCACTTCCACGCTGGGCGCGACGAACGTCAGGTTGATGTCGAGCAACACCTGTGCGATCGCGCCGGCACGCACGTCAAACGGTGTCGAGTCGGTGGGGACGAATCCCGGGCGCGTTGCCTTGATGACGTAGCGCCCGGCGGGGACGTCCGGAAACGTCACGCGCCCCGCCCCGTCGGTCATCGTCTTTGCGAGCACCACGTTGCCATCGAGCGCACGCAACTCCACGTCGACCCCGGCGATGCGTACCGTTCCCTGCAGCCCGGTGATCGTGACCACGACGCGGCCGGAGTCGATCGCCTGCTGAGGACTGGGAGGCTGAACCTGCGCGGCAAGACCGAGGCTGACAGCCAGCGTCGCACCTCGCGACAAGCAGACCAGCGCAACCACGAGCGCGACGCTGAGATCACTTTTCGATACGCGCATACGCTATTCGCCCTTCACCAGACGATCTTATTTCGTGCCCGACTTCCGATTGGGATCGTTCTTTCGGATTGATGTAATTCACCACGAACGGTACCAACAAGATAGCTAACCTGCGTGAACCTGTTAACCGGATTGCTGGCCTGTCCCGCCGTAACTTTAGCGGAGCCGGATTCGCGCGCAACGTGCGAGTCGTCTATCGTTAGGGCCACGTTGAAAGCTGCCCGGACATTCTCCCGGCCACGAGCCGTGATTCTCTCGTGCGTGGTCTCTTTCCTGATCGCGACCGATGCGAGCGCGCAATTCGGTGTTCCGTTTGCGAAGTACCGGACGTTCGAGACGCCGCACTTTATCCTGACCTTCGAGGTCGGGTTGGAAGATTACGCGCGGCGTGCCGCGACGCGGGCCGAAGCGGCGTATGCGCTTCTGGCGCGGGCGTATGGGTCGACTCCACGAGGGAAGATCCGGCTGGTCATCCTCGATCAGGGGGATGTGTTCAACGGGGCCGCGACGCCGATTCCCTCCAACAGAGTCATCGCGTTCGCGCACACGCCGGTCGAGGGTGAGCTGTTCTACACCGACGATCCGATCGAATTGCTCTTCACACATGAACTCACACACGTGTTCCATCTCGACGAAGCGCGTCGCGGGTGGCGCGTTTTGCGACGCGTGTTCGGCCGCGGCGAGCTGACCTTTCCGCACCTCTTCGACGGCAGCTATCTGATCGAAGGTATCGCGACGTTCTACGAATCGCGGCTCACCGACGGCGGTCGCGTCCGAGGCGCGCAATTTCCCGAGACGCTGCGGGCGGCCGTGCTCGAGACGAAGGGCCCCCAGTTGGACGAGGCCGAATCGGATCCGGGCGCGTGGCCGCTCGACCGTCACTATGTGTTCGGTAGCCTCTTCTTCGATCATCTCGCCGACCGATACGGGGTGGACACTCCGCCACGCTGGATGGCGCGACGCGCCGGCAGCTTTCGATCGGTCTTTTCACGCGGAGCGGGCGTCGGCGATCTCTTCGGCGGAAGGAGCCTGTCTCAGGAATGGAGAGACTGGATCGCGACTGAACGTGACGACGCGATGAGACTGGGAGACCGGCTTCGCGCAGATCCCCCTGGTCTGGCCGAGACGAAGCGCGTATGTGACGTTGCGCACTACACAGCGTTTCCGCGCGTATCACCCGATGGTTCGCGCATCGCGTACCTCGCGACCGATGAGGGCCGCCGACCGCTGGGTCTGTATGTCGCCGATCTTCCGGCGTGCGACTCTCGCCGGCGGATTGCGCGGGTGAACAGCCCGCATGCGTTCGCATGGACGCCCGATGGCCGCTCGATCGTGTTTTCGCAGCTCGCTCTGGTGGACAACGCTCGTGCGTTCGCGGACCTGTACCGAGTCGAGATTGCATCCGGAGCGATCACGCGTCTCACTCGAAGGGCGCGTCTTGCGTCTCCGGACGTGCACCCGGCCGGCCGGACGATCGTGGCCATGCAGTACGACAACGAGCGAAGCCGGTTGGTGACGGTCGACGTCACGTCCGGGACGATCACGCCACTCACCGAATTCTCGACCGCGATTGCCTGGGGACCAGCGCGCTGGTCCCCAGATGGCACGAGGCTCGCCGCGGTGCGTTTCACGCGCGGGGCTTCGTTCGATCTCGTACTGCTCTCGGCAGACGGACGGCTGCTCCAATCCTTGACCGACGATCGCGCGCTCGAAGGCGTTCCGGAGTGGGACCCGAGCGCCCCTGCGGGAGTCCGGCGTTTGTTCTTCACGTCCGATCGCTCCGGAGTCCGCGAGCTCTATGGTCTGGAGCTCGAAGGCGATGCCAACCCTCGTCTCTATCTGACCGCGCGAGTCGCGACAGGACTCCATGAAGTGACCGTCGTCCCGCCGCGGCAGGTGTCGAATGACACGAGCGCGCCCAGCGCCCTCTCAGGTCGGACGACGATCGTTGCGATCGTTTCGCACGCGGATGGCCGTCATGTCGAACGCCTCGAGATCGACCGCGCAGCCTGGGTACCGGCGTCCGCACCTGTTGCCGAATACGTTCAACGGCCCGTCGATCCTGAGGCGTCGCCAACCCTGGTCGATTCGACGGCGACAACGTCGTACGCGCCCGCGCGCGACTTGTTTCCCACAGGCTGGTCGCCAGTGTTCGAGACGGTGGAGGGATTGGGTTCGTTCGCAGGCGCGGCGACAGGCGGGGTGGACGTCATCGGCCGGCATGTGTGGCAGGGGAATGCCGCGTACGGGCCCGACGGCCGTACGATCGGATCGGCGAGTTATGCCTACCTTCGGTTCAGGCGTGCGCATCTGTTCGGTCAGGTCGCCTCGACCTGGCGGCTCGAGGAGCGCATCGAATCCGATGCCGGTGAGTTGTTGCGCCTCGAGCGGAAGCGATCCGCTGCCGTCGGCGTCGTGTTTCCATGGACGACGCTTCGGCGAAAGACGCTCGTCGGCGCAAGCCTCGAGATCGAAGATCGGCATCGCGAAAACATCGGCGACATGACGGCACTGTCCGCCGCCGATCCGGTCCGGCAGGATCCCACGCTCGTCGGCGGAGCCCTGGGACTGAGATTCGGCAACGCGCAGGCAGGGCTGCGGTCGATCTCGGTGCAGGACGGCGTCCGGATGTCGGCGTCGGTCGACTACCTCAAGGCCACCGCAGGTGATCGCTGGCGTTCGGGTTGGGATGTGGCGGCATCCGTCTATCGATCGTTTCCATCGTGGACGACGGCCGGACGACCGGTGTTTGCCGCGACCGCGCGGATCGCCGAACAACGGGGGCCGGCGGCCGGTCGCCTGACCGCGGGTGGTGTGGGAACGACGGCCGTTCTGGCCGGCGATTCCGACTTCGAGGTGCGCGGTTATCCCGCAGGGTTCGTGGCGGCCAGCGCGCTCTGGAACGTCCGGACCGAGATGCGGCTGCCAATCGCACGCGTCAGCCGCGGTCTTGGGGCGCTGCCGTTCTATCTCCGGGGCCTGTCGGGATCGTGGTTCATCGACAGCGTCGGGGCGGCAAGCCGGGTCGATCGGCTGGGATCCCCGCAACTTCTTTCCACCGGCGGGGAGCTGTCGAGCGACATCACGCTGTTCTCGTTTCTCCCCATCCGCATCCGCACGGGTGTCGGCGTGCCGCTGAAAAGCCTCGGGCCGGTCGGTCGCGGTGAGGCGCGGTTCTATGTGACGGCCGGCACGTCGTTCTAATAGTCACCTTCTTGCTCTACCTCAACACGCATTGATGCGCGGGACGACGTATTGACGCACGCTTCAGGAAGCAGAGCACGCACGGGGGAAAGTCGTGATCACGTTGGGACAGACAGCGGCGCCATTCGACGCTCCGGTCACGTCGCCTTACTTCACGTCCTTGCCTTCGAGTCCACCGAGCTTTCGCAGCAGGACGACGGTGGTCGGCTTGGGGACCGGAAGCTGGATCAGGCTGGATTTTCCCAACGCGACGTCGAGAGGCGTGAATCCCTGTTTGCTCTTGACGTTCAGCTCGGCGCCACGATCGACGAGAAACTGCACGATGGTGTCGGCGCCGCGGTCAGCGGCTCCGTGCAGCGCGGTCTCGCCACGGGTGTTCGCCTGGTGCAGGTCGAGACCGGCCTCGACGAAAATCTTCACCGCCTCGAGCGCGTCGCTCTCGCCGCCGCGCGTGTTCTTGTCGCGATACCCGACGCCGGCAGCAAACATCAACGCCGTATTTCCATCTTTGGTTGCCACCTTCGGTGCGGCGCCATTGGCAAGGAGTAGCCGAATCACCGCTGTGTCGCCGGCTCGTGCGGCGCGCATCAGCGACGTCGTACCAGCGGTCAGAGTCGTATCGCCGGAATCCATGCCGCTTCTGCCGGGAAGATTGGCCGTGAGCGCGACGTTCACATCGGCACCGCGAGCGAGCAATGCCTGGACGATGTCCAGACTTGGAAGAGGATCTTCGGCCTTTCGGGCCGGAAGAGCGGAGTAGTCCTCGTTTCGGATATCGACGATCGCATACAACGCCGTGCGCCCGTATCCACCGACGACGTTCACATCGGCTCCGCGATCGATCAGAAACTTCGCGAAACCGTATTGCTTGTTCATGATCGACACGACCAGCGCGCTGGTGTTGTCGACATCGCCGTAATTAATGTCGACGCCCTCGTCAAGCATCACGCGCGCAGATTCGATGTCGCCTTCGCGGGCGGCAAACGACAAAGCCGTGAACCCGCCGCGCGCGATTGGTGAGATAGACGAGGCCGCGCTCAACCGGGGCACCTTGGTTTCCCGATCAAAGGATCGGACCTTCCAGTCGGCGCCGCGATCGAGCAGGAGCTTCACAACGGCAGGGTGGCGCTCGGCCGCTGCCCACATCAGCGCGGTCTGTCCCTTGTACTTCTCGCGCGCATTCACATCCGCACCGCGGTCGAGGAGCATCCGGATGACGTCGGCGTTCCCTGCGCGAGCAGCCGTCATCAGGACGGTCTCGCCGTCTTCAGTGGTCAGTGTCTTCGGGTCGGCACCGGCTTTGAGCAGCGCGTTGACCATTGCCGCGCTTCCGGCCGTGACTGCCTCGGACAGCGGCGTGGCGCCATAGCGGTTCCGGGCCTTCGCGTCCGCGCCCGCGCGGAGCAGCAGGTTGACCGCGTCGTCGTTATTCCAGACGACCGCCCAATGGAGGGCGGTGGTGCCGTCGGGCTGCGCGGCATTCACATCGACTTTTTGTTGCACGAGCGCGCGCAGCGCGCCGATGTCCTGCTTCTGGGCGGCACTGGCTGCATCCGCGCCAGCGCCATAACTGATGTCCGAACCGATGATCGCCAGTAGCAACGCCAGCCACGCCAGCCGGCATCGACTCGATCGTTGCCTGTTCATGTGAATCACCCGTCCTACACTTCCGACAGAGTGCCGGTGCTGTCGCCCACGCTCTGTTGCGGAATGCCGGCCTTGTCGAGGATCGTCAGCAGCAGGTTCGCCATGGGCGTGTTCTCCGGGTACTTGAGGTGACGCCCGCCCTTCATCCTGCCGGCCGCCCCGCCCGCGACGACGATCGGCAGCGGCGAGTGATTGTGTACGTTGCTATTGCTCATCGCGCCGCCATACAGCAGGAGCGAATGATCCAGCAGGTTGCCGTCGCCATCGGGGGTCGCTCGAAGCTTCTCCAGGAAGTACGACCAGAGGCTGACGTGGAAGGTCTGGATCTTCGTCAACTGCGCGAGGCGTTCCGCGTTGTTCTGATGGTGCGACGCCGGATGGAACGCCTCGGAGATGCCGAGCATCGGGAACGTCCGGTAGCTGACTTCCCGGGCCATCATGAACGTCGAGATGCGCGTGATGTCGGCCTGAAACGCGATGGTCATGAGGTCGAACATCAACTTCGTGTGTTCGACGAAGTCGTCAGGAATGCCGCGCGGCGACACGGGGACCTCGAGATTCTCACTCGACCGCTTCTCGGAGAGCTCGATGCGCCGTTCGATTTCCCGCACCGTGTCGAGATACTCGGCCACTCGATTCCGATCGCCGGAACCCAGTCCGCCCTGCAAACGCCGCACCTGGCTCGTGACTGCGTCGAGGATGCTGCGCTGGGTCTCGATGCGGCGTCGTCTCTCGTCGGCGGTGGCGCCGTCGCCGAACATCCGATCGAACACGACGCGCGGATTGATCTCCATGGGCATCGGCGCCGTCGGCGTGCGCCATGAAATCGTGTTCATGTATGTACAGCTGAAGCCGACGTCGCACGACCCAACCAGGCCGCTGTAGTCTTCGATGGCCAGCTCGAGGGACGGCAACAACGTGTCCTGGCCGATTTTCGCCGCGGCAATCTGGTCGATGGTCATGCCGGCGAGAATGTCGGCGCCGTCGGTGCGTTTCGGATGAACGCCGTTCAGAAAGACGGCCGGGCAGCGTGTGTGATCGCCGCCGTTGTCGCCGGGACCCTGCGGGCCAGCCATCGCATGCGCCAGGTTGGTGAGAATCACGACCTGGTTCTTGTACGGCTCGAGCGGAGCCAATATCGGCGAGAGCTCGAGAGCCCCTTCCGTGGCGGGCGTCCAGTTCGCCATCACCGCGCCATGCGGCATGAAGCAGAATCCCATGCGCAATCGGGGATTGGCGGCGGTCTGCGCCAGCGCCGTCAGGGCCGGCACCATAGACTCGAGGAGCGGCAGCGAGAGCGTGACACCCGCGCCGCGGAGGAACGTCCGGCGAGGAAGGTGCTTCTTGGTGACGAAGCTCACTTGGCCTCCTTCATCTGAAACGGCGTGCTCCGCACGATTCCCAACACTAAAGATGAGAAACGAAAGTCCTTGCTGCGGCCATCCTGGACGATTGTGCGCACCGCCGGCATATCGTAGTACTCGAGGCCGCGCCCCAGCGCGTAGGTCAACATCTTCTCCGTCATGACGCCCACGAAGATCTCCGGCTGGGCCACGAGGTTCCGACGGAGCCCGACGATACCATCCACTTTGGCACCGTTAAAGAGCGTGCCGGACGTGTCGATCGCGGCGCCTTCCTCCGTGTTCCTCGACCGTCCGACGCCGTCGAAGCTCTCGAGCGCGAAGCCAATCGGGTCCATCACCTTGTGACAGCCCGCGCAGGTCGGATTGGCGCGGTGTTTCTCCATGCGCTCGCGCAATGAGAGCACCTTGCCGTCGGCGGAGCTGTCCGGCAGCGGTGGGATATTGGGTGGCGGCGGCTGGGGCGGAACGCCGAGCAGATTGGTCAGGATCCACTTGCCGCGCTCGACCGGCGACGTTCGATTCGGATAGGAGGTGACGGTGAGGACGCTGGCCTGGCCCAGGAGCCCGCGTCGCGCTTGGTCGGCGACCGTCACTCGGCGGAACTGACTCCCGTATACGTTGGGAATGCCGTAATGCCGGGCGAGCCGCTCGTTGACGAACGTGTAGTCGGCGTTCAGGAGATCCATGACGCTGCGGTCTTCACGCACGATGCTGTTGAAGAAGAGCGACGTCTCTTCCTTCATCGCCTGCCGGAGGTTGTCGTCGAAATCGGGGAAGGCTTCCAGATCAGGGGTGGAGTTCTTGAGATTCCGCAGGTGCAGCCACTGCTCGGCGAAGTTGGCGACCAGCGACTTCGATCGCGCGTCTCCCAACATCCGCTTGACCTGCTGTTCGAGTACGACGGGATCTTTCAGTCTGCCCTGGCTCGCGAGCGTCAGCAATTGCTGGTCGGGTAGACTGCTCCAGAGAAAGAAGGACAGCCGCGACGCCAGCGCGACCTCGTCAAGCCGATACACCGCATGCGCCGCGAGATTCGGCGGGTCGGCCTCGAAGCGAATCAGAAACTCTGGACTGGCGAGGATGAACTGAAGCGCCGATTCGATTCCGCGATCGAAGGCGCTACCACCGGTCACGCCCGCGCGCCCTCGACGATAAAAATCCATCAGCGTATCGACGGTCGTCTTGTCGACGGGACGTCGGTAAGCCACCCGTACCAGCGACGAGAGGATCCGCGTGGCGCATCCGCCTTCGCTCGCGGGTCCCTCCGGTTTGCACACGAAGATCTTTCGGCGGGAGGGTGTATCGCCCGAGCCAGTCGCGGTGAAAGGACCTTCGATCGTGAGGCGGTCCACGGATGGATCGCCCATGATGTCGAGACCGTCGACAGTGGTCCGCAGAAACGGCTTGATCAAGTCGTCGCGAACGGCGTGGCTCTTCAGGACGGTCGTTGCCCAGAGCGTGTGAGTGCCGGCTTTGACCGGAACCTTGACCGTCAATCGCTGATCCAGGTCCGTTCCAAATGTGCCGGGGTTTTCGGCCATCTTCACGAACTGTTCGCGGCCGCCTGCCGTCACCAGCGTTAATCGCTGGCCGTCCATCGCGATTTCAATGTCGTGGGGATCTTCCATGCCCCGCATCAGATCGAACGTGTTCCGCCAGAGCCGCAGCTTGATGGTGTACTCGCCATCCAACGGAAAAGTGTGCCGAACCAGAATCCCTCCGCGAGTCCCAGGTGGGAGTCCTTCGACATGCTGGTCCTGCGACAGATCCGGCCGCACGCGGTACACGGACGTACTCGGGGCGATGTTGGGGTTACCGACGGCGAGCCGGCTGATGTTCCACGCGGCCGACAAGTACCGCTCCATCAAAGACGGCGAGACGGTCAGCACATCCGCAATGTTGTCGAACCCGCTGCTCTCATCGTCGGGCGGCAGCAGCGCGGCCGCGTCGATGTCCAGCGCCAGAAGATCCCGAATGGCGTTGGCGTACTCTGCCCGGTTCAAACGATGGATGGACGTTCGTCCGGGACGTGGTCTCTCGACGGCCGCCCGATTGAGCGATGTTTCAAGGTACGCAGCGAGGTCGTCGAGTTGGGCTCGTGCCGGCCGCGGCATACCGGGCGGCGGCATCATCCCGACGCGCAGCTTCCGTATCACTTTTTCCCAGGTCTCAGCCCCTTGCGGAACGTCCGTCAGGTCGGCGTGTTCGAGCGACAGCCCGCCCGTGCGACTCTTGTCGTTGTGACAAGTAACGCAGTACGTGCCCACGACCGCCGCATGCGTGGAACTGGGCTCGATTGGCTGCTGCATCGCGCGAGCTGCTATTGAAGGCCCGACCGAACCCGCGATGATCAGAATTGCCAGGCCACGTGCAATCGACGGTGCAGTCAACGGGAGACCTCCAAGCAGCGACTCACTGTCACGGCCGTGTGAGCAGGTCAGAACGCCCTGTTCAGTGTCACGACCGCAGAGTTAAGACTAACAGGTCTCACGCGTGCCATGCGTGCCTTTACCTCACTACAACACGCGCGCGGCCGAGGTTGTGGACCAGGGCATACGGAGTCTTCGGATCGCCCTCTCGTTGTGACGTGGCGCGAAGCACGGGGAAGTAGGTGCCGGGCCGGGAAAAGGAATACGTGGCCGTAAGCGTCACGCGAGTTGAGTTCGTGTCGGTGAGTTGCGCCGTGACCGGATAGTTACCGGCACCTTCGAAATCCCATTGTGCGGCCACGACCTTGCCCGCATTGGGCGGCACATCAACGATCGCAGAAAAAGTGACAGGCGTGCCAACCGCGACCTCGGCGCGCTCGCGGTCGTTGGCCGACACATGGACTACGGGCTGAATGCCGCCGCGCTGCGCAGCTGAGTCCGGCACCTCCACCTGGCTGTCGACCATCTTGTAGTTGGTGCTGGCAGGCGGCTTCACGCCCCTCTCGACCCACGTGCTCACGTCGCGGAGCATCTGCTCCAGCGCGCCCTGGTAGCTCACGGTGCGGGCCTGGGCAGGCACTCCAACGGGCGGCGTATGCTGCGCGTGGTCGATGAAATAGAGCCGGAACTCCTCGTCCATGCGTTTGCCCAGTACCTCTTTTACCTTCGTGCGGTACCAGTCGCCCTGCCACGGCAAGGCGTCGATATCCATCATCGACTCGAGCGCGATCATCTTGCCTTTGAACTTGCCGCTCTGAATGGAGCCCGCCCCGTTCA
>Ga0114129_10004628_pt1 | contig 19421 bp, 21 predicted proteins | sample RhiMetdeltSRZDD1_FD_80071 | JGI IMG/M metagenome (GOLD analysis project Ga0114129, IMG submission 80071) | Populus rhizosphere microbial communities from Tennessee, USA - Rhizosphere MetaG P. deltoides SRZDD1 (version 2) (version 2) | ecosystem: Host-associated > Plants > Roots > Rhizosphere >...
GATTGGTGGCCTGGGACGGAGTCGAACCGCCGACACGCGGATTTTCAGTCCGCTGCTCTACCAACTGAGCTACCAGGCCAGCGGGCGAACCGCTATTCAACCACAGGGCGAAGGGAAGGGTCAAAGAACCGGCCGGAAGAAGCGCGGGCTCGCGCGCGCCATGACAGGCGCTCGAGCCCGCGTGACATCAGGCCTGCTTCTTCTTCTCCGGCATCGGGAGCACTGAGCCCTTCTCGCCCTTGCCGCCCGACGCGGCCACGGCGTGCAGCTCGTTCACCGGCTCGAGCGTCGGCAGGCCGAGGCCCTGGCGCAGGCGGCTCTCGACTTCCTGGCGGATGTCCTTGTTCTCCTTCAGGAAGGCGCGGGCGTTCTCGCGGCCCTGGCCCATGCGCTCGCCGTTGAAGGCGTACCACGCGCCCGACTTCTCGATGATCTTGTGGTCGACGCCCAGGTCGAGGAGATCGCCCTCCTTGCTGATGCCCTCACCGTAGAGGATGTCGAACTCGGCCTCGCGGAACGGCGCCGCGACCTTGTTCTTGACGACCTTGACCTTGGCGCGGCTGCCGACGACCGTCTCGCCCTCCTTGAGCGACGCGATGCGACGGATGTCGAGGCGCACGGACGAGTAGAACTTGAGCGCGCGGCCGCCGGTAGTGGTTTCAGGGTTGCCGAACATCACGCCGATCTTCTCGCGTAGCTGGTTGATGAAGATCAGGCTGGTCTTGCTCTTCGAGACGATGGCCGTGAGCTTGCGCAGCGCCTGGCTCATGAGCCGGGCCTGCAGCCCCATCTGCGCGTCGCCCATTTCACCCTCGAGCTCGGAACGGGGGACGAGCGCCGCCACCGAGTCGACCACCAGCACGTCGACGGCGCCGGAGCGGATCAGCACCTCCGCGATCTCGAGCGCCTGCTCGCCGCTGTCGGGCTGCGAGACGAGCAGGTTGTCGATGTCGACGCCGAGCTTGCCGGCGTAGACCGCGTCGAGCGCATGCTCGGCATCCACGAACGCAGCCATGCCGCCGCGCCGCTGCGCCTCGGCGATCACGTGAAGCGAGAGTGTCGTCTTGCCCGAGGACTCTGGCCCGAAGATCTCGATCACGCGCCCGCGGGGCACGCCGCCCACGCCGAGAGCGGCGTCGAGCGAGAGCGATCCCGTGGGGATGGCGGGGACGTCGATCGTCTCGCGGCTGCCGAGCCGCATGATCGATCCCTTTCCGAACTGCTTGTCGATCTGCGCGAGCGCCGCCTCGATCGCCTTGGCACGCTCCTGCTTGTCGTCAGCCATCGTCGTCTCCTTCGTCCTTTCCGGGAGAGCGGCGGGGACGTCCACGCCGCATGTTCAAAAGCGATGCTAGTCCGAACCGCGGCCAGGAGAGGTCCGGATTTCCAGTGCACGATAGATTCGCGAGGAGACTCCCGGCGCAGGAATTGCAGAAGTCAATCCAAAGATTCGGTTATAGCATAACTTGTTTATATACATATACTTAAATGCAGTCTGAACACGAGATTCGCCGCTCCGGACCGCTATACGAAAAAAGAGCTAGGGGCTGGCTACTGCCGCCTGCTACAGTATTGTTACCGTCGCAGCGGGGTTGGCCCAGACGGTCGCCCTACATGCCGGAGTCACGTATCTAAAGCAAGGGGAAGCAGTTGAAGGTAGCATCGCGCCGCAAGCTCAAGGCCAGGGCCCGTCGTAAGTCGCGCGGGCCCGTCGCAAGGGTCGCGAAGCCGGCCAGGCGATCGAAGCCGGCCAGACATTCAAAGAGTCGCACGTCCAGCCGCGCTCGCGCGAAGGCGTCCAGACCCCGCGCCAGGGCGAAGGCGCCGAAGCACACCCGGCGAAGGACGAGTATTTCCCGCTCCAGGACGTCGACGCCCGCGCGTTCCACGCACGGCGCCGTCGTACCGCTGCGGCGTCCGCCGATCCCGTCGCCGTTGCCGACGAAGCACATCGCACCAGTGCGTGCGGCGGTGGCGCTGCCGGCGCGCTCGATGCCGCCCGGGCGGGAGCTGCGAAGACCGCTCACAAGTGTCGCGCTCAAGCCGAGTCTCGCGGCGCTGCCCGAGTTCGCCGAAGCCGGCGTGCTGCTGGCGATCACGTACTCGATCCGCGAGGGCCGCCGCGGGGAGTTCTTCGACTTGATGCGGGAGCTGAAGCCGCTGCTCCACACGATCGGCGGCGGCGACGTCGCGATCTACGAGGATCGCAGCCGGCCGAACTACTTGATGGAAGTCTTCCGCTTCAAGGATGACGTCGAGTTCACCGCCTTCGACGACAAGTTCCACAAAGACCGGAAGATCGCGGCGATCTACGCGCTGCTCGACGACATCGTCGAGGCCGAAAAGAGCGACTTCAAGATCTTCGAGCGCAGGCTCTAGCCTCACGGGGGGACGCCGCGTCGCGGCCCCCAACGCCCGCGCGCGAGCGAGGCTTTCCGCCCGGGCCGTGGCCCTCTCGTCAGGGTCGGAAGAGTTTCCGCATGGCACGAGGATTCGAGAGCAAGGCGGTCGCCGATCAGCAGGAAAGCGCCGACGAGCTTCGGCGGGCCGTTCCGGACTATGGGACGCTCGATCCGGCGCGCATCACCCGGCGGCGACAGCTCGAACTCGGCCGGGCCGACGTGGAGCGCCGGCTGGCCGTGGCCGTCGCTCCCGCGCACCGCCAGATCCTGGAACGGGCGCTCAAGGCACTCGACGGAGACCTCGCCGACCTCGACTGAGGTGAAATACGAGCCTCGAGCTCAGCCTCCGGTCGAGCTTTTCCCCGAGCCGGCTTCTGGCGGGGCGAAGCGCGAAAGGTAACGGCCCGCCGCGGCCAGGAAGTGTTCGCGGATATCCGGGTCGGAGATCGCTTCCGCAGCTTTGACCACGATCAAGGGCGCCGGGGAGGGCGAAACCACGAGCCGCGTTGCCACGACAGCCGCTTCCCGGGGCGGCAGCTCGCCCGTGACGAAGCTCAAGCCGCGCGGTGCCGCCCGCCCCGCGACCCGGCGCAGCCGTTCGAGGATGAAGCCGCGCATGCGGACGAGCGTGCGCTGCCAGCGCATGTCGGGCACCTTGATCCGCAGCATGCCGTGGTCGAACGCCACCACCTCGGTGCGGACCGCGAGCTCCTCGCCGACGGCCCCGGGCCATGCCGCGCGCAGCAGCGCGAGCGTGTGCTCGGGCTTCGCGCCGAAGAGGCGGGCCGCGAAATCGGGGTGGCGGGGCCGGTCCATGGCCGTCCTCATGCTTACGTTATACTCGCCCCTCGAGCCCGGATGCCACGCCTCCGGGCGGTGACCTCATGAAGTGCCCGCGCTGCAAGTCCGCGATCGGCCCGCTCAACAACCCCGACGCGATCGTCACGTGTCCGGGTTGCGGCACGCGCCTCATGACCCGCTCGGCCGCGCTACGCTCGCAGGGCTCGTCCACGCAAGGTACGGTGCCCGCGCCACCCCCCAAGGCCCCGGTCCGCCAGCAGACTTCGGTGAAAGTGGCTGTGCGGCCAACCACCGTCTCGGGCAAGACTGCGGGAGGCGGCAAGACCGGTTCGCGCAAGGTCGCCGCGGCGGCTTCCCCCGTCACGCTCGAGATGGTGCTCGACGAGATCCGGGCCCTGCGCGAGACCCAGCAGCAGATCCTCGATGCGCTCGGCGGCCTGCGATCCGGACAGCTGCCGGCCGCGCTCCGGACGGGCGCCGGCACGGCGGACGGCCTGGACGCGGGGGGCGACCTCGTATCTCCCATCCGCACCGGTTCGCAAAAGTCGGTGGTGCTGGTGGACGACGACGTGCAGACGCGCAACGCGGCCGTGAACGAGCTCGAACAGTCCGAGATCCCGGTACGAGCCTTCGGCGAGGCTCAGAAGGCGCTCGAGGCGATCGCCGAGGACAAGCCCGCCGTGATCATCCTCGAGCTGGGCGTGCGTGGCGACTTGGGCGGCAAGGACCTCGTCAACATGATCAAGGCCACGATGGAGTGGGTGGACATCCGGATCGTGCTCTGGACTCGCGAGGCGGTGTCGAATCAGAAGGAGGCCCGCCAGATCCACGGCGCCGACGAGGTGGTCTCGAAGTCGTCGGGGGCCGCGGCCCTCGTCGCGCGGGTGATCCAGGTCTTGCGCCGCTGACGCGCGTGGAACCGCGCCTGGTGCTCGCTTCGGCCTCGCCGCGCCGCGCGCGGATCCTGGACGAGCTCGGCGTCGCGTTCCGGGTGGTGGTGTCGAACGTGGACGAGTCGCTGCGGCCGGGCGAGGACGGAGCGGCTGCGGTCGAGCGCTTGGCGCGCCAGAAGGCCCTGGCCGTGTCGCGCGGCGAGGGTCTACCCGTGCTCGCGGCCGACACCGAGGTCGTCTGCGACGGGCGCATCCTGGGCAAGCCTGGCGGGGTCGCCGGGGCGATCGCCATGCTCCAGGGCCTGGCGGGCCGATCGCACGAGGTCATGACCGGCCTGTGCCTGGTGAGCGGGGACAGCCTGCGCTCCGGCGTCGAGCGGACGAGCGTGCGTTTCGGGCCGATGAGCCCTGAGGAGCTTTCCTGGTACGCCGCCACCTGCGAGCCGTTCGACAAGGCCGGGGGCTATCACGTGGGGGGTCGCGGGGCCCTCTTCGTCGAGGCGGTGAGCGGGTCGCCCTCGAACGTCGCCGGCCTGCCGGTGCGGCTGCTGCTGCGCCTCGTCCGCGAGCTGGAGCTCGACCTCGGCTGGCCGAAAGCGTGAGCGCGCGGGTGCTCCTGGGCCTGGCGCGGCCCTAGCCGGAGGCCGGGGGCCGGCCGCGCGGGTGCTATGATCGCCGCGGCGCGCGCTCGCCTTGGCTCCTGGAGGGGGCAATGGGAGACGGGTTACCCGGACAGCCCTCGATCGTGGTCGTCGGCGGCAGCCTCGACGGACACCAAGTCCCGTTGAGCCCCGGCTTGAACATGATCGTGGGCTCGGGCCGCCTCGCCAACCTCAGGCTCGACCATCCGGAGATCGAGTCCGCCCACATCAAGATCATCTGGGACGACCTCGGTATCTCGATGGTGGACAACGGGAGCCGCAAAGGCACCTGGGTCAACGGCGAGCAAGTCGAGACGGCGGGCCTCCTCGACGGCGACACGATCGAGTTCGTTGCACCGGGCAGCAAGATCGCTCCGTCGCCGCCCAAGGTGAAGCTGCGCATACCCAAAGGGTCGGTCCCGGAGGCGCCTCCTCCTCCGCCGCCTCCGCCGGAAACGCTGGCCAAGCCCGGGCCGGCCGCGCGGCCGAGCCCCGCCCTGGCCGTCGGCCAGGCGCGGGTTGCGGCACGCCGCATGCGGAGCGCCATCCGCATGCCCGACATCGACTGGAAGCTTCTTGCCCTGGGGGCCTCGGGCCTGCTCGCGCTCGTGCTCGTCGGGTGGCTCGTCAAGCGTCTTTTCTTCACGGCGCCGCAGATCGGCCGCGTCGAGCCGGCGCAGGCCGAAATGGGTCAGGACATCACGATCATCGGCGAGCGTTTCGACGCCGACGCGGTCGACAACAAGGTCTGGTTCGGCACGCAGCCGGTCGTCCCGGGCGCGGCCACGGGCTACAGCCTGCTGGTGCGGGTCCCCGAGCTGCCGGCGTCCGGCCCGGTAGCGCTCTCGGTCGAAACCTCGAGCGGCCGTTCGAGGCCGGTTTCGCTCACGGCGCTCGCTCCGCTGCGCGTCACGGGCGTCGACCCGCCGGGCGCCCTGCCCGGAGACGAGGTGGTCCTGAGCGGGAGTGGATTCGCCGAGGGACTGACCGTGACGGTGGGCGGGCAGGCGGCGAGCCTCGTGAAGACGGAGCCCCTGGCGGTGCGCTTCCAGATGCCGCAGGTGGCGGGCACCCCCGGTAGCGTCCACCAGGTCCTCGTCGCCTGGGGAGGCCGCAATGCTTCGCCGGTCATGATCCACCTCGGACGACTGCCGCTGGTGAGCGTCGTCGAGCCGGTGCGCGGCGTGGCCGGCGACCTGGTGCGCGTGCGGGGCGCCGGCTTCACCGCCGACGCGAGCGTCAGCTTCGACGGCCAGCCGGCGCTGGTCGTAGTCGCCGGTTCCTCCGAGCTCCTGGTCGTCGTGCCGCCGTCGCCGCGATCCGAGGCCGAAGCCGTCGTACCCGTCGTCGTGCATGCGCGAGGTCGCGCTTCCTCGGAGGCGCCCGGGTTCACCTTGCAGCGGCTCGTCGAGGGCGCCTGGGTCCCGCGCTTCATCGCCGGCGCCGTCGGCGAGGGAGGGAGCGCCGGCCAGGCCACGGTCGGGACCGAGCTCGCGCCGGTGTTGCTGCTGTCGGCGAGCGACGAGTCGCGCTCCACCGGCGAGCGCGCGCTTTCCGTGGCCAAGGCCCTGGACGCCGCGGTCGATCGCGCGCGTCTTGGGCAGGTAGTGGCGTTCGAGGCGCGCGAGCATCCGGAGATCTGCGTGGCACTCGTGGGAGTGCCCGACCGGCTGTTGAGGGTCCTGGCGCAGGACGCCGCAGCCTACGCGACGCCGCCAGGCGAGCCCGGCCGCGGCGCGCCCCCGACTTCCCTGGCGCTCGCGCGCCACTGGGCGGCAGTGCTCACCGATACCGTGGCGATCGCGACGAGCGGGGCGAAGCCGCGCGCCACGGCCGAGCTCGGACCGCCCTGGAGTGTCGCGTTCACGCAGCTGCGGGCGGCCCTGCCGTGGCAGTACGGCAGCGGCGTCGCGAGCGAGCGCGTCGTGGCGGTCTCCCCGGAGCTGAAGCGGATGCTGCGCGAGGCGGCGCTGCGCGTGCCCTAGCTCGGATCATTCACGAGGCAGGGCGGCTTCCGAGTGAATGATCCGCCGTGAGTCGTCCTTCGAACGCTCCGGGGAAGGAGTTATCGGCCGAGCGCGAGGCGGTCGGCGAGGGGACGCGGGAGCCCGGCGTCGAGGATCTTGCGCTGCGCGCGCTCCACGCGGTATGCCACTCGGTACACAGTGACCGAGCGCGTGTCGCTGTCGAACATGGCGAACGAGGCGAGCGGGTTGCCGTCCCGCGGCTGCCCGATCGAACCGGGGTTCACCAGGTAGCGGACGTCCGGCTCGAGTCGAAAGCGGAAGGAGGGCGCCTCGGTGAGCACCGTCTGGATCGCGTCGGGCGACAGGCCGAACAGGACCGGGAAATGCGAGTGCCCGAAGAAGCAGAGCGGAAACGCCGTCTGCCGGAACACGTTGAGCGCCTCGATCTCGCCGAAGATGTAGGCGTCCTCGTCGATCGGCGTGCCGTGTGCGACCGCGAACGTCCCGTCCACGATCGCTGGCCCCTCGGGCAGCGACTGCAGCCAGCGCAGGTTGGCCGGAGTGAGCTTCTGACGCGTCCACATCGCCGCCTGCAGCGCGACGCGGTTGAACATCTCGCCGTCCTCGACGCCGGCGCAGACCTTGTCGTGGTTGCCGCGGATCGCCACCAGCGGCTTCAGCGCGCGGATCATCTCCACGGCCTGGTTCGGGTTGGCCCCGTAGCCGACTATGTCGCCGAGCACGACGGCCTTGTCCCAATGCTTGCGCCGCACGTGGGCCAGCACCGCGGTGAGCGCCTCGCAGTTGGAGTGGATGTCCGAGAGGATCAGGTATCTCATGGCCGCACGGACGTCTCCCGCTCGTGCCCCTCGATCAGCTCCACGATTCGGTCGACCACCTCGCGGGGCGTCAGCCTCGAGGTGTCCACCGCCAGATCCGCCAGACGATAGGAGGGCTCTCGCTCGGCCAGCAAGGTCCGCATTATCTCACGGTTCCCAGCCAGCGGCCGGCTGCCGTCCGGCCGCACCCGATTGAGCGCGGCCTCCAGGCTGCACTGCAGCCAGACTGTGAGAGCCCCCTGTTGGAGCAGTGCGCGCGTCGCCTGCTGGGCGAACGCCCCGCCGCCGGCCGCGACGACCACGCCCGGAAGCGCGGACACGGCGCGGGCCTCCTCGTGCTCCAGCACCCGGAAGGCCGCTTCGCCGCGTTCGCGAAACAGGCTCGCGACACTTTGGCCCGCGCGCGTCTCGATCCGCCGGTCCAGGTCCTCGAAGCGATAGCCGAGACGGCGCGCCAGGCGGCGCCCGATCGTGGACTTGCCCGCGCCCATGAACCCGACCAGGACCACGCGAGAGGGCAGCTCAGCCACGGCCGGTGGCCCGCGCCAGGAGCGCTTCGAACTCCGGGAACGAGACGGCGACGCACTCGCCGCGCACGATCTCGCTCGGCCCCGAGGCGCCGAGCGCAGCCACCGCGAGCGCCATCGCAATCCGGTGGTCGTCGTGCGAGTCGACGCTCGCTCCGTGAAGCGGGGCCCCGCCCGTGACCACGAGGCCGTCCGGCAGCTCGCGCACGCGCGCGCCGAGCGCCTGAAGCCCGCTCGCGAGTGCCGCGATGCGGTCGCTCTCCTTCAGCCGCAGCTCGGAGGCGCCCGTAATCTCGAGCGCGCCGGTGGCGAAGGCTCCCGCGACGGCAAGCGCCGGCACCTCGTCGATCAGCGAGGGAACGAGTGCGGGGTCGACGCGGGTTCCGCGGAGCGAAGAGGACGAGGCCACGATGCTGCCGACGGGCTCGGGCTCGGCCGCGTCGAGCCGCGTCTCGACGCGCCCTCCCATCGCGCGCAGCACTTCGACGAAGGCCGTGCGCGTAGGCGACAGCAGCACCCCTTCCAGCCTGACTTCGGAGTCGGGCCGCACGAGCGCCGCCACTACCAGGAATGCCGCGCTCGAGGCGTCTCCGGGGACGCTCAGGCTCGCGCCGCGGAGCGGCGTGCCGCCCACGACGCTGGCCGAGAGCCCCTCGCGCTCCACCGCCGCGCCGAAGAGCGGCAGCATCCGTTCCGTGTGGTCCCGGCTCGGCATCGGTTCGCGAACCGTCGTGCGGCCCTCCGCCTGCAGGCCGGCCAGAAGCACCGCGGTCTTCACCTGGGCACTCGCCACGGGCAGATCGTGGGCGCATCCCCGCAATGCGCCGCCCGTGATCGTGATCGGCGCGTTCCCGCCGGTCGTCTCGACCTGCGCGCCCATGGTGCGGAGCGGCGTCGCGACGCGCTCGAGCGGGCGCTTCCTGAGCGACGCGTCGCCCGTGAGCGTGGCGCGGAACGGCCGGCCCGCGAGCGCCCCGGCCAGCATCCGGATCGTCGAGCCCGAGTTGCCGGCGTCGAGGACGGCAGCGGGTGCGCGCCAGGTCGAAAGCCCGCCCTCGATCACCAGCTCGTGGTCGTCCTCCTGGATCGCGACGCCCAGGCCGCGCAGGCAGGCGAGCGTCGAGGCGCAGTCCTGCGCGCTCGAGAAGTTGCGCACGCGCGTCTTTCCCGTGGCCATCGCGCCGATCAACGCGGCGCGGTGCGAGATCGACTTGTCGCCGGGAAGGGTGAAGCTTCCGCGGACGAAGGCCGCCGGCTCGATCCTCATGGCGTTGGACGAGGGATTATAGGCGGCGCCAGGCCGGTCGAAGCCATGGGAAGATCCCGATCGAGTGACCGAAGGCGTTCGCGTCGAGAGCCCTTCAGCTTCGCAACGTCTGGACGTGTGGCTCGACTTCGCCTGCCTCTTCAAGACACGTTCCCTGGCGCGGACGGCGTGCCAGGGCGGCAAGGTCGAGGTGAACGGCCAGGTGGCGCGGCCCAGCCGATTGCTGCGCCAAGGGGACGAGCTGCGCATCACCCGGGGTGGTGGCCGGCGCCAGATCGTCGTGGTGCGGGACTTGGCGCGTCGGCATGTCGCGAAGGCCCTGGCTCACGCCCTCTACGAAGACCGGACGCCGCCGCCCTCGCCCGAGGAGCTCGAGTTACGACAGCTGCGGCGGACCCACGCCGTGCGAGCCCCATCCCGCCCCGTCAGCAAGCGCGACCGGCGAGCCCTGCGGCGGCTCAAGGAAGGCGGCTGAGTCCGCCGTGGTCATTGCGGCGTCCTCAGCTCTCCAAATTCCCGACGTTCAAGCCGCGCCAGAGCGGTTCTCCCGACCCGCAACCACGGGCGTCGTCCTTGACCCTCCCCCTACCCCATGCTAGCTTCCCGCCACGAAAATCGGCCGTCCAAGAACTTGAAGGTCCCACCACCAGCCGATGACCAAGGCCACCCACGAGCGGACGGTCACCCTCGATGTCGCCAGTCGCTTCGAGATGCTGGATGTCGTCCAGACGGTGCTCGTCCAGTGCTGCGGCCTCGTGGGCTTCGACGACGAGGCGAGCCACTACATGTCGGTGGCGGTGCGCGAGTCGGTGGTGAACGCCATCAAGCACGGCAACAAGCAGGACGAGTCGAAGCGCGTTCACCTGCAGTTCACGCTCCTCGACCGAGCGCTCGAGGTGCAGGTGAAGGACCAGGGCCAGGGCTTCGACCCCACCGAGATCCCGGACCCGCTCGCGCCCGAGAACCTGCTCAAGGCCTACGGCCGCGGCATCTTCTTCATGCGGCAGTTCATGGACGAGGTGCAGCACTCGTTCCCGCCCAAGGGCGGCACGGTCGTCCGGATGCTGAAGCGGGTTCCGGCCGCCTGATTCTAGCGGGGGCACGGGGGGCGCTTAGCCCCCCGATAAGCCAGTCAGCCAGCTTAGCTGTCGGCTTCAGCGGACTGGCACAAGCCTCACGATCCGTCCCGGCTGGTTGAGCGCGACGTAAAGATAGCCGTCGGGGCCGTCCACGACGTCGCGCACGCGGCCGAGCCCGCGGAACAGCACCTCCTGGTGGCTGACGCGGCCGTCTTCGATCACGAGGCGGCGGAGCTGCTTGCCGACGAGGCCCGCCACGAACAGATCGTTCTTCCATCCGGGAAAGCGGTCTCCGGTATAGAACGCGATCCCGCACACCGCGAGCGACGGCGTCCACTGCACGACCGGCGGCTCCATGCCTGGCGCATCGGTCTTGTCCGTGATCGGCGTGCCGTCGTAGTTGATGCCGTAGGTCACGACCGGCCAGCCGTAGTTGCGGCCGGCCTGGATGCGGTTGAGCTCGTCGCCGCCGCGCGGGCCGTGCTCCGAGGCCCAGAGCTCGCCCGTGATCGGGTGCCAGGCGAGACCCTGGGGGTTCCGATGACCATAGCTCCAGATGCTGGAGATGGCGCCCTCACGTCCCAGAAAGGGGTTGTCCTTCGGGATGCCGCCGTCTGCGAGCACGCGGTGGATCTTTCCGCTCGGGCCTGCCAGGCTCTGCGCGTCGTCCTGGCGTCCGCGGTCGCCGATGGAGTAGAAGAGGTGTCCGGCGCGATCGAAGAGGAAGCGCAGCCCGTAGTGGTCGTTGGCGGGACCATAGACGTCCGGCGCCGGTCGGTAGACGAACTCCTGGTCGACCCAGGCGCCGTCCTTCACGCGCCCGCGCACGATCGCGGTCATCGAGGTCTCGCCGGCGCCCGGAGTGGAGTACCCGAGGTAGACCCAGCCGTTCCGCGCGTAGTCGGGGTGGAGCGCGACGTCCAGCAGACCGCCGTCCTGTCGGACCCATACCTGCGGCACTCCGCGAATCGGCTCGCCCAGTCCCTGGCCTGGCGTGAAGATGCGCAGGCGGCCGGGTCGCTCACTGAGGAGGATCCGGCCGTCGGGCAAGAACTCGAGACCCCACGGCGTATCGAGCCCGTCCACAACGGTCTCGAGCCGGAAGGCGTGCCGCTCGCTGTGGCGGACGGAGTCGAGCGGGGGAGCAGCGGTCGCGCCCTCGACGCGCGCCTTCTCGGCGAGCTCGCGGACGAGCACGATCAGCGAGCGGATCTGCTGCTCGTCGAGCAACGCCTTGAAGGGCGGCATCAAGGTGCCGGGCCGTCCGTTGCGGATGCTCTCGGCCAGGTCGAGGTCGCTGCCGCCGAAGGCCCACGTCTCGTCGACGAGGCTCGACGCGCGCCCGCCCCGGAAGTCGTCGCCGTGACAGCTCGCGCACAGCTCGCCTGCGAGCTTCGCGGCCGCCCCTTCGCCCACGCCGTAGGCGACGGCGGGCTCCTGCCCACCCGGGTCGAAGGCCGTCGCCTTGACAAAGAGCGCCCCCAGCATGGCGGCCGCCGCCACGATCGCCAGTGTCCAGCGCGTACGGCTCACGACGCGGACCCCGAGCGACGCTGGACGCGTAGCAAGGCGTTCTGGCGCGGCCCCTCCGCGAGCACGCGCACTTCGACCCCGCCCATCGTCTCGAGCCGTCGTTTCTCGCCGGGGCCTGCGAGGACGAGCGTCGGGCCCTGCGCGACCGCCGCGAGCACCTCGCTCGCGCCCGCGACCTCACGCACGCGGCCGTCGTTGTAGAAGTAGCCCGCCATCCAGGCGGTGCGCCAGGCGCCCCAGACGAGCACCTCGCGGCCCATCGCCGGGAGGAAGAGCGCGCGGCCGGACTCGCGGCGCGCGAGGATGGGCGGAGCGGCGAGCGCCACCAGCACGAGCAGGCCGGCGGCGCCGACTCGGAGCAGGCGCAAGCCGGCCGCGGGATCGACACCCACGCGGCGAGAGAAGAAGAACGTCACGACCACGGCCCACACGGCGAGCGGGACCGCCGAGCGCCAGAGCGGCTCCTGCATGCTGAAGAGTGCCGCCGGCGCGGCGGCCACGAGCGCTCCCAGCACGAGGCTCACGAGCGCGACCACGCGGCCCGACAGCCAGCGCTCGGGCGTCGAGCCCTCGCGGATCAGCCGATCTGCGGCGCGTCCCATCAGGATCGCGAGCGGGGGCACGCACGGCAGGATATAGCCGGGCAGCTTCGAGCCGGCCAGCGAGAAGAAGAGGAGCGGAAGCAGCAGCCAGAGCAGCACGAAGCGATCGGTCCGCGACTCGCGGGGCTGGCTTTGAATCAGGCCCGGGATCGCGAGGCCCGACCAGGGGAAGAGTCCCAGGAGCAGCACCGGAAGGTAGTACCAGAACGGCCCGGGATGGTTGTGGATCGTCGAGGTGAAGCGCTGGAAGTTGTGGTCGAGGATGAAGACGTCCAGGAAGTGCCGGCCCTGGTCGCGCAGGATCGCCACGTACCAAGGGGCGGTGACGAGCGCGAAAGCGGCGATCGCGCCGGGTGCGATGACCTCGCGCAGCCGCCGCCACTCCCGCGTGCCGAGCAGGTAGACCGCGGCGACCAGTCCCGGAAGCAGCAGCCCCAGCGGACCCTTGGCGAGCGTCGCGAGCCCCGCGGCGGCGGCGGCACCCACACAGGCGGTCCGCCCGGCGATCCCCAGGAGCCGCAGGCCCGTAAGGCCGACCGCGAGCGTGACCGCCGCGGCGAGCAGCATGTCCATCGAGGCGGCGCGGCCGTATGCGAACGGCAGTAGGGCGGTGCCCGCCACGAAGCCCGCGTGCAGGCCCGCCGCCGTGCCGTAGAGCCGCGCTCCGAAAAGGGCCGTGGCGCCGGTCAGGCACACGAGCGCGAGGACCGAGGGAGCACGCGCGGCCGCTTCCGTCTCGCCCAGGACGCCGAAGGCGGCGCCCGCCAGCCAGTAATAAAGCGGCGGCTTTTCGAGCCAGGGCCGGCCCTGGAGCGTCGGTGTCACCCATTCCGAGGCGCGCTGCATCTCGACCGCGACGCGAGCGTAGCGTGGCTCGTCGGGCCCCAAAAGCGGCACGCTGCCGAGCCGCAGCACCAGCAGGGCCAGCACCAGGGCCAGGAGCAGCGCGGTCGCGCGGGGCGGGAGGCCCTGAGACATGCGCGCCGATCGTAATGCGCGGGTGTCCTAAAAGTGAAACTGGAGACCTTAAACGGACAACGGAATAAGGACAGCGGAAACGGACAGAAACGGACAACGGAAACGGACGACGAAAACGGACGACGGAGACGGACGACGGAAACGAACAGTCAGACGGGCGGGACTGGCAAGAGGGGGGGCATCCCGCCCCCCCTGACCCCCCGGGACTAGTCCTCCCGCGAGAGGTAGAGCCGGAGCACGTACCAGAAGAGTAGAGCCACCGAGGCGAAGAGCTCGAGCGAGGCTGCGACGTAGCGGTCCTCGGGGAAGTGGTGGAGCACCTTCGAGGTGTCGTGCAGGATCGCGCCGCCAGCGAGCGCGATCATCGCGACGGAGAAGAAGGTACCGAGCTGGAATCCGAAGAGCGCGGCCGAGACGATCAGCAGCAGCGCCACGACGCCGCACCAGCCGAGGATCGCGCCCAGGAACGAGAAGTCCTTCCGCGTCGCGAACACCACGACGCTGAGGCCGGTGAAGCCGAAGAGCGTCACGACGGCCGCGCTCTGGATTACCCCGGGCGCCGCCACCTGGGCGATCAGCAGCAGCGGGACGAAGATGATCGACTCGGCGATCACGTAGCCGCCCAGGGCTGCGTACTGCGCGGCCGGTGCTTCGGCCACGTGGGCGATGCGTGAGGCGAGCCAGCTCACCAGCACGAAGCCGCCCAGCACCAGGAGCCACGACGTGGAGAGCATCGCCTGCGCCATCGGCAACGCGAGGCCGCTCGTGAAGTAGGCCATCTCGAGCAAGGTGAACGCGAGGATGGCGCCGAACAAGTGCAGGTAGGTGCGCGTGATGAAGGTCGCGCGTGTCTCCTCCGAGCGCAACGCGACCGGCTGGCCGCTGCCGTCGGAGCCGGCCGGCCTGGGGCTGAAGCGCGACGCGGGCCGCACGGGCGGCCGGGGCGTGTTGAGGCTCATTGCTACTTCTTCCCCTCGTCCACGGTGAAGTACTCTTCGCCCGAGCGCGAGTTGACGCACTTCACGAGCGAGTTGAGGTCGAGCTTCGACGACTGGCGGCGGCCTCCCATCTTGTAGGCCGCATCGAAGCACGCCTCGTAGTGCGTGCTCACCGCCGTCTGGCAGGCGTTGTCGCCTTCGCACAACTGGACGAGCCGCACCCGCACGTCGTCGTGCGCCGAGGCCTTGTTGTAGAACTTCATACCCACGACCGCGACGATGGCGACGATCGCCCCTGCGACCCTCTTCATGACTCCCCCCACCCCCTGGCCCGACTGATCCGGACAAGGCCCTGGCGGAATGGCCAAGGATGCAAGACGCCTGCCTGTCATGAACCAGCCTGGGATGAACCATTTGCGGGAATCCGCACGCCGATCGGCCGTGTCTCGTGTCCGAAGGCCGGCCGCAAGGCCGCCTCCCGGTCGGGCTACAATCGCCGTGCGGGAGGGCCTTTCGGTCACGTGAGCTGGCGATACCTGGCGGTCGCGACGGAGGCCGTGTTGCGGGCCGGCCGAATCCAGCGCGAGCGGTACGCTAGCGGCGTAGCGGTCGAGTACAAGGGCGAGATCGACCTCGTCACGGAGGTGGACCGCGCTTGCGAGCTCGCGATCCTGGAGACGATCCGCGCGCGCTATCCCGAGCACGACATCGTCACCGAAGAGACCGACCTGGGCCGGACCGGCTCGCGCTTCGTGTGGTTCATCGACCCGCTCGACGGGACAGTCAACTTCGCGCACTGCTATCCGTTCTTCTCCGCCTCGGTCGCGCTCGCCGTGGACGGCGAGATCGTGGCCGGGGCCGTCTTCGATCCGCTCCGCGACGAGCTGTTCAGCGCCGAACGCGGTGCGGGCGCGCACTTGAACGGCAGGCCGCTGCGGGTCTCGGGCGCACGCCGGCTGATCGAGAGCTTGCTGATCACCGGATTCCCGTACGACACGCACCAGCGGCTCGAGGAGCGGCTACGCTTCTTCAACCGCGTGATGGGGCTCGCACGGGCCGTGCGCCGGGACGGCTCGGCCGCGCTCGACCTCTGCTACGTGGCCGCGGGCCGGGCGGACGGCTTCTGGGAAGAGGTCCTGAAACCATGGGACATGCACGCGGGCCGGCTGATCGTCGAGGAGGCGGGCGGGCGGGCGACGCGGCTCGACGGCACGCCGCTGGGCCTCGGGCCCGACGGCGTCGTCGCGACCAACGGTCTCATCCAGGAGGCGCTCGTGGAGGCGTTACGCGAGGAGAAGCCTGCGCTCGTCTAGAATAGAGGCCGGAACCGTGGACGACGCCCGGGTGGTGTAACTGGCAGCCACGCGACGCTTAAAACGTCGTGAGCGAAAGCTCGTGTCGGTTCGATTCCGACCCCGGGCACTACACCAAGCAGAGGGGGTCTGGGGGGCGGCTTGGGAGCCCCCCAGATCGGTCGGCAGCTCGATCCGACTTGGTTGCTTTCTTGAGCTCCGGGGTTCGTCCCCTTTCTGGCTGTTGGCGTCCAGCTGGGTTAGCCTCTAGCCACCGACGTGAAAGACACCTCGTTCGTACGACCGGGGGCCGCCCCCGCGCAGGAGCAGCGCGAGTCCAGGGCGCGCCGCAGCTCCTCGTGGCGGCTGTGGCTGCTGGGCCGCCCGCTCCCCACCGCGGACGCACCGCACGAGGCGATTGGTAAAACGATCGGCCTCGCCGTGTTCTCCTCGGACGCGCTGTCGTCGACGGCCTACGCGACTCAGGAGATGCTGTTGATCCTGGCGTTCGCGGGCAGCGCCGCCTTCTCGCTGGTGTTCCCGATCTCGATCGCGATCGTGGTGCTGCTGGCGCTGGTCACGATCTCGTACGAGCAGACGATCCACACCTACCCCGGTGGCGGCGGTGCCTACATCGTGGCGCGCGACAACCTGGGCGAGGCCTTTGCCCAGGTTGCGGGCGCGGCGCTGCTGACGGACTACATCCTGACCGTCGCAGTGTCGATGTCGTCGGGCGTCGCTCAGCTCGTCTCGGCGTTCCCGGTGCTGTTGCCGTACCGGGTAGCGATCGCGGTCGTGCTGGTGGGCTTCGTGATGCTGATCAATCTGCGGGGCGTCCGCGAATCGGGCAGCGTAGTCGCGGTGCCGACCTTCTTCTTCATCTTTGTCATGTACCTGACGGTAGCTACGGCACTCGTCCGCCATTTCACCGGCTCGCTCGGCACCGTGGTCGACCCGCCGCCGCTGCACGCCGACGCGCACGTGGGCGCGGTGACGCTGTTTCTGCTGCTGCACGCTTTTTCGAGCGGTACCACCGCGCTCACCGGTGTGGAAGCGATCTCGAACGGCATCCCAGCCTTCAAGGAGCCGCGCAGCCGTAATGCCGGCATCACGCTGCTGTGGATGTCCGTCATCCTCGCATCGCTGTTCCTAGCGATCAGCTACCTGGCGCTGCCGATCGGGGCGGTGCCCTCCGAGGTCGAGACCGTGATCTCGCAGCTCGCGCGCACGGCCTTCGGCGGTCGTGGCGTGCTGTACCTGGCGGCGATAGCCGGCACGACCCTGATCCTGGTGATGGCGGCGAACACCGCCTACGCCGGGTTCCCGCGCCTGGCGGCGCTGCAAGCCGCTGACGGCTTCCTGCCACGCCAGCTGACCTACCGAGGCAGCCGGCTCGTCTACTCGCGCGGAATCATGGTGCTGGCGATCGTAGCGTCACTGCTGATCTGGGTCTTCGACGCGAGCGTCACGGGGCTGATCCCGCTCTATGCAATCGGTGTGTTCCTGTCGTTCACCTTGTCGCAGGCCGGCATGGCGCGGCGGTGGTGGAAATCCGGCCGTCTCGCCCCAGGGGCCGAGATCCGCGAGCGCGGCTCGCTCGTCCGCCCCGACCCGCGCTGGCGGCTCAAGATGATCGTCAACGCCACCGGCGCCTCGATCACGGCCGTGGTGACGGTCATCTTCGCGATCACCAAGTTCCACGACGGTGCCTGGGTCGTGATCCTGGTGATCCCGGCGCTGGTGGCGCTGTTCTACGCGATCCACCGGCACTACCGCGCGCTCGCCCGGCAGCTCTCGCTCGAGGACTTCGGTCCGCCTGGTCGTGTCGACCGACATCGCGTGATCCTGCCGATCAGCGGCGTGCACCGCGGGGTGGTGGCGGGGCTAAGCTACGCGCGGGCGCTCTCCGAGGACGTGACCGCCGTCTATGTCTCGACCGACACCGAGCAGGCCGCGGCGGTCCAGAAGAAATGGGGCCTGTGGGGGGCCGGCGTGCGGCTGGTGGTCGTGAGCTCACCCTACCGGCTGCTGGTCGAGCCGATCGTCGGCTACATCAAGGAAGTCGCGGCAAAGCGGCAGCCGAACGAAGTGATCACGGTCGTGGTCCCGCAGTTCGTGCCGCGCCGGCGTTGGCACAACCTGCTCCACTCGCAGACAGCGATCCTGCTGCGGCTCGCGCTCTTGTTCGAGCGCGGGATCGTGATCACCAGCGTGCCGTACCAGGTGGGAGGAGAGGGGGAGTAGGCGATGTACGTGATCGTGGTGGGATGTGGCCGAGTGGGGGCGGAGCTCGCGATGATGCTGGACCGGCGTGATCACGAGGTGACGGTGATCGACTACGTGGGCTCGTCCTTCTCGCACCTCGATCCGGCCTGGCGCGGCCGCACGATCGAGGCCGAGGCGATGGCCGAGGGCGTGCTGGAGCGCGCGGGCATCGCGCAGGCGCAGGGGCTCGCCTCGGTGACCAACTCCGACGCCGTCAACGCCGTGGTGGCGCACGTAGCACGCACGGTTTACCACGTCCCGAACGTGGTGTCGCGCAATTACGACCCGCGCTGGCGGACGCTTCACGAGGCGATGGGGCTGCAGATGGTGAGCTCGACTGCCTGGGGCGCGCAGCGCGTGGAGGAGCTGCTCGAAAGCTGGCGCATGCGGCCGGTGCTGTCGGCGGGGAACGGCGAGGTCGAGGTTTATGAGCTGGCCGTGCCCGAGTCCTGGCACGGCAGGACGCTCGCGGAGCTCATGTCGGGCGTGGCGTGCGCAGCGGTGAGCCTGACTCGCGGGGGGCGAGCTGCGCTGCCGGCCACGGATGCGCGCCTCGAGACCGGCGACGTGCTGCAGCTCGGAGCGAACCTCGACGGAGCCACGACCTTGCGCACGCGCCTGTTCGGGGAGGCCTGAGCATGTACGTCCTGATCGCAGGCGGAGGCCGGACCGGAGCGACGCTCGCGCTCACGCTCTCCGCGCAGAAGCATGAGGTGCGCCTGATCGAGCACCGCCCGCAGGTGCTCGCCCACATCCACCGCGAGCTGCCGACCGAGCTCGTGTACCAGGGCAATGCCGCCGATCCGCGCACCCTCGAGCTCGCCGGCGTGGCGCGGGCGCAGGTGCTGGTCGCATCGATGGCGAGCGACGCCGAAAACCTCTCGCTCTGCTTCATCGCCCGCGAGCGCTTCAAGGTCGCACGCACGATCGCGACGATCAACGACCCGCGTAACGCCTGGCTCTTCGACGCCAAGTTCCGCGTCGACGTGGCGCTCAATCAGGCCGACATCCTCGCCAGCCTGATCGAGCAGGAGATGTCGCTCGGCGACATGATGACGTTGCTCAAGCTTCGGCGCGGCAGCCACTCGCTCGTGAGCGAGACACTGCTGCGGGGCGCGCCCGCCGTAGGCCTCACGATCCAGGAGCTGCCGCTTCCACGCAGCTCGGTGATCTGCGCCATCCTGCGCGGCGGCGAAGTGGTGATTCCGCGCGGCAACGTCCGGCTCGAGGAGGGCGACGACGTTCTGGCTCTGGTCGACGAGCCCTCGGCTCCCGAGGTGGCGGCGCTGTTCGGACCGCCACGGCCGCCGGGCCCAGGCTAACGAACACCCTCGCCTTCGCCACGTAGGCGAAGCCAAGGCTCTTCGCCTCGCTAGCGCTCGGGGTTGACCCTCGCC
>Ga0114129_10004629_pt1 | contig 19420 bp, 18 predicted proteins | sample RhiMetdeltSRZDD1_FD_80071 | JGI IMG/M metagenome (GOLD analysis project Ga0114129, IMG submission 80071) | Populus rhizosphere microbial communities from Tennessee, USA - Rhizosphere MetaG P. deltoides SRZDD1 (version 2) (version 2) | ecosystem: Host-associated > Plants > Roots > Rhizosphere >...
AGCCGTCGTTCGATCTCGATTGAGTTCGCCACAGACTCCAACTAGGGTTGTTCACCCCGCACGCGCCTTTCAGAATGTCTGGCACACCGCGGTTTTCTCGCCGCGCTGAATTCTGGAGGGAGCTGTCATGGCAAGCGCGGAAGAAGCCACACGGTTCCGGTGGCGGCCGCGGCGCTCACCTTCATCCGCCGGTTTGTCTAAGACGTCGAGCTCCCCGGCTCGGATCCTGAATTGAGGCGTGGCATGAACGCAACATCCGCAGTACTGAACTTCGTCGACCCCCCAGGCAACGTCTTCGATGTGCCCTCGCTCTCGCTGCCAGCCGATGCGATCCACGACGGCATCGTCGGTCGCAGCGCGACGATCCGGGCCGTGCTCACCGAGCTCGAGATGGTGGCGCCAACCGACGCGACCGTCCTCATCTGCGGCGAGACCGGCACGGGCAAGGAACTGATCGCTCGCGCCGTGCACAACCTGAGCGCGCGTCGCGCGCAACCGTACGTGAAGTGCAACTGCGCCGCGATTCCGAACGGCCTGCTCGAGAGCGAGCTGTTCGGGCACGAGAAGGGCGCGTTTACGAGCGCCATCGCGCAGCGCATCGGCCGCTTCGAGCTTGCCAGTCGCGGGACTATCTTCCTCGACGAGATCGCCGAAGCGCCGCTCGAGCTTCAGCCCAAGCTGCTGCGCGTGCTCCAGGAGCGGGAATTCGAACGGCTCGGCAGCTCCCGGACGATCCATACAGACGCGAGGTTGGTCACGGCGACCAACGTGGATTTGGCCGCCATGGTCGACGCCAAGCGGTTTCGCGCCGACCTCTACTACCGGCTCAACGTGTTTCCCATTCACGTGCCGGCCTTGCGCGACCGACGCGACGACATTCCGCTGCTCGTGCGGTACTTCACGCGCCAGTGCGCCACGCGCCTGCGTCGCCCGATCACGTCGATCCCGTCAGCCACGATGGATGCCCTGGCGCGGTACCCGTGGCCGGGCAACATTCGCGAGCTGCAGAATCTTATTGAGCGCGCGGTCATTCGATCGGCCGGCGACCGCCTCGACATGCCCCTGCCCGTGAGTGACGGGGGCATGAGCACTGCCAAGATCGACGTCGCCCATCAGACGCTGCAGGACGCAGAGCGCGCGCTGATCCTCGCCACCCTCAATGAGACCGGCTGGGTGCTGTCCGGCCCGCGCGGCGCCGCCTGCCGCCTCGGCATCAACCGCAGCACGCTCCAATTCCGGATGCGGAAGCTCGGGATCGTGCGGCCAGCACTTGTTCAGTGAGGACCGTTGATTGTTCCAAAAGGGGGAGTGATTAGTGACGCTCGGGTCACGACATCGGCGAGGGGCCGCCTTGGTGAGCGTGGCGCTTCGCGCACCGCGTATCCGAGCCTGAAGACGAACGTCGGTTCCCAGCCGCTTGCGCCCGCCAGTTTGGCAAGCGACGGGCCGAACTCGTCTTGTCTTCCGAGCGCTGGCGGGGCTTCCCGGCGCAGCGCGACGTTCTCATTGCGAGTCCGTCCTGATTGATCACGCGCTCCTTCCGAAACGCCGCTGTGCCGCACGCTCCCACGCACGGCGCTGGCCATCGAATCTGCGAGCAGGACGCTCGAAATGAGGTCTGGATCGAGGGCGTCGAGGATCGTCTCCAGAGAGGCGCCCTGGACGATGAGTTCAAGCGTTTGCCGGTGGATGATCGCCAGAGCGTCGCGAACCGACGGCGAGATCGAGGATGACTCGAGAAGCCTCACGATAGCTCCTGTGATGGCCGGCGAGCGCCGGCACACAGCGCCTAGACCGCCTTCCGTTGCTATTGCTTTTGGAGGAAAATGGGTAGTTCGGTCTTCCCTCGAGTTCGAGTTTGGAGTCAGCCTAAGCGGAGAGGTACCGAAGTGGTCGTAACGGGGGCGCCTCGAAAGCGTCTTGTCGCCAAAAGCGGCACGTGGGTTCGAATCCCACCCTCTCCGCCAACCTTCGCCAAACGCTCGCTTCGCTTGCGGCTACGGTTGGCAAGCCGTGTCAGGCGAGCGCTCCGCGAAGGTTGTCCACCCTAGCGCCGACGGCGCGAAGGTGGACCTCAGTCAGTTGCGAAACTCGTCCCAGACAGCCCGCCGCGTCAGGCGAGCATCTCGCGAAGCCTCTTAGTCCACATTCAGCCGCAACGGATTCACTTCCGTCGGTAGATCGTCCTCGAACGCAAGCGTCGTATCGGCCGCCAGCCGGCGTCGCCGCCTAAGCAACCCGATGCCCGCCGTCGCGAGCACACACCACAGGATCGCGGCCGCCGACGGCCTGACCACCGACAGCGCGAGCAGAGCGGCGCCCGCCGACGTGAAGACAATGAAGGCGCCCAGCCCCCGCACGAACATCTGCGGCACGAAGCCCTTGCCGGGTACGTAGGCACACGTGAAGGGAATACTGCGCCAATCGCGCATCAACCACTCGACCAGGAACCAGCCAACCAAGCTCTCGACCCCGACGAGAAGAAGCGCCTGCCAGCCGAACCACACGGCCTGAAAGGGCGCGACGAGCGCGACCGGAATCGCGACGCCGAGCGCGAACACCGTCCGCACGCCGGCGCCGACGACGTCGGCGTGGACGTCGCGGTCGTCGGTCATCCGGAAGATCCAGTTGGCGCGCGGTTCGATCGGCACCGAGAGCGCGAGACGTACGGCCGGCACGCCGATGATGATCAACGGAAACGGCGCCCAGAGCAGCAGCCCGCGCGGATCGCGCGAGACGATCCCGTTCACGACCAGCCCGCCACCGGCCGCCATCAATGACAGGACGATGCCTTGATGGAGCACACTGCGCCCGAACGTCGTGCGGACGAACGCAAGCACCGCTTGCCGCGCCGAGTGCCGTTTGCTGGCGATCCGGCGCCCGTAGCCGGCCGGGGCCTGGGGCCGCGCCTGCGGCCGCAGGATGACGCGATCGAAGCGGCGATAGAGGATGACGTAGGACGCGGCGGCGATGACGGCGGTCGCCGCCGTGGCCGTCAGCGCCCGAAGCACCAGCGCGAATCGTCCGCCGTCGCCGAGGAGCCAGCGCTCGAGGCCCGTGAACCACGCCGGCGGCGCCCATGCCAGCCACCAGGCGCCATGCGTCCACGCATTCGCACTGGCGGGAAGACGGGCAATCATCGGCAGCGCAAGCACGAGCAGACATAGAAACAGGCTCCGCGCGCCGGCGCCGATGGCGACCAGCCTTTCACGCGGCGCGATGAGCACCAGCACGCCGTGCAGCGCGACCACGGCGAGCGCAGCGAACAAGTCGGCGATGAGACCCGCCGCGGAGTAAGCCGCAACCCTCGACAAGACGCCGCCGCTGCCCTGCGGCCCGAGCAGGGATAGCCCGAAGAGCGGCAGGAGCGCGGCGTAGATCCCGGCCGCGAACAGCGCCGCAAAGACCAGGAGCGCCGCGAGCTTCGCGCCAAAGATCTCGGCGCGCCCGACCGGCTCGGCCATCAGGATGCGAAAGTCCCGCTCGTCCGGAAAGAGCGAATGGCCGACGAGCGCGACGGCGGCCGCGACCATCCACATCTGCAGCGCGATCAGAAAGGCATGGTCGGCAGTCGCGGCGGCCACATACCGGTCGACCGGCGCGCTCGCAAGATTCGCGTACTTCGCGACGAATACCCGCACGAGCAGCAGGCCGAGCCCGCACGCGACGGCAGCCGCCCCGAGCAGCAGCCGCTTGAACGACTCGGCGCCCGCATCAGACAGAAACCCGAAGTCGAAGAGGGCGCCGAAGAAGTGTCGGGCCAGGACGGCGGCGGGCCAATCGCGCACGATCAGGCTCCGCGGATGGTGTCGAAGATCTCGCGCGCGAGCGGCGCGTAGTCTGCCTGCCGCGTGGCGCGCACGAAGCTCTCCTCGAGCGATCCGGCGCCGGCGCGGTCGAATGCGACAATTGGCTGCTCGAGCACCACCCGGCCGGCCGAGAGCACGACGACGCGCGAGCAGAGCTTCTCGACCATGTCGAACCGGTGCGTACTGAAGAAGATCATCCGGCCCTCGTCGGCAAGGAGTCGGAGCAGCGCACGAAACAGCAGCCCGGCGTTGACGTCGAGGCCGGAGAACGGCTCGTCGAGCACGATGAGATCCGGATTGTGCAGCAGCGCGGCGGCGACGAGTACGCGCTGCCGCATCCCCTTCGAAAAGGCCGTCATCGTCTGATACCGGCTGTCGTGCAGCTGGAACAGCCGGAGGAGTGTCGCGACGCGGGCCTCGAGAACCGGCGCGGCGATGCGCCGCAGACGGCCGACGAGCGTCAAATACTCCGCCGCGGTGAGGTGCGTGTAGAGGTGCGGCTCCTCAGGCACGTAGCCGATGCGCCGCTTGTAGGCGATCGGATCGTCGGAGAGGCGAAGGCCGTCGAGCGTCAGCGATCCCGCGGTCGGCTCGAGCAAGCCGACGACCATGTTGACGGTGGTGCTTTTGCCCGAGCCGTTCGGGCCGAGGTAGCCGACGATTTCGCCCGGCCGCAGATCGAAGTCCACGCGATCGACGGCGAGCAGCCCGCCGTAGCGCTTCGTCAACCCGCGCGCCTGGAGCATCGGCTACCGGCGGATCCGGCGGCGCGGCCGGGTCGCCCACAATGTGAGGACGATGGTCGTGGCGACGAGGAACACCGTGACCGTCGCGATGAGCACGAGGCCAATCGCCTCGGAGTCGGGCAGATTCTCGGGAATGTCGAACTTGGCGCGACCAACCAGCCGCGCGAGGCCGGCCATCGCGGCAAGCATCGGCAGAACGGACAGGAACATGATCACCGGCCAGCCGCTGCGGAACCACTGCACGACAACCGTGCGGATCAGATCGAGCCCCATCTGCAACTGAAGCCGGCCCATCCCGCCGGCGTCGGCGGCTTCGCGGCAGGCGTCGTCGAAATCCTGCAGCATCTGGTCGGCGTACTCGCGGCGGAACGCTGGCGGACACAGGCGAAGACCGGCGCGATACGACGAGGCATCGAGGAACGTCGGCAGGCGCATCGGCATTGGCTAGCCTCGCGTTTCGCGCGGGCGGATGCGATGGGCCCGGGCGACCTCGAGCAACGCCCCCAGGCGATCGACCTCGGCACGCAGCGCTTCCCGTCCCGCGCGCATGAGCCGATAGTAGCGGCGCCGTGAATCGGAGGCGCCTGCCGGTGCGTCGACCTCTTCCACCCAGCCGACTTCCATCAGCCGCTGCAACGTGCCGTAAATCGTGCCCGGGCCGAACCGCAGCCGGCTCGCCGACTGGCGCTCGACGTCCTTGAGGATCGCGTAGCCGTGCCGGTCGCCGCCGGCGAGCGACAGCAGGACGTGGACGACCGCGGGCGTCAGCGGCATCATGATATTTCCGTGACAGGTATATCTGTCACTGTAATAGTTGTCAAGCCAGCCGAAGAACTACTGAGTGATGGCGCCGTTGGCCGCGACGGTGATGGCGTAGCCCGGCTCGTCGCCGTTCCCCGGCGTCGTCGCGTTCTGCGCCAGCCGGTTGCCGTTCGCAAGGATGTTGCGCGTCACGGCTCCCGTCGGATTCTCGTCACAGAAATTCTGATCGTTCACCCGGAACGTCACGCGCGTGCCGATCGGCACGTCGGTGAAGGTGAACTCGTACCGGTCCAGCGGGAGGGGTTGCATCGGCACGACGGCAAAGTTCCGCCAGCTCGGGTGAACATGCGTGGGCCCGACGGCGTTGGCGCAGGTCTGGGCCGAAGCCGGCAGATCGGTTCGTCGAACGGTCGATCCGAGAAACACGATCTGGACGGTCGCCACTGTGGAATCCGTCGGAGACTCGGGCGAGTCGTCGCAGGCGGTGGATGTCAGGGCCCCGATCGCGGCAATCGTCGCAAGAAGTTCCCGCATGGCTCACGCTCCGCGTCTTTCCTGAAAAAATCGCCGCATCAGCTGCTGACAGTCACCGGCCAGGACGCCGGAGACGACAACGAGCCGGTGGTTGAGGGCGGGATGCTCGTGCGCGCGCTGCGTCGACTCGATCGCGCCGGCCTTGGGCTCGGCCGTGCCGAAGACCAGCGTGCCGATGCGCGCGTGAACCATCGCGCCGACGCACATCATGCACGGCTCGACCGTTACGTACAGCGTCGTGTTCGCCAGCCGGTAGTTGCCGAGCCGCTGCCCGGCCGCCCGCAGCGCGACGACTTCAGCGTGCGCCGTCGCATCGTGCGCGGCGATCGGCTGGTTGTATCCACGGCCGACGACCTCGCCGTCTCTCACGACCACGGCGCCTACCGGAACCTCTCCCTGCTCAGCCGCCTGTAGCGCCTCGGCGAGCGCCTCGCGCATGAATGGTTCGTGTGAAGAACTGCCCATTTCTCAGGCGGATCCGCCCCTCTACTTCCTGAAGCCGAACAGCACCCTGAACACGAAGCCGCCGAGATCGGTCTCACCGAAGTCCTGCGACGCGCCGCCTTCGCCGAGGGCGTCCGGCACGATCCGGTACTGCACCTCGGCGGCGGCGAACAGGTATTTGGCGAGCGTGGCGTCAATGCCGCCGAAAAAGTCGTAGCCGGTGAACGTCTCCTTGTCGTCGTCGGCCGACTCGGCGAACTGCGACGTCTCCTTGAAGCTGACGAACAGCACGCCGGCGCCGCCATACGCGTTGTACTTGCGAAGCCGATCCATCGCAAACCGCCACCCGCCGGCGGCCTCCGTCGTGGTCAGCGTCAGATCGAGCGGAATGTTCAGCGACACCGCTTCGTTGTCGATGATTGCTACGCGGCTTCCCGTCTCGCTGCTTCGCGAGAACGTGACGCGCGCGAAGAGTCCGCCGTAGAGATTGACGCCCTCGGCGCCGAAGCCGAAGCCGGTGAGCGACGACTTGTCGAAAATCGCGTTGAACGTGTCGCTGGCCGCCATCTGTTCGTAGTCGAAGAGTCCATACGCGGCAAAGCCGGGCTTGGGCTTCGGTCGCGGAATGACCGGCTTCGTCTGCGGCTTGGGCGGCGGTGCAGGCTTCGGCTGTTGTGACGACGGCTCGTCGGCCGTCTGCGCCAGGACTGGCGGGGCGGCGATCGCGATCACGAGGATTGTGGACAGAGCTTTGGCAATGATGCGCATGAGGTGATCTACTTCCGGATGCCCTTGCCGAACAGGGCCGTTCGCGGCTGAATCAGGCCGTACCCGAATTCGTCGTCCTTGCCTGGCCGCCCGATGTCGTGAGCAGAGTCGCGAATGATCGACTCAACCTGCGCGGGCGTGATGCCGCGCTGCTGACTCATGATCAGCGCCGCGAGACCGGACACGTGCGGCGTCGCCATCGACGTGCCGGTGATGCCGAACACGTCGAACTGGTCGAACCGCGGTGAATTCGAAGTGTGCGAGGGCTCGTCGACCGTCGTCTGGAAGATCAGGCCGTTATCGGGACCCGGAGTTCGGTCGCCGCCCGGCGCCGCGATCTCGCAGTAGCTGCCGGTGGCCGAGTACGGCGCCCTCGTCCCGAGCTGCCGGCCCACGGCCGCGACCGACATCGCGCCCTGAATCGTTTCGGCGTACTTGGCCGGATAGTTGGTGTCGTTGCCGTCCTGGAAATTGTTGCCCATCGCAATCGCGATGAAGGCGCCGCGCTGCACGGCAAACGTCAACGCGTCACGCAGCGAATTGGACTGGTTCGGGCCGCCCAGACTGAGGTTGATGACCTTCGCGCCTTGCTCGGCGGCGTAGCGAATTCCGTCCACGATGTCGGAAATGAAGCAGCCGGGGTCGTTCTCACCGGCGCGCCCGGGAATATTCGCCATCGAGCGGAGGATCTGCTCGTCCCAGTATCCGGTGCAGACCTTTACCGGCATGATGACCGTGTTGTACGCGATGCCGGCGGTGCGCGCGTTGTCGTTGGTTGTTTCCGCGATGGTCGACGCGACGTGCGTGCCGTGACCGTCCATGTCGAGCACGGGTCCACCGGCAATGAACAAGAACGCAAAGTCCCTCGGCCTCGTGAGACGCGCGGCCGACATGCCCGGACTGATCGTGAACGGGATGTTGACCGTCGTAATCTGATTCAACGAGCCGTTCCAGATCGGATACGCGATGGTCTGATTGACGACAGTGACACCCGTGTCGACGACGGCGACGACGATGTCGGCGCTGCCGCCGGGATTGATGTCCCATGCGCCGGGGAAATCCAGCGACGAAAGATTCCATTGGGCCGAGTATCCAGGATCGTTCGGCGCGGCGGCGGGCTGAAGCTCGCCGACATCGAGCGGAACCGGCGTGTCGCGCGGCGTCAATCGGAGGATGTAATTGGGCTCGGCGTATTCGACCTCGGGCCGGGCGCCGAGTTGCTGCGCAAGGACGCGCGCGTCTTTCTGGGTCTCATCGCGCAGGAGCGCGACGGGACCGTGCCACTCCAGGGAGCTCACGCGCGGCTTGCTGGCAAGTGTCGACAGCGCGCGCTGCTGAGCGACCGGTGACATCCCATCGTGGAACTTGACCAGGACTTCGCCGGGAGCGTAGTCGACCCCCCGCTCCCGCGCGTCGATGATTGCCTGCACCCGGGCGAGATCGCGACGCATCGGAGACTGCACGCCCGGATCGCGCGGCACGGTGACAACTCTTGGCGGGCCGACCTGCCGCTGACCGTCGGCGGCGACGGTCGCGCGCGAATCAGGCAGCGCGACGAGCGCCAGCGCGACGATGAACACGAGCGCGGGAACACGCGCATGAGTCATACGACCTCCGCAGAAGCACTATCAAAGGCAAAAGGCAGAAGGCACAGGAAAAGTTCAAAAAGGCAGAACGCAAAAGGCAGAAGGCAAAACCACCAAACTCAAACCCAAAGCAAGAACCGGCCCAGGGATGACGACGACGCCTGCGCCCTCTTTTGGCTTTTCTGCCGTGTGCCTTTTGACTTCTGCCTTGTGGAGTGTCACTCCACGAGTTCCCCGCGCAGGACAGTGACCGCCTGACCCGCGAGGCGGACGCGATCGCCGTCGAGCGTGACGCGGAGGGTGCCGCCCCGCGCGGAGACCTGTCGCGCGAGGAGCGTCGTCTTGCCCAGCCGCGCGCTCCAGAACGGCGTGAGACAACAGTGCGCCGAACCCGTGACGGGATCTTCATCGACGCCCGCGGCGGGCGCGAAGAAGCGCGAGACGAAGTCCCATCCGGCCGTCGTCCCGGCGCTCGTCACGATGACGCCGCGGACGGGCAGCTGCCGCAGCCGGCCGAAGTCCGGTCGAAGATCGCGCACCAGCGCTTCGCTGTCGAGCTCGATCAGGTAGTCAAACCGGCTGCGGCCGACGTAGCGCGGTGACGCGCCGAGCGCGTCGGCGAGCCCGTCGGGCGCATTGGCCGCGACCGCCGGCGTCGCCGGAAAGTTCAGCTCGATCCAGTCGCCCAGTTTGGACGCAGTGAGCACGCCGCTTTTCGTATGAAACTGCGCGGTCTCGCCGGCTTTGAGCTGGCCGCTTTCCCACAACGCGTGCGCGCTGGCGAGCGTCGCATGGCCGCAGAGATCGACTTCGACCGCGGGCGTGAACCATCGAAGATCGAAACCTTCGCCGGCCGGCTGGCGCCGTACCAGAAACGCGGTCTCGGACAGATTCATCTCGCGCGCGACGTGCTGCATCCACGCCGTGTCACGCGCGGCCGGCAGGATGCACACGGCCGCCGAATTGCCTTCGAAAGGACGGGACGTGAATGCGTCGACTTGCGTGATTGGGAGGGTCATCAGCGCACGCTCAGCAACTTGATCCGCATGGGCAACAGCCGTAGGCTCCGACTATGGCACGCCTTCGCACTCTCACGACCATTGCCCTTCTTTCCTGTGGTTTCGTCGCGGCTGACGCGCAGCAGCCGAAACTCACCTATCCCGTTACCCGCACCGTGGACGTCACCGACGACTACCACGGCGTCAAGGTCGCCGATCCTTACCGTTGGCTCGAAGATCTCGACAGCGCCGACGTCGGCGCCTGGGTCAAGGCGGAAAACGCCGTCACACTACCGTATCTCGCCGACCTTCCGGGGAGAAACAGTTTCAACACCCGCATCACCGCACTCTACAACTATCCGCGGACCGGCGTTCCGTTCTGGGAGGGCGGCCGCTGGTTCTATTCGAAGAACTCCGGACTGCAGCTGCAGAGCGTGTGGTACTCGCGGACGTCGTTGACCGGCCCCGAACAGATCGTGCTCGATCCCAACACGCTGTGGCCGAAAGGAGATGTCGCGTTGTCGGGCTTCGCGCCGTCACCCGATGGCAAACACCTCGCCTACGGCCAAAGCGAGGGTGGCGCGGACTGGATCACGGTTCAGGTGCGCGATCTCGTCAGCGGCAAGAACACGTCGGACACGGTGCGGTGGGTGAAGTTCGGATTGCCCTCGTGGACGAAGGATGGCCGTGGATTCTACTACTCGCGCTTTCCCGAGCCGCCGCCGGGCAAACAGCTCGAAGCCAAGCTCGAAAATCAGACGCTCTACTATCACAAGCTCGGCACCGAACAGTCCGCCGACCTGAAGATCTACGCGACTCCCGACAATCCCTCGTGGTTCGTCTTCGGCAGCGTGGACGAGGACGGCAAGCATCTGTACGTGCAGACGTCGAAGGGCACCGATAAGAACGAGCTCTACATCGCGGACCTCGAGGATCCGATGCGGCCGAACTTGCAGGCGCCGATCCGGCCGGTGGTCACCGGCCACGACGCCAACTACCTGCCGCTCGGCGTCGCCAATGGGCGGTTGTATCTGCAGATCGACAAGGACACGCCCAACCGGAAGATCGTCGCCGCGCCGATTCAAACGCCGGAACCTGCGCGCTGGACCACCGTGATCCCGGAGGGCAAGCTGCCGATCGAAAGCGCGTCACTCGTCGCGGGCCACATCGGGATCCTCTCGCTGCAGGACGTCGCGTCGGTGATGACGCTGTACGACCTCGACGGCAAGCTCGTGCGCGAGGTCAAGATGCCCGGGCTCGGTACCGCCAGCGGCCTCGTCGGCCGCTTCGATCGGCCGGAGATGTTCTATTCCTTCACGTCGCCGCTCGATCCGACGTCGGTCTACGCCTACGACAGCAAGACGAACACCAGCCAGCCCTTCAATCCGCCGAAGCTCACGTTCGACCGAGGACGGTTCACGGTCGACCGCGTGTTCTTTGCGAGCAAGGACGGCACGCGCGTGCCGATGTTTCTCACGTACCGCAAGGACCTCGTCAAGAACGGCCGGAACCCGACGATGCTCTATGCGTACGGCGGGTTTTCGATCTCATCGACGCCCGGCTTCCGTCCCGACGTCATCGCCTGGATCGAACAGGGCGGCGTCTACGCGCTCGCCAACATCCGGGGCGGCGGCGAGTACGGCGAGGACTGGCATCGGGCCGGGATGTTCGAGAAAAAGCAGAACGTCTTCGATGACTTCATCGCGGCCGCCGAGTATCTGATTCGCGAGAAGTACACTTCGCCGGCGAACCTCGCGATCAATGGCGGGTCGAACGGCGGGTTGCTCGTCGGCGCGGTGATGACGCAGCGACCGGAGCTTTTCGCCGCCGCGGTGCCCCAGGTCGGCGTGATGGACATGCTGCGCTACGACGAGTTCACGGGCGGCAAGGCCTGGGCGACCGAGTACGGCGCCTCGAGCGACGCGAAGGCATTTCAGTATCTGCGCGCGTACTCACCGCTGCAGAACATCAAGCCGGGCGTCTGCTATCCGGCCACGCTGGTGACGACCGCCGATCACGACGATCGCGTCGTGCCGAGCCATTCATTCAAGTTCACGGCGACGATGCAGGCGGTGCAGGCCGCGACGCCGGGATGCACGAGGCCGGTGCTGATCCGCGTGGAAGTTCAAGGCAGCCACGGGTACCGTCCGCTCGATCGACGCATCGCCGAGCTGGCCGACATCTGGGCGTTCACGGCGCGACACACGGGGATGTCGCCGGAGGCAGGATCGAAGGCGCCGCGGGTTCGCTGATTACAAGCGGCTCAGAACGGCGAGGAGTCCGAGCAGCCCGAACCCGATGACTGCCACAACAACTCCAGCGAGCATCGCGTTCTGAGCGACTGAGCGGTTGCTGAGCCGTGTCATCAAGACCGACAGCGCCATCATGAACAAGAAGACGACGGCGACGATGAAGATGAAAATTGGCCAGCCCGACAGTTGGACAAACCACAGCTTGGCATTCATCGCCGGTCTGATGCCGTGTTGACGACCACTTTAGACCAGGCGCGTAAGACAAACGCGAACAAGTGAAGCGAGTGAGCCACGCGAACGGAGCGGGGATCGTGGGGTCCCCGCGAGTGAGCGTGTCGGGGGGTCCCGCCTTCGCTGAAGCTACGGCGGGCAAGCCGGCGGGGCGATGCCCCGGACAATATTTGGCGCGCCCTGCAGGACTCGAACCTGCGACCTCCTGGTTCGTAGCCAGACGCTCTATCCATCTGAGCTAAGGGCGCGCAAACGACCATTATAGAAAAATTGGGCGCCAAAAGGCAGAAGTCCCGGACAAGGAAAGTCGCGGCAAGCAGCGAACCCTGATACGTGATACAAGTGTAGATCTTCAGCACTTCTACTGAAGAGTCGTTCCCCAGCTCCTCGTCTCGTTAGCTCAGGAGGTCCATTGTGCGATTTCGGAACGTTGCAGGATTCTGTACGGTTTTCGCTCTTCTTCTCACGCTGCCCGCCCTCGCCTCGGCTCAGGCTGCCTCCGCAACCAGCTACGGCGTGAAGGCGGGCTTGAACATCTCGAGCGTCAACGTTGACTTCGGCGACGCCAGCATCACGGGCGATGGCCGCGCCGGCTTTCTGTTCGGCGGGTGGGTCGCACGCGACTTCAATCCGCGTTTCGGCATCCAGGTCGAGGGATTGTTCAGCCAGAAGGGCACGGAATTCGCCGATGAGGACAACCTCTTCGACGTGCCAGGCGACGCGAGTTTCAAGCTGAGCTACGTCGAGTTCCCGGTGCTGGCGCGCGTGAACTTTCCGGCCTCGGCGGCCACTGTCCGTGTGCTCGCCGGTCCGACGTTCGGCTTCAACGTCAATGAGTCGATCAAAGTCGGAGACGTCGAACTCGACGGGGACGACGTGCCCCTGAAGGCGTTCGAGGCGGGCTTTGCGCTCGGCGGTGCGGTCGAGTTCCGCAAGTTCATCGTCGACGCGCGTTACACCTGGGGTCTCACCGACATCAACGACGGAACCGGTACGGACGAGCCCACCGTGAAGAACGGGACCTTCAGCATTTCCTTCGGGTACCGCTTCCGGTAAAGAACTTTTCGCGCTTCGCCCTCGAGTACGACGTCTCGTCGTTGACCGCTTCAACACCTGTCCTCGATCCGGGCGGCCTGTCGCTCGGGTCGAGGAGTTCTTCTTTCTCTCGACACGTCACCGCACGATCCCCCAGCCTGCTTCGAACATTCCCGGCAGAGAAATCGGCAGCCGGCCGGTGATCGGCGCTTCACCGGCGAGCGCGCGTACTGCCGAGAGCTCCGCGAGATCGTAGAAGTCGTACGCGAGGATCATCGCCGGGAGCGTGGGCAGTCCCATCGGCGTGTACGGATTGCCGAAAAACACGACGACCAGCGGCTTCGGCGTGTTCACCGTGGTCCGCGCCAGATCGGCCAGCAGCTTGATCAGCGTGGGCGCCAGATCCATGCGGCCGCTGCCCGACGTCGTTCTCACGAACACCGACGCGACAATCGCGTCGTAGCGCGGCGCGGCGGCGCGGACGAGATCGATCTCCGACGATGTCGATCGATCGGACAGCTCGATCGCCGTCGTGCCCGGCCAGCGCTGCCGCAGTTCGGGCAGAAAGACCCGGCTCGGCGCCGCGATCCGCCACCCGGCCGGATAATCCAGGATCGAAAGATAGAGGACCGACGCGTCGCGCGGCACCCGCAGCGGAACCTGATTGCGATCGTCTTTGATGAGCGTGATCGATCGCTTGCCGAGCTCCTGCGCGATCGCCGTGTTCGCCCGTCCGCCGAGCATCTTCGGCACGTCGTCGAGCGGCACGAGCTTCGATTTGTACAAGCCGAGTCGCGCCTTGGCGTTCAGCACGCGACGGACGGACGCATCGATCTGTGCCAGCGGGATCTCACCCTTGCCCACCGCGGTCTTGAGCGCGGCCACCGCCGCGTCGTCGTCCGGCGAGTGCAGCACGATGTCGTTGCCAGCCTTGATGGCGCGGACGGCCGCATCGCCCGGCGACAGACGACGGGACACGGCGTCCATGCCCATCGAGTCGGTGTAGACGAGCCCGTCGAACTTCATCTGCCCGCGCAGCAGGCCCGTGACGATCGCCGGGCTCAACGTGGCGGGACTGAATTCCGCCGGGTCGAGCGCCGGCAATTGGATGTGCGCGGTCATCACCGCATCGGCGCCGGCGGCAATTCCGGTTCGAAACGGCGCCAGCTCGATCTGATCGAGCCGCTCACGCGGGTGATTGATGATGGGCAGACCGACGTGCGAATCGACGTCGGTGTCGCCGTGGCCGGGGAAGTGCTTCAGCGTCGCCAGCATCCCGCCAGCATGGAGACCTCGCACGTACGCGCTCGCCAGCCGGCCGACGAGGTCAGGCTGTTCACCGAACGCGCGGGTATTGATGACCGGATTCCTCGGGTTGTTGTTCACGTCGGCGATTGGCGCAAAATTGACGTGCACGCCGAGCGCGCGTCCCTCGGTCGCGGTGATGCGCGCCGCCTCGAACGCGAGCATCTCGTCGCCGGCGGCGCCGACCGCCATCGCACGAGGGAACACGGTCGCTCCCTGAATCCGAAAGCCGACGCCCGCTTCGAAATCCGCGGTGTTGAGCAATGGAATCGCCGACAGCGTCTGGAGGCGGTTGATCAGCGAGCCTGCCTCCAGCGGTTGACCGAGGATCACGCTCCCGTAGCCGGTGTTGAGCAGGACGTTCGGAATCGGCTCGGCGCCTCCGAAGACGTGAAAGCCACCCACTTTTAGGGTCTTTACCTTCTTCGCCAACACCTCGAACGTGTCCGTGTCGCTCGAAAGATACGTGGAGTTGACGGATGAAACGATGAGTTGCCCAATCTTGTCATCGAGCGACATCTTTTTGAATGTCTCGTCCACCCATCTCGCGCCGATCTTGTCGACTTCCGGGAGTTGCGCCTGAGCCGAGAGCACGATTGCGAGCGCGGTGATCCCGACAACACCCGCGACGACACGAACCATAGGTGCCATAATCCTCTCATGTCCGTCGAGCAGCACCGGGCGCAATCGCCCGAACGCGTGAACTGCTTCGTGTTGACGGTCAGCGACACCCGCACGCTCGCCACTGAGACGAGCGGCCGTACGATTGCCGGCATGCTCGAGGACTCGGGTCATTTCGTCCTCGGGCGCCAGGTCGTGCGCGATGAACCTCAGGAAGTCGCCGCCGCCATTCGCGAAGAAATCGACCGCCATCGCGTCCAGGTCATCATCACGACCGGAGGCACCGGGATTGCCAGCCGCGATTCGACTTACGAGGCGATCACCGCGCTCTTCGACAAGCGGATTGACGGCTTCGGCGAACTGTTCCGCATGCTGAGCTACAAGGAAATCGGCGCGGCCGCGATGCTGTCCCGCGCGACCGCGGGCATCGTCCACGGATGCGCGATCTTCATGCTGCCGGGCTCGCAAGCCGCCGTGCAGCTCGCCATGCAGCGGCTCATCCTCCCGGAGATCGGCCACGTCGTCAGGGAGCTGACGAAAGACGACGCCAAATTGACGCACCTCTAGATCGATCGCATGCGACCGATTACGGAGACGGTTCTCTTCGACGACGCGTTGCAGATAGTGCTGAACGAAGCGGCACCAATCACGCGGACGGAGATCGTGCCGCTCGCGGCGGCGGACGGCCGGGTCGCGGCGCGTGACGTCACGGCGAGCGCCGACGTCCCGCCGTTCGACCGCGCGGCGATGGATGGGTACGCCGTCGTCGCCGCGGATACGTTTGGCGCCGGCACGCAAGCGGTGAGGACGCTGACATGCGTCGACCGCGTGTTCACCGGCCAGGTCCCGGCGCGCGGAATCGCATCGGGCGAGTGCGTCGAGATAGCGACGGGCGCGCCGATGCCCGCCGGCGCCGACGCCGTCGTGATGGTCGAAGAGACCGACCGCGACCGGACGGATCCGAATCTCATCCGGATCATGACGCCCGTCTATCCGCGCCAGAACGTGGGGCGGCGCGGCGCGGACATCACCAGCGGTCAGACGGTCGTCTCGCGCGAGCAGGTGCTGAATCCCAGCCGGATTGGCGCGCTGGCCGCGACTGGCGTGACGGCCGTCGAGGTCTTTGCGCGTCCGTCGATCGCCATCCTGTCGACCGGCAACGAGATCGTTCCGCCGGGGCAGCCGCTCGGTCCAGGGCAGATTTACGACGTCAATCGGTTCACGCTGGAAGCGGTCATCGCCCGCCACGGCGGCACGACGGCGATCCTGCCGATCGCCGCGGACACGGTCGAGGAACTCTCAGACGCGCTGAGTGGTGCGCGCGTGCATGACGTCGTCGTCTTTTCGGGCGGCAGCTCGGTCGGCGAGCGTGATTTGATCCTCGACGTGCTGAGACGTCACGGTGACGTGTTGTTTCACGGCGTCGCCGTCAAGCCCGGAAAGCCGACGATCTTCGGTCGCATCGATGCGACCCCTGTGTTCGGAATGCCGGGCTATCCAACGTCCTGTCTTTCGAACGCGTACATGATGCTCGTCCCGTTCGTCCGCAAGATGGCGCGGCTTCCGCGATGGGAGCCCGCGACCGTCGACGCGCCCCTGGCGCGCCGCATCGTCTCCACCACCGGACGGCATCAGTTCTATACGGTCCGGCTCGTGGATGGCCGCGCCGAGCCCGCGTTCAAGGCCTCGGGCGACATCACGAGCATGGCGCACGCCGACGGGTACATCGAAATTCCCGCTCAGACCGACGTCGTCGAAGCCGGTACAGTGGTGACGGTGAAATTGTTCTAGAGCGAGTACCGCGTTACGCGCAATTGAGATCTGGGGATCGGGAGATTTGAGAGCATGATGCTCTTCCCCAGCTCCCCAGATCTCTAGATCTTCAGATTCCTAGCGAAGCCGCTTGTTCACCTCGTCCCAGTTGACGGTGTTCCACCAGGCGGCGAGATAGTCCGGCCTGCGGTTCTGATACTTCAGGTAGTACGCGTGCTCCCACACGTCGATCCCCATGACTGGCCGCTTGCCGTCCATCATCGGGTTGTCCTGATTCGCGCTGCTTTCGATTGAGAGCTTGCCGCCGGCGCTCACGAGCCATACCCAGCCGCTGCCGAACCGTCCGACGCCGGCTTTGTTCATCTGCTCCTTGAACGCGTCGAAGGTTCCGAACGCGCCCGTGATCGCATCGGCAATTGCGCCGGTCGGGGCGCCGCCTTTTCCGGGGCCCATGATCTGCCAGAACATCGTGTGGTTGACGTGCCCGCCGCCGTTGTTGCGCACGGCCGTACGAATTTCCTCGGGCACCGTCGACAGTCCCTGAGTGAGATCTTCCGCAGATTTGGATTGCAGCGCCGGGTGCTTCTCGAGTGCGGCGTTCAGGTTGTTGACGTAGGCCGCGTGATGCTTTCCATGATGGATCTTCATGGTCTCGGCATCGATGTGCGGTTCCAGTGCGGCGAAGTCATACGGCAGGGCTGGCAACTGATGGGCCACGGGACACCTCAACTGAACATTGAAATCGTGATTTGGTGATCTGGTGATGTGGTGATCTGAAACCACTCACCTGCTACCACCATATCTCCAATTTGCTACGTCAGTTGCAACATTCGGTCGAGCGCGACCTTTGCCCAGCGTTTCGTCGGTTCGGGAACGACGATGCGGTTGTGGACCTCGCCGTCGACGAGTCCATCGAGCACCCACAGCAGATGGTTGGGCGAGACGCGGAACATCGTCGAGCAGAGGCATCCGAGCGAGTCGAGGGTCACGGCCGTTCGGGCCGGCGCGACCTCGCGGGCGAGGCGGCTCACGAGGTGGATTTCGGTGCCGACGGCCCAGACCGATCCTTCCGGACTGTTCTTGATCGTGCGAATGATGGACTCGGTCGAGCCGGATTCGTCGGCGGCCTGCACGACGTCGAACGTGCACTCCGGATGCACGATGACGCGGCCTCGAGGATGGGCCTGCCGGAATTGATCAATTTGTCTGACAGTGAATCGAGTATGGACGCCGCAGTGCCCTTTCCAGAGCACCAGCCGCGCGCGGGCGAACGCGTCGCGATCGACGCCGCCGTACGGCTGATCGGGATCCCAGATGACCATCTCGTCGAGCGGGACGCCCATGCGGAATGCGGTGTTCCGGCCGAGGTGCTGATCGGGCAGCATGATCAGCTTCGGCGCGCGTTGCCACGCCCAGGCCATCACCTTCGCCGCATTGCTCGACGTGCAGACGACGCCGTCGTGTTCGCCGCAGAAGCCTTTGATCGCCGCGGTCGAGTTGATGTACGTCACGGGAACGATCTTGCCCGCGCCCAGCGTCCGCATCTCCTCCCACGCCATCTCGAGCTGATCGATCGCCGCCATGTCGGCCATCGAGCAGCCGGCGGCGAGATCAGGAAGAATGACCTGCTGATGCGGGGCGCCGAGAATGTTCGCGCTCTCGGCCATGAAGTGCACGCCGCAGAACACGACGTAGTCGGCGCTCGTGTTCCCGGCGGCGTACTGCGCGAGCTTCAGCGAATCGCCGGTCTCGTCGGCGAATTTGATCACTTCATCGCGCTGGTAGTGGTGGCCGAGAATGACGAGGCGATCGCCGAGCGCGGCCTTGGCAGCGGCAATGCGCACGTCCATCTCGCCGTCCGACAGACGGAGGTACGCCTCGGGGAGCGCTTGACGTTCGCTCAGCCGGGTTTTCTCGTAGTCGGTGAGGAAGGCGATCTGCATGGCCGCTTGTGAAATTTTTCTCAATCTCCAAAGATGAAAAATGCCAAGATCCCGCCGGGCCTCCTCGGCCCCCGGCTATCGCCGGCTCGGGACTTGACTCATTGATCAGTGTATAGGGGGACGGGGGTTTTTTCCACAGATCTGCACACACCGGGGCCGGAGGTCCGAAGGCACCTCCGGCCCCGACCTGTGCAGATCTGTGGAAAAAACCCCCGTCCCCCTACGCGACCCGGTTGTACAGCGTGTCGCGTTCCACCGGCGTCCGGCCGGACGCGAGGATCAGGCGCCGGATGTCCGCGGTCGACAGCGATTCCGGCGTGCGCGAACCGGCCATGTGGTAAATCCGCTCTTCCTGCACCGTGCCGTCGAGATCGTCGGCGCCGTACCATTGCGCCAGCTGCGCGACCTCGACGCCGGCCGCAATCCAGAACGCTTTGATATGCGGCACGTTGTCGAGCATCAGTCTCGCAACCGCATGCACCCGGAGGGTATCGCTGGCCGTCGGCGCCGGCAGCTTGCGCATCTGGTTGTTGTCCGGATGGAACGCGAGCGGAATGAACGCCTGCAGTCCGCCCGTCTCGTCCTGCAGCGCGCGCGTGCGCAGCATGTGATC
>Ga0114129_10004631_pt1 | contig 19414 bp, 15 predicted proteins | sample RhiMetdeltSRZDD1_FD_80071 | JGI IMG/M metagenome (GOLD analysis project Ga0114129, IMG submission 80071) | Populus rhizosphere microbial communities from Tennessee, USA - Rhizosphere MetaG P. deltoides SRZDD1 (version 2) (version 2) | ecosystem: Host-associated > Plants > Roots > Rhizosphere >...
CTGGATACCTAGAAGGTGAACTTACCACTCCAACTGGTGCAGCCATGCTTGTGAATCTTTCATCTCATTCCGTCTCATCATATCCTACCTTGATTCCTGACAAGATAGGATATGGTGGAGGAACTAAACGAAAACAAAGTACACCCAATGTCGTACGTGTTTTGGTAGGACACAATACTTTGTACAAAGTCTATGACTCCGATTCTGTTTACGAAATTGAAACAAATGTAGATGACTTGGATGGAGAAACTGTAGGTAATGTTATAGATACCCTGTATCAGAATGGAGCCAAGGATGTCATATTGCTCCAAGGTATAACGAAGAAGAATAGGCCCGCCATTATGATAAAAATACTTTCAGATAAATCGCACTTGGAATCGGTAATTAATAATCTCCTTTCTGAGACTGGTACCCTTGGTATCAGGGTACGCGAAACAAATAGACTTATCGTAAAGAGATCAATTTGCTCTATGACAATAACTGTCAATGAAGAGATATTTAATGTCCGTGTTAAGATATCGAAGGACCAAGATGGAAACATCAATTATCTAAAACCTGAATTCGAAGATATAAAATATATCTCGCAAAAACTTGGGATTCCGTTTAAACAATCTGCGATAATGGTTCAAAGAGAGATTGATGAGAGTATCAAGGGACAAGTGTTCTGAAGATATGGTGTGCGAAAAAGAAGATTTTGTCAGGATTGTAAACTGGTTTGCTGACAAAAAGGACAGAGCATTAGTAGCTTTATCTGGGGGGGTAGATAGTGCCGTTGTCGCATTGGCGGCGAAGAAGTCGTTAGGAAATAATGCATTGGCTGCTACGGCAGATTATGATACATTGTCTAAAGAGGAACTAAGCTCAGCGAAAAAAATAGCGCAAGAGATTGGTATTGGTCATATTGTGATTAAGTACAATCAACTGGAAAACCAAAATTTTGTAAGAAACGATAACTTGCGATGCTATCATTGTCGTAGCGAACTTGCATCCTACTTGGTCTCTGAGGCCTCTCGTAGAGATATTCAATTGATAGTTGATGGTACCAACCTCGATGATCTAAGTGACTACCGTCCCGGTATCAAGGCCATGCGGGAACTTGGAATAAGGAGTCCTCTTGTAGATCTGGGCATGGATAAACAATCAGTAAGAGCCATCGCAAAGTTTCAAGAACTATCCGTGTATAACAAACCATCTAATTCTTGTCTGGCCTCAAGAATACCGCATGGCATTAACGTTACAGAGAATAGAATTAGTCGGATTGAAATAGCTGAACTATTTGTAAAATCTCTTTTTTCACTAAAAAGAGTTCGCGTAAGAGATCACGCAGATTTGGCTCGAATAGAAGTAGGTGAACATGAAATCCCAATATTATTTGACATTCGCAAACTTGAGCTATTAAATTCCAGATTGAAAGGTTTGGGTTTCACCCATGTGACAATTGATATTGGAGGATACCGTGGTCATGACTATTTTGTTGAAGAGTAATGCTTATTAGAAATTCTATATCTGCCGAAAAGTTAATTTAATCTTCAATTTATTTCAGAAGGATAATTTTAGAAACCAAATATTATAATTTAGGAACTGTCCATATGTTCCTATGTCTCATAAAGATCCTAAGGACCTTCCAACAACTGGGAACACCGCACCTGAGTTTGAACTTCCAGACACCGACATGCAAATGCGAAAGTTAAGCCAATTAAGAGGAACAAAAACTGTTTTAGCTTTTTTCCCAGCAGCGGAATCTCCAGTATGCACTAGTGAAATGTGTAAGTTTAGAGATTCATTGCCAGACCTTCAAGCTATTGGTGCAAACGTGATAGGGATTTCAGTCGATGGCCCTTTCGCCAATAAAATTTTCTCGAATAACCGTAATCTTAATTTCCCGTTACTGAGTGATTATAAGCGCGAAGCCATATCTGAGTACGGAATAGTTATGAAGGATCTTGGTCCACTAAAGGATTACTATGCAGCTAAAAGATCCATATTCGTTCTTGACAGGGACGGGAATATAAGATATCGCTGGGTTTCCGACAATCCATTAATCGAGCCAGATTACGAACTAATTAAAACCGAGCTGAACAAGATCTGAACTTTTATCTGGAATTGATTGCAGGTGATTTACATCCGGACAGCTCTTTTAACGGACGTCAGTTATCATTCAATAATTGCCACAATATCATTTCTTGAAACTGTAGCACCTTCCTTAACTCGAATTTCTTTTATCTTGCCGTCCTTATGTGCTTTAATTGCAACTTGCATTTTCATTGACTCCAAAACAGCAACAGAATCACCTTTTTTTACCTCACTTCCGATTGTAGCAATTACTGAGACAACTCGGCCAGGTATTTGACTGCTAAGTCGATTCTCTCCAGATCCCTTATCACCGAGTAACAATGACTTACCTAAAATCTCTGCAAGGTTTGTATGCTTCTTTATGGTGACGGGCTGTCCGTCTATCAAAAGCTTGACGTGTGAACTTAGAGACTCCTCAATCTTGCTGCTATGGAATTTATTATCCAAAATGAAGTCAAAATGAGTCGCGTCCAAACTGACAATACTTAATTTTCGCTCTTTTCCATTAATCGAAACGGTAAACGTACCATTCTGTTGTGTGGTAACTAGTGATGCAGATATAGTCTGATTCGAATTTTCAATATTGTATTCCAATCCTACAGCTCCACCGTCCTATTCCAGGTTGGTAATCGTGTAGAAACATAACGATTTGTTTCTCCTCCAGGCTTACTTTCTCTAAGAAACTCAGTCTGGATCAATGCGGCTGCTACGGAAGAATCTGCTAGTTTAGCAATCTTCTTTCTTCCATCTTCTTCCATCTTCTTTATCAAGTCGAACTTTTCTAAATATTCTGTTGAAATATTACCTTTAATAAAATTCTCTTCATCCATTATGGTCTTATAAAGCGGAAGCGTAGTACTAATTCCTTCGATTACGAATTCATCGATAGCTCCAAGCATCCTCATTCTAGCTTCATTGAAATCTTGACCCCAAACTATGAGCTTAGCAACAAGTGAATCATAGTATCCTGATACTGTACATCCTGGGTAAAGATATGTATCGACTCTAACCCCAGGGCCATAGGGTAAATTACAATCCGGTACAAGTCCTACAGAAGGAGCAAAATCATGGTATGGGTCCTCTGCGTTTATTCTACCTTCAATCGAAGCTCCATGCATTTGTAATTCATCCTGTTTGAAAGGTATTTGCTCACCAGATGCTATCTTGATCTGAAGTTTTACTAGGTCGATACCAGTCACCATCTCCGTAACAGGGTGTTCTACTTGTAGCCGTGAATTAATCTCTATAAAGTTGAAATTTCCTTCAGAATCCCTGAGAAATTCAGCCGTTCCTGCATTACGATAGTCCACCGCGACAGCTGCCTTAACGGCCAGGTCTCCAATTCTGCTCCGGGTCTCCCTATCCATCACAGGAGAAGGAGCCATCTCTATTAGTTTTTGATGCCTTCTTTGTATTGAACACTCCCTTTCAAACAAATGAAGCGCATTTCCATAGGTATCCCTTACCAGTTGAAATTCTATATGTCTTATTCCTTGCAGAAACTTTTCGACGTACAAACCCGATTTTCCAAACGCGGCGCGAGATTCGGCTGATGCTATTTCAAATTCTTCTCTCAATTGTTCATCATTATTTGCAAATCTAATTCCTCTGCCTCCACCGCCATAAGCGGACTTCAATAGAACTGGGTACCCCGCATCTCTTGCAATCTCTATTGCCTTATCGACCTCTTCTATTATCCCTAAACTTCCAGGCACTGTTGGGACACCAGTTTCTTTCATTATTTCCTTGCACTTCATCTTGTCACCAGTTAATTCCATGCAAACACTTCCCGGCCCTATGAAAATGATATTATTTTTTTCACATTTCTCCGCAAATTCGGAGTTTTCTGACAGAAAACCATATCCAGGATGTATAGCATCTGCACCAACACTCAATGCGACTTCCATAATTTTATTCATATCTAGATAACTTTTCACCGCTTGTGAAGCACCTATATGATACGCTGCATCTGCCTTTTTTATGTGGACCGAACGAGTGTCCTCGTCGGAATATACCGCAATAGATTTTATTCCCATCTCTCTACAAGCTCGTATTACTCGTAGGGCAATTTCTCCTCTATTCGCAATTAACACACTGGAAATTTTTCTAGTCAACAATCGATCGCCTCTCAAAGATTTATGTTACCATGTTTTTTCCATGGCCGCGACTCCCGCTTGTTGGATAGAATCTCCAGAGACCTAATAATCATCGCTCTGGTTTCCATAGGATCAATCACCAAATCTATTATTCCTTTTTCTGCGGCTATATAGGGATTAGCAAATTTGTCCCGATATTCTTTTGCCAACTTTTTCTTTGTTGTAATAGCATTGGCAGAATTCTTTAGATCCTTTCGATACAAGATCGTGATCGCTGCCTCTGGCCCAAGAACTGCAATCTCTGCAGATGGCCAGGCATAATTTATGTCTGCCTTCAGATTCTTACTACCCATTGCAATATAAGCACCCCCATAAGCTTTTCCAATAATGCATGTTACCTTTGGAATTGTTGCTTCACAATATGAATAAAGTAATTTACTTCCATGCCTTATAATCCCGTTATGTTCCTGATCTGTCCCTGGCAGATAACCTGGAGTATCTACTAGAGTAACTATAGGAATGTTAAACGAATCACAAAACCTTATGAATCGCGCCGCCTTATTCGATGAGTCAATATCCAATGCCCCAGCTAAATATAGAGGCTGATTTGCAACTATCCCTATTACTCTTCCGTTCATTCTTGAAAAACCGACTATCAAGTTTTCAGCAAAATTTTCATGTACTTCGAAGAAATCTTTATCATCAACTATCAGTTTGATGATATCTTTCATATCGTACTGTTCGTATGGATTTTCCGGAAGTAATTCAAGCAGACCCTTTTCTATTCGATTAGGATCATCTGTAGTCTCAGTGATGCTAGGTAATTGACTATTATTCTGTGGTAAATATGATAGTAATTTTCTAATCTTGTCCATGCAATCATACTCGTTAGCTGCTATAAAATGAGCAACCCCTGATTTTGTAGCATGAGTCCGTGCACCGCCAAGTTCTTCAAATGACACTTCCTGACTCAATACTTCCTTAACTACTTCTGGCCCAGTGACGAACATTTGTCCAATGTTCTCTACCATAATAACAAAATCAGTCATGGCTGGAGAATATACAGCACCTCCAGCACATGGTCCGATACTCGCGGTGATTTGTGGAATGACTCCAGAAGCCATGGTATTTCTAAAAAATATGTCACCGTAGCCATCTAGACTCATGACACCTTCCTGGATCCTGGCTCCTCCAGAATCAAGAATTCCTATTATTGGAGCACCAACTTTCAAAGCATGATCCATAATCTTTACAATTTTTTTTCCTGCCATCTCTCCTAATGAACCACCTAGGATCGTGAAATCATAAGCATACACGAAAACCTGTCTGCCACTAATGGTTCCAAAACCGATAATTACACCATCCCCGTAGTACTTCTTAATTTCCGTATCAGACGCCCTGTGCATGACATACTTGTCAATCTCGACGAATGTGCCGCTATCTAATAATAAATCGATCCTTTCTCTTCCAGTCAATTTTCCTTTTGAGTGTTGCGCTGCAACCCTATCACTTCCCCCTCCTGACTCGGCAGAATTCTTCATCTCATAAAGGCGCTTTAGATCTTCATCATGCATAGTAAATTCTAAAAAATATAGATATATAAACTGATTATGAACCAATAGTGGCTCCCTATCTCTAGAAGAACTTGCTCTTCAGGAGAGATAGTTCAATTTTAATACCAGTTTTTTGCATTCGGGCGTGGCAAGTAACAATAGGCTTGATTGAGACATGATTTAATTCTGCTTTAAGATATTACTAATTCTATGTCTTTTCTTTGCCATTGCCTTTGCCTGAGGCATAAGACTGCTTCAAGAAGATCATAGAATTTTCTAGAAGATTTGAAATCCTCGTGATTTTCCTTTGCTACCGCGTGATGCTAATTAGGCTATATTTCCTTCCGAACAGCTACGAGATTACGATAAGTTTTTAGACCGATTTGGGAATTCCTCCCTATCAATATCAGTATAGGCAATTGCCGAATAAATCAAGGGTCATTTCCAATAGGATATACCATGATTCTATCTGACTTATCATCTACTGGTCGATGCTCTATTAATTTCCCTGTCCAATGCCGTAGCTGATTTATCATCAAGAAACGAATTCATAATGTAGCGTTCAGATTCAAAAGTTCTTCCAAGAACGTGCAACATAAAAGGAAGAACTGACGACCCAAATTTACTTTTAGATGTATGGAAGTCTTCTGCCAGTGTTTGCAACATATTTCTTAATCCGATTCCTCGCATGAGATAATTTCCCATCTGTTGAAACCCAAAGCTATAGCGTTTGTACTGTAATTGCCTCAGTCGCGTGTGAGGAAAAATCGCAAATGTTATGAGAGATGACATGTATTTTAAAATTCTCCAGTTCCTTTTTTCCAACGATCTACCTAATAATGCGTCAATCTTCGAAAGTTCATCCAATACCGTTGCCATGGCTTTCGTATCCATGTGGGAAGTAACAATGCTTGAAAAAAATCCATACATGAGATCTTTTCTTCTATCCTCTGGCGAAATCCCAAAACGGACATGGCGAAAAACAGCGTTAGAGTTCAAAATCAAATCATTTGCATGTTCAGGATCGGTACTAGAAAAAAATCCATCAATAGCGTCCTCGATATCAATGTTGAAATGACTGTCTCTGAAGGCTGAATAACCTGAAATCCAAGCCTGTGTATCATTTAACATCTTGCGAATATCCCCCGCGCTCATTCTAACTATTGAAAATTTCTCACCAGGAGACAGCTGGAAATTTTTCTTGTTTAAAATTTGATTCAAGTACAATAAGCTTAGGCGAGGTGGTATACTTCGAAATGATATAATTTTGCAAACCTTGGACAAGGTTCTAGTAATTTGGTTCATTTCGTTTGCGGCCAAAATTACCGGTACGGTAGACTCTTTTATTGCCGTAGATAGAAACTCGATTGCTCCTAAATCGTCCCGTGCCGATAATCCATCCACCTCATCCAGGAAGAGAAGAAATTGTTTTCCCATCAAGCTATAATTCTCTAGAAGGGGAATTATCCTCTCGGAAAGTACTATTCTATTTCGTTTATCGCTTGCATTTAGCTCGATCAAGTCTGCACCGAATTGAATCGAAAGCGTTTGGACCAATGATGTCTTCCCAACCCCCGGAGGGCCAAGTAACAATAGTGGTTTCGTTCCCCTAATCCATCCTTTGAACCATGCTATTACTTCTTTACGGGATTTTTCATTTCCGACAAAGTACTCGACTTTAGTCGGATGTTCGATTGTCCACAAAGTAACGTGCCAAGAGGGATTTTATCAAATCATCTTATTCTCTAATATTCAATGAAAGGTTTTTCTGAAAATAAGGAAATAATTCTCTACGCTTCATTTCATTAAACCAATATTGATTATAGTGGTTCACCGTAAGAAATAGAAATTCCAAGAAAGGTCTAATTTCTAAGTTGTATGGTAACATTTCTAGAGCAATCTTTGCCTCATCAAGGTAAATTTCTCCCTTCTTTAAGGTAAGTTCAAAAGCTCTTTCCACGTCTTTCGTTATCAAGGCGTAGTACAGTGGCCACGAAGGTACTTTAATTGACCCATTCTTGATAGCATCTTCCATTTCGTTTCCGCAACCTGTGGCTTCCGCAGCTTTGGCCATTCCAAGATGAAATATTTCGTTCAAAGGATTCAAATTTAAAGCCATGTTCCTGCCTGCGGTTCCCATTACCGCTCTATATTTCTTGTAACATCCGATCATATTTTCGTCGCTGATCGATTCAGGTTTTGTTTTCAATCGATAATCGATATACTGCCCAATTCTTGCATCCTTAAACCCATCTTCGAACGCCTTCAAAACTGCATCACCCCCGACCGAAATCTTTTGTCTCGCAATTTCGAGAATATATGGATTCATGAGTTTATAGTCTTCGAGATACTCTCTGTCTTCATCATTATCAAGAATTCTGTCCATTGGCTCGCTAAGGTCAATCGCAATAACATGGCCATCGATTAGAGAATTTTTGATATCCTTTGGAATATTTTCTTTGTAATAATCAGATGATGCCTCAAACAAGGCGTTTAATACTGGAAAAGTCATTTTTACGAAATTGGAATTTAGAATTCTTTGAACTCTATCAGCCAAAATCTCTGGTTTAGATAACCTAGCTCTAACTGATTGGATTTTCGATTCTTCTAATGAAAGTTCAGGCGATCCTACCTCCTCAATGAATTTCTTCATCGTAGAGCTTGGGTTAGAATCAGATATGATTTGTTCATGCAGAGATAATAAAAATCTCTTTGTGAATTCCGGTAATTCCTTTTCTGCATTCGCTTTATGTTTACTAAATTGTTTGTAACCCTTCTCCTGGAGTAAAATCTGTTTCATGATTAGCTTACCTGACTTTGTGCTCATTAACGCTACTTTTGAAAAAGTTACTTCGTCCTTCGTACTCATTTACAGACCATTCAGGGTACTCCCTTGTTATTTAACTTTCAGATTCTCAACTTTCACTTTTCGACAGATACGTATCTAACTCTTTATTAGTTGAAAAGTGAAACCTGACTCTGAGGAATATCTATCACTAATATGTGATGAAATTTGATTTTTTCTCTGCATACAAGCAATTCTGATACTTCGTGCGTTCAATGAAGATTGCACGTAATTACAACGTTAATTTTAGCACATCAAGCAGTCAAGTTGCCTATCTTGATGACATGGCTATCCTTTCTTGCTCATTCCGTTTCTTTATCGCATGGCTCTCCATCGAATTATTGGCAGCAAGAATTATTTCTTTTCCTAGAACCTCTTCCATTGTTTGGACATTTGAATAAGTGGCCTCCCTGACTCCTTCTGCTATAAATCTCAAAGCAAGATCCACTCGTCGCATTGGGGCCACATCGACCGAAACATGATAAACTACTCCACCATAAACAATTCTTGTTGTATCTTCATTTGGAGCAGCATTTTCAACCGCCTTAACAAGCAATTCAATTGGATTTTTTCCTGTTTCTGCATTGATTAATTCAAATGCCGTCTGAACAATCTTGAAAATTCTTGCCTTTTTTCCGCCCATTCTCCCAGTATTCTTTGCATATTTCTTGCCAAACCGCATAAGTTTGTTAACTAATCTTTCCACAAGATGAACTTCGGCCTTTCGTAATCTATGGTGCTCGTGTCTTCCGAACGTCATAGGAATTACATTGGGAGAGAGAGAAATGACACGTTGTAATCCTAAATCGCTCACCTCTATTTTTCGTGAATCCCACTTATTGAACAATAGCATATTGTTATACTCTTTACTACTCAATGCACTATCTCCTTGGCTTTTCTTTTCTGCCGTAAACTAGTTCCTTCAATGAAACATCATTTACCTTAAACACTTGCCATCTGACCCCTGGAATATCTCCCATAGCTCCCCCCATTGAGCCTCCAATGCCCTCCAACATTACCTCATCATGTTCATCTACAAAATTCAGGGCACCGTCTCGCGGTAGAAAGGCCGTTATTGATTTTCCATTCTTGATAAGCTGGACTCTAACGCACTTTCTTACTGCAGAATTTGGTTGCTTGGATTCTATTCCAACTTTTTCCAAAACTATTCCTCGTGCCTGTGGAGCACCCTCAAGCGGATTTGCCTTCCTATCCAGCATTAACATTCTTCTTTTGTAATATTTGTTGGACCATCTTAGTACCTTCCTCCTGGATTTCAAGACTCCTCCTGCGAATAAACCTAATGGCGATTTTGCCAATTATAACATTTCCTCGCTCTTGCCTACTGGAAGTTGTTCCTCGCTCACAATCATCACAGTCGATATCTGGAAATACCGCTTTGCCAGTAAACGTGCTTTTTCAGCATTTCTCCCTTCTTTTCCAACAACTACTCCCTTCTTTCTTGAATCTACTACAACCAGCGCCTGTTTTGATCCGTCAAATCTGTCATTAATTCTTATTTCATTTATCATTTCTGAATTTAACACGTTGCTTAAAATGCCGAAGGATCATCAGAATATTCGACAAGCTCCACTTTCCTCGATACCACACTCTGGAGCTGCTTAATTGTGACTCCCCCTTTTCCTATTGCAAGACCCATTTGACCTTTGTTAACCACAAATATAACTCGGTCCATTTTTTCATCTACTATACAATCTCGTGCAACTGCCCCTGTCACATTCTGAAATAGCGACATTAATCGAAGCTCATCTGAGGTAAGTTTGATTTTTTCAGTCATTCGCTATTCACCCCTAGAAAGCTCAGGATTGAACAAAATAATGGCATTGAATGATAATTGATGCTCATAATCCAGTCACATTTAAGTCTTCATAAATCAAGTTTTCCATCTTGATTATAAAAAGTAGTAATTCGATATACAATGTGTCATCATTACTTGCCGGGGCCAGGATTCAAAATGGTTTGGATATCATTGACATCCCCGATCTTTAATGAAATTGCGCTTACCCTGAACGGTTTATTACATATTCGGCCCAAAGACACCGAACTACCCTCGTAAATCATATAAGGGATTGATGCAGCCGAGGCATCGCTCACTATTTTTGATTTAATGGTTGAAGGTATGGACTGTGACAAAACAATCAACTTCGATCCTTTCAGTGATTTGAGTACATCCCTAGTCCCGATTTTGCATTTGTTTGCATCCAATGCTTCTTTAATTATCTTTTCTAGACTTTTCATTTTCCCTCACGCTCATATAAAGATCTACCATCCCGGTGCCGACTGGTACAGTAGCCCCTACTATAACGTTTTCAGTCACTCCTCTTAGTGATTCTACCTGTCCTTCCAAAGATGCCTTGGCAATTGTCGGGACTGTTATTTCGAACGCAGCCCGAGCAAGAACCGAAGTTTTGGTACCGGCAATTCCATGCCTTCCAATTTGTTGCAGGTATCCTTTGGAAGTCATAAGATCGGCTACCAGCATAATGTGTCGTATATCTACTTCAAGACCTTGTTCCTCGAGGGTATTAGTAATTTCCTTTACGAGAGCAGTACGAGCTGCTTCTATTCCCAATGTCTGCCATATTTCGTAAACATTGTTGGTGGTTATTCGCGTAGGTTCTATTCCATCAACTAGGATCACTTTTGAAAGATTTGAGCCCGCAGTTTGAATTACCCATTCATCGTCTTGCTTGACAATGGTTACTCTCTCAATGTCAGGTACACCTCTTACTCGTGCATTCAAGAGTTTATTTTTCAAAGTCAATAGGGTTTGAGCATCGGGTTCGCCTGGGATAGTTATTTTTATACTCTGTTTCTTTTCAATTAACAATACTTCATATTTTTTCTTTGAACCCTTGAAAACTTCATAAACATCGTTAATTGAGCACCCTCTCTCAACAAGTTTTGCCTCAGACATGTAAAAAGTCAAAATCCCCGAGTAATCAGTCTCTATTTTCTCTACCAAATCACTTACCCTAGTAAAAATTATTTCTCGGGCGACTTCCAATGCTTTTTCTCTTGAGACTTTATGAATATTGTCAAGAAAAATGTCCATCGTGGGGGTTACTGGTTTTTTTCTGGCATCTACTAATTCTATTAGACGAGGCAAACCCAGAGTAACATTTCTTTCTTTAACACCTGCAAAATGAAATGTTCTGAGTGTCATTTGAGTTCCAGGTTCACCTATAGATTGCGCAGTTACCACGCCAACTGCTTCTCCTGGTTCAGCCATTGCTCTTTCAATCAAGTCAATCGCTTTCTTGATTACTTTTTCTGTCCCTTTCCTTGATAGCCTATTCTGGTCGAATGATGCCAGTAATTTTTCCCTAAGCTTTGAATTCAAGTGTGGAGCATACTTATGTATTAAGTCAGTTGTTTCTAATTCTGAAGATTTTTTCCCTTCATCAACTACGGATTCACTTTCTATTAATCTCAAAATATTCACTGCCTCTCCATGATCACTTTTAGCAGGATCAATTCCGTCCTCACCATACAAATATTGAATCACGTTTCCATGTGGATCTCTCACAGTCTGATCGTATTCAATTTTCATATGTTCTAGGGCATTAATCAACCTCCTTTGCATGTAGCCAGATTGTTGTGTCCTAACGGCAGTATCGACTAAGCCTTCTCTTCCTCCCATGGCGTGAAAGAAGAACTCAAGGGGACTTAGCCCATCACGGTAATTAGACTTAACAAATCCTTTTGAGTCAGGATTCGAATCATTAACCTTGAAGTGAGGTAGTGATCGACCCTGGTAACCTTTGTTTATGCGTTTTCCCCTAATTGATTGCTGACCGAGAGCTGCAGTCATCTGCCCTATATTCAATGTGGATCCTCTGGCGCCAGTAGAGGCCATAATTATGCCCGAATTATTGTCTGGGAATGCTCTGTCGGCTGTCTTACCAGCTCTATCCCTAGCCCTGGAAAGTTCATTCACAACATAAAGTTCCAAAGCCTCCTCAGGGGACAATCCACGTGTTAGGGGCAAAGAACCGTCGTTGTATTGATTAATTAGCTCATATACCTTTTCATATGCTTTTTGGATGACCCCATTAATTTCAGTCCTTGTCTCATCTGCAAGCCACAAATCAGAATAACCGTATGAGAAGCCATGCTGTGTAAGGAATGTTTTCAAAACAATAAGTACAGAATCTAAGAATTTTTTAGCTACGTTATTACCATAATCTTTGGCGATCCGATGCAGAACGCTGTCAGGTTCTTCTGCGCCTATGGACGCCTTATCAATAACACCGCTAATTAGCTCCCCGTTTTTGATAACCACATCCTTGCCTTCACCCTTGGATGCCTTGTTCCATTTTGAAGTGACTATAAAATTGAAATCATTTGGGAGAAACAAGGAAAATAATTGTTTGCCTGTGAAATATTGATCATTCTCCTTTATTTTTGCTCGCGGCAGAATGCCTTTGTAACCGCCGATTAGGGCAAGATTTGCAAATTCTTCTTCGGTAAGAAGTGTACTATCTTGGGTAAGGACAAACGCCCCAGTAATAAAATCTCTTATTGCACCTATAATGGGACCACCATACCTCGGAGATATGAGCTGATCCTGAACACGCATTAGCAATGCCGCCTCTGCTCGAGCTTCTTCACTTTGCGGAACATGTAGATTCATTTCATCCCCATCAAAATCAGCATTGTACGGTGGACACACAGCTGGATGTAACCTAAATGTTCTATAAGGCAAGACTCGGACATAGTGAGCCATAATAGACATCCTATGTAACGATGGTTGTCGATTGAAGATTACTATATCTTCATCTCGCAGATGACGTTCAACAACATATCCGCTAGATAATGATTCGGAAAGTGTGTTTCTGTCCGTAACATAATCCAATCTAATTTTTACTCCATCAGGCCTTATAATGTAATTAGCTCCGGGATATGTATTAGGACCATTTATTACCATATTTTTTAATCTGCCTAGGTTCCAATCGCTAATAGTTTCCGGTATTGTTAGTTTTTTTGCAACATCAATTGGTACGCCTACATCAGATATTGCAAGGTTAGGATCAGGTGATATAACAGTTCTACTGGAAAAGTCAACTCTTTTCCCTGAAAGTGATCCCCTAAATCTTCCTTCTTTTCCTTTCAATCTTTGAGTCAATGTTTTCAATGGCCGACCAGATCTATGGTGAGCTTGAGGGATACCTGATACTTCATTGTCGAAATAAGTAGTAACATGATATTGGAGAAGATCTACCAAATCCTGAACTATGAGTGGCGGGGTTCCGGCTTCTTTACTTTCCTTTAATCTCTGATTCACTCTAATAATATCGACCAACTTGTGTGTCAAGTCATCTTCTGATCTTATTCCAGTTTCAAGAATTATCGACGGTCTGACAGTTACTGGAGGAACAGGCAACACCTGCAACACGAACCATTCAGGACGCGCAGTTTTCGGATCATAGCCAAGCAAAAGTAAGTCTTCATCAGGGACGTGCATTAGTCTCTCCCTAATCGTAATTGGTAAAAGGCGATTTTCTCCAATATCTGTTTTCTCTACAAAAATTGTAGGCTTAGTAAACACTAACTCGTACTGTTCCTTTTGACAATGTGGGCATATTTTTACTTTTTTTGCCCTCTCTATAATTTCATCCTTGATATTCTCGAGAGTTATTACTGCATATGCAGCTTTTGTTTCTCTAACTAATCTATATTTATCTAATTCCTCTGAAGGAAGCTTTATTCTATTGCACGATCTGCAAGTGATTAGGAGTAGCTTGTGGATGTCGTCAACGAATGCAATGTGCAAAACTGGTTCTGCCAATTCGATATGGCCAAAGTGCCCAGGACACTTCGCTGAAGTATTCCCGCAAGTACCGCATTTCTGTCCAGGCTCCAATGTTCCCAACCTATTGTCCATTAGACCTCCTTGAACGGGCATGCCATCCTCATCATAAGTTTCTGGAGCGGTCACTTCTGCAACACTAAATTTTCTTACCTCGACAGGCGACCAAACTGTAAACTTGATGCCGCCTAAAATCTTGAGACTATCTTCCAATTTCTTACCCTCTACACCTTTTCCCGGGCCAATAATCTGGGTGCAATATTAAGACTCATCATTTCCTGCAATAGTAGCTTAAAAGCGTACGCAATTACCACGGAGGATATCTTAGCCTTCTCTCCACAAACTCGACAGATATATCGTCTCTGTTTAACATCATAATAGGAAAGTAATCCGCATCGTTCACAGATGTTCACTTCAGCTTTATCAGATTCCTCAAGAAGTCTATCTTTCAACATCATCGAAGCGCCATAAGCTATGAGACAGTCTCTTTCCATCTCACCAAACCTCAGGCCACCTCCTCGAGCGCGGCCTTCAGTAGGCTGCTTCGTAAGCATTTGTACTTGTCCGCGAGCTCTACTGTGGATTTTATCTGCCACCATGTGATGTAGCTTTTGATAGTAAACTACACCAACATATACATCGGCAGGAAATTTCTTGCCCGTTCTACCATCATACATAGTTTCTTTTCCGGTATACTTTAAGCCATATTTTTCTAAAGTACTCTTAAAACTATCAAATTTTTCGCCCACAAAAGCGCTACCATCAATTGATTTACCTCGTAGCGAAGCAGCCTTACCCGCAAGTGATTCCATAAATTGCCCCACGGTCATTCTAGATGGAAATGCATGGGGATTGATCATAATGTCTGGAACAATACCCTCTTCTGTGTATGGCAAATCTTCCTGTGATACTAGCATGCCAACTACACCCTTTTGCCCATGTCTGGAGGCAAATTTGTCACCAATCTCTGGTATTCTCATATCTCTTACTCTGATTTTGTACATTTTTCCACCCTCCACAGACTGTGTCATAACAACTGAATCAACGACCCCATTTTCAGATGGTCTTACGCCTACGGAAGTATCTCTTCTATATGGTCCCTTTACTTCAAATTCTTTGTATTCTTCCATAAATCTAGGAGGAGAGGTTCTGCCAATGAGAATATCTCCACCATTTACTATCGCCTCATGCATAATGGCTCCGTCTTGTTCCAACAATCTGTATGCCTTCTCGCCTCTGTATCCTCTAATATTAGCATCAGGAGAAGGGAGTTCAAATGTATCCTTCATTCCTCCTGGATATTGCTTCGCTTCAGCCTCATAGACTCTGTAGAAGAAAGTTCTCCCGAGTCCTCTGTCGACTGCAGACTTGTTAAAAACTACAGCATCCTCGATGTTATAGCCTTCATAAGGTAAGACTGCCACAACACAATTTTGTCCAGTCGGTCGATCGTCCAAACCTAAAAGGTTTATAGCTTTCGTAGAAACTGCGGGTGTCTGGGGGTACAACATAAAGTGTTGTCTAACGTACGTACTAGCATTCATTAATGGTGTAGAAAATCCCAAGCTTTGCTTTGCCATAGCACTCTCATATGTATTCCTTGGAGATTGATTATGTTCAGGATATGGAATTATTGACGCTCCTACGCCCAATATAGCCGAAGGAAAAATTTCTACATGAGTATGATCTTGTTCTAATTGTCCAATGTCTAGGGATATCAAACAATTTTCTTCTTCATTCGCATCCACTAATTCAATCATTCCCATGTACAATAGATCGGTCCATGACAGGAATTTCTTGTTAATTTTTTCCCCTACTTCCCCAGATAATACTGTCTTGCCTTCTTTTACGATAGCAAGAGGTCGCATAACTCTGCCGGCATTGCAGCTAATGTGCAGTCTCTTTGTAGCATTTTCATTTCTAGGCGCGTAGAGGTAAATACCAACATGAGGATGTATCTTGCCAGACCTCCGCATTGTTCTTAAGGTATTGGTAAGATATGATCCATCTTCAGAATATCCCACTAGTCTGCCGTCTACGAAAACACGAGTTCCGCCCCTTTTTATGTCTGCAGTGGCTTCATCTACATGATGAACACCTAATTCAAAAAGCTTTTCGACCAATTCAGCAGCTGACACACTAACAGAAATTACTGCAGATAATGCTAGGTTCTTTACCAAACCACAATTTGACCCTTCTGGGGTTTCTGCAGGGCAAATTCTTCCAAAATGAGTTGAGTGTAAATCCCGGGCCTCAAAATTAGGCTGGCTTCTGCTAAGCGGCGACTGAATTCTTCTAAGGTGACTTATTGTTGACATATAGTTAGTCCTGTCCAATAGCTGAGTTACGCCGACTCTGCCCCTGCCCCAATTACCAGTTGCAATTGCGTTATTTAATTTGTCTGAAATTATTCCAGGTCTAACCGCAGCAGCAACGGCATTGATGCCTCTTTTTTGGCCAGAACGCTCTAGTTGGTACTTCATGTCCCTGACCAAATTTCTAAACGCAGTCCTGAAAAGGTCTGCAAGCATTTGTCCTGCGAATTTTATAACCTTATTCCCGTAATGATCTTTATCATCAGCATTGATTAATCCGAGACGGAGTTCGACTAGTTTTGAAGTAGCTTCACCGAGAAAAAGCGCCTTCTCGTGCCTATTCTCTGGATTCTTGCCAAGATGGGGTAGTAGGCCCCAATCCAACAAAGTCTCTGCCCTCTTAATTTGGAATTCCTCCAGCATTCCGGGAGCAATTCTCTTACTAATGTAAATGATTGCGTCTCTGCTAGTCGTTATCTCTCCAGACTTTTCGAATGACGGTTCGAGCTCATCTTGAATGAGCTCCAGCAGCGATACAGCATTAGCTATATCCTTATCAGATTCAAGCCCTAACGCTCTAATTAATGTAATTAGGGGGATGTCCACTGGAGAGCCAGGTATTTTTGCCACGACTGACCCATCTGGTCGCATAATTAGCTCGAGCTTTGCCCTGTAGCCTACTATGGACGAATAAACCTTTGCCTTGTAAAGCATACTCCCGGTAGTTTCCTCCGTATCTACTATAATTTTGTTGTAAGAAAGATCTTCCAGACCAACAATTACTCGTTCTGATCCATTAATTACAAAATAACCTCCTGGATCCTTAGGATCCTCCCCCAATTCAATCAGCTTTATTTCAGGCAGATTATGCAGAATACAAGCATTAGATTTTACCATAACAGGCATGTCCCCAATGTGAATGAAACGCGATTCCAAAATTTTGCCATCTTCTACAATACTACATTCAAGCATGACGGGAGAGGCATAAGTCAGATTTCTCAATCTACCTTCTACTGGCGCTACGTGAGTAATCGAGCCATCTAATTCCATAATTCTTGGCTGCTGAAGTTTTATTTTACCTAGCTTAATTTTGTAAGGATATTCTGCGGTTTCAATTTCTATTTCACCGACTTCGTCGATTATACTCTGCAGCCCGCGTTCCATAAATTCATTATATGAATTTAGATGCTGTCTAGCTACGCCTTCTCTTCTTAGAATATCATGAACTATAGGCCACATATCAGGCAATGTTTCAGACATAACTCAACTAACTCTCTACAACATACCGGTAATATACGCTTTGACCTGCGGTTGGAGACTTTCGAGTGATCTTTATTATATCTCCTGGTCTTACCTCAAGACCTTCTAACCCCTTGTCCTCCATTAGTATGTATGGCAGTTGACTCGGTTTCGCATTATACTTCCTAAGTACTTCCTCAGCTTCTTTTCGACTAATAATTTCGTGCTGAGGTTGATAAATATGATTTGTAATAATCATTTCCTTTTTCTTTTCAACCGACAAGTTCAATCACTCTCCCATAAAACACGCCAGAATGTATAATCATCTAGGAGGGTTCTTTCTTTCGCGAATATAATCCTTTTACCAACTCAAGTCATTATAACAATAGCATTTACCTTAACATCACTCGGCATAATCTTTCAATCTAAGGCCTTCGGAGGGATTTGAACCCTCCTCAAGCGGTATCTATCAACAGAACCAGCTGGTTAATAGTCCACAGCCGCCTATACTAACCAGGCTATACTACGAAGGCCTCACATTCCTCTTTGGAATGTTCATTATATAACTGTTAGAAAAATACTCGCATGCAGTTGAACGTAATCAATATCTGGTCTCTCCTTTCAGAATGTAAGGACACCAAAGGAATTGTACATTATACTTTACCTCTAGATTCACTATTTGGTGACCTTCGCTTTTGAAACAACGCAGTTGTAACAAGGGTTTTCCAAGTAACTTTAATACATCGGCCTTGACTTCTATCTCTGCAATACAAGCAACTTTATGAAGTTACTTCATTCAAATCCCAATATTACAAATTTTCACTTTAATTCATATTCCTCTAGCGCCAAAGATCACTATCGTTTACATGCATCCAACCGGATGTTGTATGTCATAAGTTCGCGTGACTGAGAAATATACGTTTTTATGCCGACCAACAATGATACCCGTTGGCCTGCGAACAGTTCTCTGTACACGATTACCGATTACATTCGGAGGTAGATCAGGATATTTTCTTTTAGTATCTGTACAGCGACTCCAACGCTGCGAGGCCGGATTCTTTTCTTGATCATTTTATTTGCAAGATTACTTGTATGTTAGCCTGCTTCTTCAAACTATTACTTTAGCTCCACCCATTCCCTACAAATTTCAGGCCAGGGGCAGCGACATAAGTCACATCTGTCGCTATTACATACTTTCAAATCCTTTTCCTAGTAACATGAATTCATATATTATATGATATCATAGTCCAAGCAATTCTTTCGAATGCGTTAGACAACCTGTCATTGTTGTATTGCTGTTAGCGGTCTACTCTCAAATAAAAACTTCTCAACATGGGATTGGATGTTTCCACATTCTATTTATTTAGTTGGAAATTGAAGAAATTAAGATTTAAATGCAATCTAGATAGATAAAATGCCATGAGCTGTTCCGATGAATATGTTTCTCATGTACGTTCTGA
>Ga0114129_10004632_pt1 | contig 19409 bp, 16 predicted proteins | sample RhiMetdeltSRZDD1_FD_80071 | JGI IMG/M metagenome (GOLD analysis project Ga0114129, IMG submission 80071) | Populus rhizosphere microbial communities from Tennessee, USA - Rhizosphere MetaG P. deltoides SRZDD1 (version 2) (version 2) | ecosystem: Host-associated > Plants > Roots > Rhizosphere >...
AAATATTCGGTCGGCCAGCCGTTCGTGTATCCGAAGAACGATCTCGACTACTCCACCAACTTCCTGCGCATGTGCTTTGCGGTACCGTGCGAGGAGTACAAGGCCAACGCCGTGCTCGCACGCGCCATGGACCGCATCTTCATCCTGCATGCCGACCACGAGCAGAACGCGTCCACCTCGACCGTGCGGCTCGCGGGCTCTTCGGGCGCTAACCCGTTCGCCTGCATCGCGGCCGGCTGCGCCTCGCTCTGGGGTCCGGCGCATGGCGGCGCCAACGAGGCGGCCCTCAAGATGCTGACAGAGATCGGCCGGGTCGAGCGCATTCCGGAATACGTCAAGCGCGCCAAGGACAAGAACGATTCGTTCCGCCTGATGGGCTTCGGCCACCGCGTGTACAAGAACTACGATCCGCGCGCCAAGATCATGCAGAAGACCTGCCACGAGGTGCTCAATGAGCTCGGCATCAAGGACGATCCGCTGCTCGACGTGGCAATGGAGCTCGAACGCATCGCGCTGCACGACGACTATTTCATCGAGAAGAAGCTCTACCCCAACATCGACTTCTATTCGGGCATAACGCTCAAGGCGATGGGCTTCCCGACCACGATGTTCACCGTGCTATTCGCGGTCGCGCGCACCGTCGGCTGGATCGCGCAGTGGAAGGAGATGATCGAGGATCCCGAGCAGAAGATCGGCCGCCCGCGCCAGCTCTACACCGGCGCGCCGCGCCGCGAATACACTCCGATCTCGCGGCGGAAGTGACGATTACTTGTCGCTGATGAGCGACGCGAAGTGTTCCGCGGTGAGGAAGAGCTCCATCCGCTCGTTCGCCGTCAGGTCGTGGTCGCCGGTGCTCGATACGCGTTTCACGTGCCGGTAGCCGCTGGCCGTGCCGGTGAAGTGCCCGTCCGGCCGGTAGGCGATATACTCATCATCGTTGAACGCGACGAGGGTGAACAGTTCCTCGCGGCCGTTCAAAGTCCAGATCTTGAGCTGCCTGTCTTCGCTGGCGGACACCAACCACTTTCCGTTTGGATGGAACGCCACTGCCTCGATATCGCCCTCATGCCCGACGAATTGGTGCAGCGGGCGCGGGGTGTCGACGTTCCAAAGGCGAAGGATCCTGTCCTTGCCGCCGGCAGCGAGCCACTCCCCTTTGGGCGACCAGTCCGCGGTCAACGCGTACCCTTTGAGCCCCTCGTAGGTTTTCGGAGCCGTCGGGCCCGCAACGGTCCAGACATTGATCGCGCCGTTTCCTCCCGCCGAAAGCAGCCTTTCGCCGGTGGCGGAATACTTGACGTGAAACACGGCACTGCTGTCCGCCGCGATCTTGATGGGCTCATCCTTGTTCGGCCTCGCATAGACGTTGATGAAACCGTCCCGGCCTGCCGTCACATAATCGCCCATCGCGTTCGGCGAGAAGCTCACGGCAAAGACTTCTTTCTTGTGAGCCGGCTTTCGCGTGAGCAGCAAGGGCGTCGGTTGCTGGACATCCCACGTCCGAATCTTGCCGTCCATGCCACCGGCCATAACCCATCGCAGCGGTTCGCCCGGAAAGACCGCCACGCTGAAGAATTCGGTCGGCTCGGCCGCGTCCTCCAGCACCGTCAGCAGCCGGCCGCTGCCGACGTCCCAGATGCGAACCGTCTTGTCGTGGCTTGCCGAGATGAGCTTCGATCCGTCGGTCGAGAACGCAATCTTGCGGATGCTGCCGCGGTGACCGGGGTCGCCGCTGCCGGTTGCCGGCAGTCGGCCGACCAGCTTGAACGAGGTCGCGTCCCAGATGCGGATCACCGCGTCGTCGCCGGCGACCGCCAAGCTTGTTCCCTTGGGCGAGAACGCGATCGAGCGAAGCTCTTTTGCTGCCGACGCCATCGGCTTGAGGATGCCCTCCGGGCGTACCAGGATGCCGCCGGCGTCAACGCCTGCCAGAACAGGGCCCTTGTTGCTCGGGATCCCCCTCGACAGCAACAGAGCCCCAGCGACGCCGAGGACCACAACCGTAGACAAGGCGCCAAACAGATAGGGCCTCAGGACCGACCCGCGCGCCGCGCGCAGCGCTCCGGCCCTGTTGGCGAGGCGCTCTCCCCAGGACTCCTTTGGATCGGCCGCCGAGATTGAGGCGGCGAGCGGCGTGGGCGGGCCTCGATCCAGCGCCACCCGCGATCGAAGCGCCTCCGGCTGGCTGGACTGGCCAGGAGTCTCTTTGCGGCTCAGCTCATCGATCTGTTGCGCCAACCGATCCATGTCCGGATGGAAGTCGGCGCCGGCATCGACGCTGGCCGCGTGGATGAACGACAAATCCTTGAGCGCTTTCGGAAGGTCGGAAGGCGTCGGCATCTCAGCGCCGTCAACCAGCACGGGGACAATCGGGATGTCGAGCTGCAGCGCCGTCTCGAGCTCCAGCCTGATCGGATCAAGCGGGTCGGTGATCTGCGTGTGCCGGCGGCTGCCCCCGGTCCATCTGGGACCGATCACCGCGACTACGAGATCGCACTGTTGCAGCGCCTTGTTGATCTGCTTCCGGAAGTCGCGCCCGGGCCGGTTACTGCTGACATCCATGAACACCGTATCGCCGTAGCGCGTCCGCAGCTTGTCAAAGATGCGGCCGGCGATGCCGAGCGTGTCGGCACGGCGATACGAGATGACGATTCTCGGCACCAGTCCCCCTCGCGCATCGCCAAATGCCTTGAAAAATCCGCGCGATGGCGATGCCGCGCGATTTGACCTTTATTTTTCGGGCCGCGCAAGGTCGTGCAACCGCAGGTCGGGCGCTTATTCAGGCACGGCATAGCTCCAGGTCAGATAGGCCCCGGCCCAGGTGAAGCCGCCGCCGAAGGCGGCCATGATCAGGCGGTCGCCCGGCTTGAGCCGCCGCTCGTAGTCCCACAGGCACAACGGGATCGTCGCCGCGGTGGTGTTGCCGTATTTGTGGATCACCAGCATCACCCGGTCCATCGGCAAGCCCATGCGCTCGGCGGTCGCCTCGATGATGCGCTTGTTGGCCTGATGCGGCACCAGCCAGTCGATCATGTCGACCGTGAGCTTGTTGCGCTTCATCAGCTCGCCGGCGATGCCAGCCATGCGCGCGACCGCGAATTTGTAGACCGTGGCGCCTTCCTGATGGACGTAGTGCAAGCGCTTGGCGACCGTCTCCGCGGTCGGCGGGAAGCGGCTGCCGCCCGCCTTCTGGTGCAGGAACGGCATGCCGGCGCCGTCGGAGCGGATCAGCGTGTCATGGATGCCGTGGCCGTTGGTGCTTGGCTCGACCAGCACCGCACCGGCCCCGTCGCCGAAGATCACGCAGGTGGCGCGATCGGTGTAATCGATGATCGCCGACATCTTGTCGGCGCCGACCACGACCACTTTGCGAAACTTGCCGGTGCCGACGAACTGCGTGGCGATCGTGAGCGCATACAAAAAGCCCGAGCACGCTGCCTGCACATCGAAGCTGCCGATGTTGCGGATGCCGACCATCTCGCAGACGACGTTGGCGGTGGACGGGAACACGAAGTCCGGCGTGGTGGTGGCGCAGATCAGGAGATCGACATCCTGCGTCGCCGTTCCGGTCTTGCCGAGGAGCCCGCGGACCGCTTCGGCCGCCATGTGCGAGGTGCCGAGCCCCTCGCCCTTGAGGATGCGCCGTTCCTTGATGCCGGTACGCTCGGTGATCCATTCGTCGCTGGTGTCGACCATGCGGGCGAGCGCAGCATTGTCGAGGACGTGATCGGGAAGATAGCCATGTACGCCCGTTATCGCCGCTCGGATCGGACCCTCAACGCTCACCGGCATTCCCCAGCATACTCGTTGCCTGTTACATGCTACGGGCTGGCCGCGGCGAGGCCAAGCTCAGAACGAGCTCCGCCGCCCGCCGGCTCGGTTCCAGCTTACCGATCTGCATGATGTCATCGAGCCGGCCGAAGGCGTCGATCTGCCGGCGCCGCTCCGGCGTATCGCCCAGAAGCGGAAGCAGCGCCTCGGCCAGGTTGCGCGGCGTGCAGTCGCGCTGGAGGAACTCGGGCACGGCGTTCTCGCCGAGCACCAGGTTCGCAAGGATGACCGAGGGCACCGTCAGAAAGAGCCGGCCGACGATCTCCTCGATGGTCGATACCTTGTAGGCGGTGACCATCGGCACGGCGGCGAGCGCAAGCTCGAGCGTGACCGTGCCGGACTTGGCGAGGGCGGCACGCGCGATACGGAAGGCGGCGCGCTTGTCCTCGGGCGCGATGACGATGCGCGGGCGTACCGACCATTGGGCGGTCGCCTCGCCTAGCTGGGCGGCAAACCGCGGGATGGTCGGCAGCACCACGTTGAGATCCGGCCGCCGGGCATGAACGAGCCTCACCGCTTCGCCGAAGTCGCCGAGCAGCCGACGGATTTCCCCGCTGCGGCTGCCTGGAAGCACCAGGAGAATGGGAGGATCGGCCAGCCGGCGCGCAGCCTCCGCCGCGCTCGGCCGCAGCTCCGAAATCTGCTCGATCAGCGGATGGCCTACGTAGGTGCATGGCGGCCCGCCGAGCCGCGCGTGGACCGCCGGCTCGAACGGCAGCAGCGCCAGGAGATGATCGACATAGGCCCGCATCGCGCGGGCGCGCCCCGGGCGCCAGGCCCAGACCGATGGAGAGACATAGTCGACGATCGGAATGGCCGGGCTTTTGGCTCGCACCCGGCGGGCGACGCGATGCGTGAAGTCCGGGCTGTCGATGATGACGAGCACGTCGGGCCGCGCCGCCACCACGGCGTCCGCGGTCTTGCGAATGTAACGAAGGATTCTCGGCAGGCGCCGTGGAATTGCGCTCAACCCGATCAGCGCGAAATCCTCGATCGGGACCAGCGTGCGCAGCCCTTCCACCGTCATTTCGCGGCCGCCCACGCCGGTGAATTGGACTGCCTGCCTTGCCGACGTCAGCGCGCGCATCAACCCGGCGCCAAGCCGGTCGCCGGATTCCTCGGCGGCCACCAGAAAAACGCTGGGCGCGCCCCTGCCCGCCGCGTCGGGCGTCGTCACGCGCTTGCCTCGTCGCGCACGCCGACCACGAACAGTCCAGCGCGGTCGGCGTCCCGCACCACGCGGTCCGGCTCGGCGACAATGGTGCCGCCGGCCATGACGGCGAGACCGGCCAGGCCGGCGCGAGCCGCGCGGTCCACCGTCTGCGGACCAATCGAGGGCAGGTCGACGCGCCGGTCCTGGCCGGGCTTCGGCGCCTTGACGAGAACCCCCACCCCTTCGGGCAGGTTGATCCGCCCGTCCCGTCGAAGCTCGGCGATGCGATCCAGCATGCGGTCGGTTCCTTCCGCCGCCTCGATCGCCAGCACGTGATTATTGGCGATGACGACCGCTTGCCCCACGTCGAACGGTCCTGCTGCCACGATCAGCGCCAAGCCGCGCGCGATGTCGGCCTGATCGCGTGGCGAAGGCCGGTGGCCGCCCAACGGGCCTTCTCGCGCGAGAATCTCCGGCGCCACCTCGTGTGCGCCCAGCAGCCGGAATCCATGCTCTCCGAACACCTCCGCAACGCCGGACAGGAGATGGTCGTCGCCGCCGCGATAGAGCCGGATGATGCGCGGCAACAGCCGCAGCGTCAGCCAGTCGAACCGGAACTGCCTGATTGCCGGCCGCACCAGGCTGCCGATGAGAACGACGTCGCGACAGCCTTCCTTGCGTGCAAGCCGGCGCAGCCGGCCGGCCTGCGGAAGGCCCAGCCAATGATGCGGATAGCGGGCGACCGCAACGGGATCGGCAGACCCCCGCAGCGGGAACAGCACGACGCGGCGGCCGCTGCGCGCCACGGCGTCGGCAACGGTCAACGGCAGGGTGCCGCCGCCGCAGACGATGGCCAGCGGCCCATCCTCACGCCTGGCATCCTCGTCCGCCATCACTCCGTGTCACCGCCGGCAGCGCTGCCATCGCGCAGCGGGCGGGCCTTCATCAGCGGGCGGCTGCCTCCGTCGCGGATGAAGGCCACGATCCTGCCGACGATCGGATCGTTCTTATATTCACGCGAGACCGCGTCGATCCGCTCGGCGAAGTGGCCCTCGCCGAAGAACAGCAGCCGATAGGCGCGCCGCAGCCGGTGCATGTCGGCCCGCGACATGCCACGCCGCCGCAACCCGATGATGTTTAGGCCGGCGAGCTCTCCGATCGGCGTCCCCAGTGCAAACCCGAACGGAATGACGTCGCCGGCAGCGCCGCTCAGGCCGGCAATCATCGCGCCCTCGCCGATGCGGACGAACTGATGGATGGCGCTCTGGCCGCCGAAGAAGACGTGATTGCCGACCACGACATGGCCGCCGAGCGCGGCGTTGTTGGCGAAGGTGACGTCGTTGCCGACGATGCAGTCATGGCCGACGTGCGCGCCGACCATCAGAAAGCAGCGATCCCCAACCGTGGTCACGCCATTGCCGTCCTCGGTCCCGATATTCATCGTGACGCCTTCACGGATGTCGCAGTCGGCGCCGACAGTGAGCCGCGTCGGTCCGCCGCGATAGCGCACCGATTGCGGCGGCGTGCCGAGCGAGGCAAACGGATAGATCACGGTGCGCGGCCCGATGGTGGTATGGCCGGTGACATGGACATTCCCCAGCAGCCGGCAGCCCTCGCCGAGGGCGACATTGGGACCGACGATGCAATAGGGACCGATCGAAACGTTCGGCCCGATCACCGCCCCTTTGTCGACGCGGGCGGTGGGATCGATCGCGGGCATCGACTCACCCTTCGGTCAGCATGGCGCCGACCTCCGCCTCGGCCACCAGCCGGCCCGCCACCTTGGCCTCGCCGCGGAACCACCACATGTTCTTTTTCCGCGTGAGCTTGGTCATGTGATATTCGAGCGTGTCGCCCGGTGTCACCGCTCTGCGAAATTTCGCCTTGTCGATGGTGAGGAAGTAGACCGACACCGGTCTGCCGACAAAGCCGGCCATGCGCAGGCAGATCACGCCGGCGGTCTGCGCCATGCCCTCAATCATCAGCACGCCCGGAAATACCGGGTTCCCCGGAAAGTGTCCGAGGAACTGCGGCTCGTTGGCAGTGACGTTCTTGATGCCGATGGCGCTGTCGTCGCCGCGGATGTCGATGATGCGGTCGACCATCAGGAACGGATAGCGGTGCGGCAACGCCTTGAGGATCGCCGCGACGTCGGCGGCCTCGAGCGTAGTTGCCGTCTCGTCCATGGAACCGCCCCGCTACTTGTCCCGCCGCGCGTTCCGCCGACGCGCGCTCTTATCATCCGGCTTGCCGCCGCGCCCGCGGCTTTCTTTGTCTTCCGCCACCCATCGGCGCAACGCCAATATCATGCGGTAATACTCGGGGTGGCGCATCGCAGGATAGCCCGCCCACTGCTCGCCCGCCGGTATGTCGGAGGGCACCCCGCTGCCGGCCGCGACCATGGCCCCTTCGCCGATCGTCAGGTTGTCGCCAATCCCGACCCGGCCCGCAAGCATGACGTGATCCTCGACCACGACGCTGCCGGAAATGCCACATTGCGCGACGATGATGCAATGCCGCCCGATCGAGCAGTTGTGCCCGATCTGCACGAGGTTATCGATCTTGGTGCCTTCGCCGATCACGGTGTCGCGGATGGCGCCTCGATCGATGGCGGTCCCGGCGCCAATCTCGACGTCGTCCTGGATGATGACGCGGCCGACCTGCGGAACCTTGCGGTGGCCGCCCGGCCCACCAACGTAGCCGAAGCCGTCCTGCCCGAGGCAGGCGCCTGGGTGCACGATCACGCGGTCGCCGACGAGCGCGTGTTTGATCGAGACATTGGCGCCGATCGAGCAATTGCGACCGATGCACACGTTCGGCCCGATCACGGCTCCGGCGCCGATCACCGTGCCGGTGCCGATTTCCGCGCGCGGGCCGATCACCGCGCCGGGATCGATGGTGACGCCACTTTCCAGACGCGCGGTCGGATGCACGAAGGCGCCGGCGGCGGCTCCGGATGCCTCGAACAGCGAGGACGGCCGCAGGGCGTCCGGGTACAGCGCTTGCGCCGTCTCGACGAAGGCCCGGTATGGCTCCGGCGCGATGAGCACGCCGATCTGCGCCGGCACTTTGGCGGTGAAACGCTCGCTGGTGAGGCAGGCGCCGGCGTCGCAGGCGGCAGCCTCGCCGGCGTATTTGGCATTGTCGAGGAACACCAGATCGGTCGGGGTAGCGCGGTCGATCGCCGCGACGCCGGTGACGCGGCGGTCGAGGTCCGCGCCGGCCCGCGGCTTGGCGCCGGTGAGCGCGGCGATCTCGCGGACCGTGAGTCCCTGTCCCCGCTTGAAAAAGATCGGCGCGCTCATGCAACTCGTACCGTGGAGCGGCCGGCCGTCGAGATCAGAACGCCGCTCCGCCGCTGAAGCGGAAAAATTGTGTCCGGTCGAAGCTCTGCTTGGTGATCGGATAGGCAAAATCGAAGCGGATCGGGCCGAACGGCGACGCCCACAGCAAGCCGGCACCAACCGAGGTGTTCACGAACATGTTGTTGGACGACGGCTGCAGCGTTTCGTTGGTCAAGGCCCATGAGGTCGGGCCGACATAGTTGAACAGCGAGCCGGCGTCGGCAAAGACCGCGACCTTGATGCCCGTCTCCTTGGGCGCGAAGAACAGCGGCGTCTGGAACTCGAGCGTGCTTCCCCAATAGGTGGTGCCGCCGAGCGCGTCGTTGGTGGTGCCCGGCGTCAGGTCGCGCGGCCCGATGCCCGACGGCGCGAAGCCGCGCACCAAGTTGGGGCCCATCTGGAAGTGGTCGAGCATGCGCAGCCCGCCGCTGCCCCAACCGGCGATGTAGCCGGTCTGCAGCCGCAGGAAGCCGATCACGTCCTGATACACTTCGTAGTACATGCGCATGTCGCCGGTGGTGCGGACGTATTGCACGTCGCCGCCGACACCGGCGAAATCCTGCTTCAAGTCGGCAATCATGCCGCTGGTCGGATTGCGGTTGTTGTCGAGGGTGTTGTAGCTCAGCGTATAGCCAACCAGCGAGGTCAACACCGCGCCCTGCGCGAGCTCGCGGCGCACCGCCAGCGAGGCTTCGCCGTCCTGATAGCAGTTGGTCGCGAACGGCAGGCCGGTCGCCGGGTCGATCGTGGTGGCCTGTCTCTCCGGCGTCGGGAACACCGGCAGATTGGGATTCGCCGGGTTGTTGTTACAGTTCATCAGGTTGAACGGCAGCGTGACTTTCTGCATGTACGCCGAGTAACGCAGCTGCAGCGAAAGATCCTCGCGCAGCGCGAAGCCGAGCCGTACCGTGCCGCCGGTTGTCTGCGTTTCATAGGACGTGAAGCTCGTGGATTTCTGCACGCGCGAGAACACGTCGAGGCCGAGGGCGACGCGATAACCGAGCAGATAGGGCTCCACGAACGAGACCTGGTAGCCGCGCGCGAATTGGCCGAATTGCACGGCCGCCTTGGCGTAAAGGCCGAGGCCGAGCAGGTTGCGCTCGCCGATGCTCACCTCGCCCATGAATCCGTCGGCGGTCGAATAGCCGCCGGCGACCGAGAACTCGCCGGTGGACATTTCCTCCACCAGGACATTGATCACCACCCGGTCGGGCGCCGATCCGGGCTCGGTCGAGATCCGGACATCCTTGAAGTAATTAAGGTTCTTCAGCCGCCGTTCGGCGCGCGTGATCAGCGCGCGATTGTATGGGTCGCCTTCGGCGACGTCGAACTCCCGCCGGATCACGTAATCGCGGGTGCGCGCATTGCCCCGGATGTTGATCAGCTCGATATAGGCGCGCGGCCCCTCGTCGATCGTGTAGACGAGATTGACCACCCGCGCCTGCGGATCACGATCGGCGCGCGGGCGCACCGTGGCGAATGCAAAACCCTGCCGCGCGGCCTCGATCGTCATGTCCTCGACGCTCTTCTCCAGCGCCTCGGCGTTGTAGACATCGCCCGGCGAGGTGCGGATACGCGAGCGCACCAGCGTTGGATCGAGCCCGCGTACGCTGGAGCGCACGTCGACGGCACCGACGCGCCATTGTTCGCCTTCCTCGATGATGAACGCGAGCACGAAGCCGCGCAGCCCCGGGTCGTATTGCGCCTGCGCCGACACGATGCGCACGTCGATATAGCCGTGCTTGAGATAGAAGCGCCGCAACAGTTCGCGGTCGGCTTCGAGCCGGTCGGGATCGTAGATGTTGGTGTTATTCAGGAATGACAGCAGGCCGGTCTCGGAGGTCTTCACCACGTCCTTGAGCCGATAGGACGAATAGGCCCGGTTGCCGACAAACTCGATACTCTTGACGCCGGTCTTCTCGCCCTCGTTGATCTCGAACACAAGGTCGACGCGGCTATTGGGCAGCTCAATGATTTTCGGGTCCACGATGACGTCGAAGCGGCCGCTGCGGCGATAGACCTCGACGATCCGCTGCACGTCGTTCTGCACCACGGCGCGCGACAGCGTGCCGCGCTCCTTGGACTGGATCTCAAGCTTGAGCTGCTCGTCCTTGACGCGGCTGTTGCCCTCGAACTGGATGCGGTTGATGACCGGGTTTTCGACCACGGTCACGATGATGCGGCCGCCGGCCTGGCTGATGCGCACCACCTCGAATAGGCCGGTGGCGTAAAGGGCCTTATAGGCATCGTCGATCTGCAGGGAGCCGAGCCGGCCGTCCGGGCCGGGCTTGAAGTAGGAGCGGATGGTGGCGGCCTCGACCCGCCGGTTGCCCTCCACGACGATCGCCGCCGCGGACTGAGCATAGGCCACGCCCACCGGGGCCACCCCCGGCGCAAAATTGAAAACTATCCCCCCGAGGACCAAGGCCGCGACGCTCAGCCCCCGAATAAGCCGCATACCCACTGTCATTCGCAACGCGCCCTATGTCCCCTTTTTGGCCCCGCCCCACGAGCTCGTCTGAACCGAAGATGCTCGCTTCTACAAGGTTTTAGCTAAGCTGAAAACCAACTCCTTGGTCCGCTGCGGTCCTTTCCCCCAAGACGTTGCCGATCGACAACAATCACGAAGCCGACCACTGGGCGGCGATGTGAATGATGTCATTGTAGGTTGCAAACAGCATCAGCATCACAACTATCGCGAGCCCAATGCGGAACCCGACCTCCTGGGCGCGCTCGGACAGCGGCCTGCCCCGGATTGCCTCGATCGCATAGAACATAAGGTGACCGCCATCGAGCAGCGGGATCGGGAACAGATTGAGGAGCCCGATCGACGCGGAGAGAAGACCCGCCAGATAGAGCACAGCGACCAATGCGCCGCCGGCGCCGCCGCTATCGAAACCCATTTTCCACGCCTGGCCGGAGACCTGCGCGATGCGCGCGGGGCCGCCGAGCTGATCGGCGGATTCGCGGCCGACAATGACGCCCGCGAGGAAGCACAGCGAGCGTTCGAGGACGAAATAGGTTTCCTCGACTCCCATTTTAATGGCGGTGACCGGGGGCTCGACCTGCATCTTCACGTCGGCGGCCGAGAACGACTTGCTGATACCGAGCACGCCGTTGCAGAAGCTGCGTGCCGTCGGCACGGCGGTAAGATCCTGGCGCACGCCGCCCCGGTCGATGGTGATCGTGAGAGGACGGCCGGCATTGGTTGACACGACGCGCTGCATTTCGGCGAAGCTCGCAATCGCACGGCCGTTGATCGCCACCACCAGGTCGCCGACCTGGAATCCAGCCGCCGCAGCGGCGCTGTCAGGCGTTACCGCATCGACGCGCGCGGACGTGACCTGCCGCCCGAAAAACATGAAGACGCTGGCAAAGATGACGATCGCGAGGATGAAGTTCGCGAGCGGGCCGGCAACCACGATGGCCGCGCGCGGTCCCACCTTCTGATGGACGAAACTCACCTGCCGCTCGGCCTCGGTCATACGGGCGGCGGCGGTCTGATCGGGAACGCTCGCGGCGTTCTCGTCACCGAAGAATTTCACATACCCGCCGAGTGGAATGGCCGAAACCTTCCAGCGGGTGCCGTGGCGGTCGGTGAAGCCGAGCAGCTCCCGGCCAAAACCGACCGAAAAGACCAGTACCCGGACACCGTTCCAGCGGGCCACCAGGAAGTGGCCGAGCTCGTGGAAGAAGACGACGATCGTCAGGACGAACAGACAGGGAACGATATAGCCCAGGATTCCCCAGCCGAGCGTGCCCAAAGCAGACAACAAGTCGAAATTCATGACGCCTTCGTCCCCCGGCCCGCTCCCACGCACCCGCGCCGAGCCGAAACTCTACGATGCCTTTGCGGCAATTTCGGGCAAGAGTTCATCGGCCAACAATCTTGAATCATGGTCAACACCAAGTGCCTCCTCGATGCTTGCGGGGTCCTTTGTCCATCCCCGCCGAGAAGCGCCCACAAGCGTCGCTTCGACGAGTGCCGTGATTCCGGCGAATCCCAGGCGGCCGGCCAGGTATGCGCTCACCGCCACCTCGTTGGCGGCATTGAGTACGGTCGGGGCGCTACCCCCGGTCTCCAGCGCGCGCCGCGCGAGCCCGAGCGCCGGAAACCGCTCCAGGTCGGGGGCCTCGAAAGTCAGATTCGACACCTTCGCGAGGTCGAGCCGCGCCGCCGGACCGTTGATCCTTTGCGGCCACGCCAGACAATGCGCGATCGGAATGCGCATGTCGGGACTGCCCAGTTGCGCGATCAGCGAGCCATCGCGGAATTCGACCAGCCCATGCACGATCGACTGCGCATGCACGAGCACGTCGATCTCGTCGGGCTTGAGCGCGAACAGGTGATGCGCCTCGATCACCTCGAGGCCTTTGTTCATCAGCGTCGCGGAGTCGATGGTGACTTTCGGCCCCATCGACCAGTTGGGATGGCGCAGTGCCTGTTCTGGCGTCGCCGACTCGATCTCGGCCTTGGTCCAGGTGCGGAACGGACCGCCCGAAGCGGTGAGGATCACACGCCGCACGTCCTCGCGGCGGCCGGCGCTCATCGCCTGGAACAGCGCATTGTGCTCGGAGTCGACCGGCAGCACGGTGGCGCCCGATGCCGCCGCGCGCCGCATAAACAACCCGCCGGCGCAAACGAGGCACTCTTTGTTGGCGAGTGCAACGATAGCGCCGCGCTCGGCGGCCGCGAGCGTCGGCTTGAGCCCGGCCGCTCCGGTGATCGCGCCGATCACCCATTGCGCCGGACGCTCGGCCGCTTCAACCAAGGCGCCGGCGCCGGCGCCGGCTTCGATGCCGCTGCCGGCGAGCGCGCCCTTGAGCTCGCGATAGCTGCCGGCATCGCCGATCGCGGCAAAACGCGCGCCGAACTCGCGCGCCAATGCAGCCAGCGCGACCGCATTGCGATTCGCGGTGACCGCCTCGATCTGGTAGCGCCCGCGCTCTCGGCGGATGAGGTCGACCGTGCTTGCGCCGATCGAGCCGGTGGCGCCAAGAATGGTGACGCTGCGCTCCACCGCGGCGGATCGGCGTTGCCCGGGGGAAACTGCCGGCGTCCTGGCTTTCATCCGCTCACCATGACAACAAGCCGCGCGCCGGCGCGGCGAAACCGTCGCGGAAGACACTGATCAGCGCGGCGAGAACTGCCGCCGCGACAAAGCCGTCGAGGCGATCCATCAGGCCGCCGTGACCTGGAATCAGGCGGCCCGAATCCTTGGCGCCGAACCGGCGCTTCAACGCGGATTCGAACACGTCGCCGGCCTGCGCCGCAACTGACAACGCGACGCCGAGGATCGCGATCGCTGCCAGCCCTGGAACCCCGACTGTCCGCGCGAAGACAAGCGCCGCCACCGCAGCGGCAGCGGCGCCGCCGATCGCCCCCGACCAGGTCTTTTTCGGGCTGAAGCGCGGCGCCAGCTTCGGCCCGCCCACCGCGCGACCGATGAAATAGGCGAAGATGTCCGTCGTCCACACGATCGCGAACAGAAACACGATCGCCTCGAAGCCGTTCTGGCTGTCGGACCGCAGCATTACCGGCGCAATCCCGATCGCCCCCGCATAGGGAACGGCTGCGGCAGCCCAGCCGCGCTGTTTCGCTGGCGCCAAGGCCGCGGCCGCGAGCGTCCCCATGGCGATGACGATGATCGCGCCAGTGAACCGGCCACTGCCGGCCAGCGCAAGCGCCAGCACCAGCGACGCGGCGCCGGTCATGAGCAGCGAGCGCCGGTCGGCGGCGGCGACCAGCGACGTCCATTCCCACAAGACGATGAGCGCGGCGAGCCCCCAGAAAATGACGAAAGGCCAGCCGCCGAGATACGCGACCGCGACTGCCAGCGGCGCCAGCACCAGCGCCGAGCAGACGCGCAGCGCCAGCTCGCCGCCGCGCAGGCGGGTTGCGATCCAAGGGCGCGCCGGATCAGCCTCTGCCATGATCTCAGGAGCCGGTCTTCGCAATCAGGCCGCCGAACCGGCGTTCGCGGCGGCGGTATTCGGCGATCGCCCCTTCCAGCGTCGACCGATCAAAGTCCGGCCAGTAAGTGGGTACGAAAACGAGTTCGCTATAGGCGGCCTGCCAGAGCAGGAAATTCGACAGCCGCTGCTCGCCGCTGGTGCGGATAATCAGGTCCGGATCGGGCAGGTCCGGCGCATCGAGATTTGCGGCGAGCATGTCCTCCGTCACCGCGCCCGCCGGCAGGCGGCCGGCCGCCACATCGGCCGCCACCCGCTGCGCCGCGCGCGCGATCTCCTGGCGTCCGCCGTAATTGAACGCGACCACGAGCGTGAGCTTGTCATTATCCTTGGTCAGCTCCTCGGCCTCTTCGAGCAGCCGCCGGATTTCCGGATCGAGATCGACCCGGTCGCCGATCACGCGAACGTGCACGCCGTTGTTATGAAGCTCGACCAGATCGTTGCGGATGAAGCGGCGCAACAGCCCCATCAGGTCGCGAATCTCGGATGGCGGCCGCGACCAGTTCTCCGAGCTGAAGGAGAAGATGGTGAGGATGCCGATGCCGAGATCGCCGGCCGCGCGCACCGTGCGCCGCAGCGCTTCGACCCCGCGCCGGTGCCCTTCACTGCGCGGCAGGCCTCGCGCCGCCGCCCAGCGCCCGTTGCCATCCATGATGATGGCCACGTGCCGGGGGATGGCGAACTCGCCAAGCCTGACATTGGACAGCGTCTCGGGCTTCGTCATCTACAGGGCCTCAGACGGTGAGGATCTCCTTTTCCTTGCCGGCGAGCATCTTGTCGATCTCGCCGATCGCCTCGTCGGTCGCCTTCTGCACCTGCTCGGAGGACCGCTTGCCGTCGTCTTCGCTGATCTTGTGGTCCTTTTCCAGCTTCTTGAGGACGTCGAGCCCGTCGCGCCGCACGTGGCGAACCGCAACACGCGCGGTTTCCGCATATTTATGGGCGACTTTGACCAATTCCTTGCGGCGCTCCTCGTTCAGCTCCGGAATCCGCAGCCGGATCACCTGACCCTCGGTCGAAGGATTGAGGCCGAGATTGGCGGCCATTATGGCCTTTTCGACCGCGTGCACCATCGACTTGTCCCAAACCTGGACCGACAGCATGCGCGGCTCCGGCACGCTGACGGTCGCAAGCTGGTTGAGCGGCATATGGGTGTTGTAGGCTTCGACCTGCACCGGCTCGAGCAGGCTCGCCGACGCCCGGCCGGTCCGCAGCCCGCTCAGCTCCTGTTTCAGCAATTGGATGGCGCCGTGCATGCGGCGCTTGAGCTCGTTCATGTCATGCGTTGCGGTTGCCATGGCGAACCTCTGACTATCGTTCGGTCAAACCAGAGACGGTCCTGCCTCGCTGCCTGACCCGGCGCGAGCGACCGGTATTCGATTGCTCACGAGCCGACGACGGTGGCGTGGCCTTGGCCGCGCAGCACCGCCTCGATCGCCCCCTTTTTGCGGATCGAGAACACGATGATAGGCATACGGTTTTCCCGGGCAAGCGCGAAGGCGGTCGAGTCCATCACTTTGAGATGGCGCTCGATCGCTTCCTGGTGCGTGAGCCGGTCGTAGCGTTTGGCTTTCGGGTCCTTCTTCGGGTCGGCGCTGTACACGCCATCGACGTCGGTCGCCTTGAGCACCGCATCGGCGCCAAGCTCGGCCGCCCGCAGCACCGCCGTCGTGTCGGTGGTGAAGAACGGATTTCCAGTGCCGCCGCCGAGGATGACCATGCGGCGCTCCGCCAGATGCCGCAGCGCGCGACGGCGCTCATAGGTCTCGCAAACCTCCGGCATCGCGAGCGCCGACATGGTGCGCACCGGGGCCCCGGCCTTCTCGACCGCGGTCTCGAGCGCCAGCGCGTTCATGACAGTGGCCAGGATGCCCATCATGTCGCCGGTCACGCGCGGGATGCCCTGCTCCGAGACCTTGACGCCGCGAAACACGTTGCCGCCGCCGATGACCACGCCGACGCCGACGCCGAGCGCCTGGGTCGCCACCAGGTCCTGCGCGATGCGTTCGAGCGTGGGCTGATGGATGCCATAGCCTTCCGGCCCCATGAGGGCCTCGCCGGAGACCTTTACGATCACCCGGTGGTAAATCGGTTTGCTCGGCTTGGCCATGGCGCGCTCGCTCCGTCCCGATCACGGCCGCGCCTGGATCGCGGCCGGCGGCACCGTGCAGTCAGCGCGGCCCGGCGGTCGCCGCGACCTCGGCGGCGAAATCGGAGTCCGGCCGCTCGATGCCTTCGCCCAGCGCATAGCGTACATAGCCCGTGATCTTGATCGGGCCCCCGGCCTTGCCCTCGGCTTCCTTGACCGCCTGCGCCACGCTCTTGTCCGGCGCGTGGATGAACGGCTGGTCGAGCAAACAGACCTCCTTGTAGAAGGTCTTGAGCCCTGATTCGACGATCTTGTCGATGACATTCGCAGGTTTTCCCTGCGCCTTGTACTTGTCGGCGAGCACCTCTTTTTCGCGGCGCACCAGGTCCGGATCGAGCCCGGACGGGTCAACCGCCTGCGGATTGCTGGCGGCGACATGCATCGCCACCTGGCGGCCGAAGCGCGCCAGTTCGTCGGCCTTGCCGGTCGAAGCCAGGGCCACGATCACGCCGATCTTGCCCGCCCCGTCGACGACCGCGTTGTGGACGTAGCTCGCCACCACGCCCTGCGCGACCTCGAGCGAAGCCGCCCGCCGCAGCGTCATGTTCTCACCGATCTTGGCAATCGTTTCGGCAATCGAGTCGGCGACGGTGCCGGAGCCGATCTTCGCCTTCTTGATCGCCTCGACATCGGTGCCGGCGGTGAGCGCCACATCGGCGATCATCTTCACCAAGCCCTGGAACAGATCGTTGCGAGCGACGAAGTCGGTTTCCGAATTGACCTCGACTACGGCGCCCTTGGTGTCCGTCAAGGCGATGCCGACGAGCCCTTCCGCGGCGACCCGCCCGGCTTTCTTGGCGGCCTTGGCGAGCCCCTTCTTGCGCAGGAGGTCCTGGGCCTTCTGGATGTCGCCGCCGGTCTCGGTCAGCGCGCTCTTGCAGTCCATCATGCCCGCGCCGGTGGTCTCGCGGAGCTCCTTCACCATCGATGCGGTGATCTCGGCCATGGTGTGATCCTCAATTCGTCGCGGCCGGCTTGCGCCGGCCATCGAGCTTCGGGCGAGACGCCACGCGCGATCCCGCGCGCGCTGTCTGCTACTCCGCGGTCAATTCCTTCGACTGCGCAATCCAGCCTTCGACCCGACCCGGCAGCCCCACCTCCTCGCCGATCTTGTGCGCAGCGGCGGGGCCGAGGCCGGCGATCTGCCAGTAATGGAAAATGCCGAGATCGTTGAGCTTCTTCTCGATCGTCGGCGACACGTGGGCGAGCTTCTTGAGGTCGTCGGCGACGCCGCGCGGGCCGGACAGCGCCTCGAAGCCCAAGTCGTCGACTGGCGCCGGCAGCTCTTCCTTGACCGGCTCGGCGGCGGCACCGGTATCGACGCCCATCTCGCCCTGGGCGCGCGAAATGCCGTCGATCGCCGCCTTTGCGATGAGATCGCAATAAAGCGTGATCGCGCGGCTGGCATCGTCATTGCCGGGCACGATGTGGGTGATGCCCTCGGGATCGGAATTGGTATCGACGATGGCCGCGACCGGAACGTTCAGCCGCCGCGCCTCCTTGATCGCGATATCCTCCTTGTTGGTGTCGATCACGAACAGGAGGTCGGGCAATCCGCCCATGTCCTTGATGCCGCCGAGGGCGCGGTCGAGCTTGTCTCGCTCGCGCTGGAGCGTGAGCCGCTCCTTCTTGGTGTAGCCGTGCGCCTCGTTCGAACCGAGCATCTCCTCGAGCTTGCGCAGCCGCGAGATCGATTGCGAGATGGTCTTCCAGTTGGTCATCGTGCCGCCGAGCCAGCGCGAGTTCACGTAATATTGCGCGCTTTTCTTGGCGGCTTCGGCGATGGCGTCTTGCGCCTGCCGCTTGGTGCCGACGAACAGGATGCGCCCGCCCTTGGCGACGGTGTCGCTGACCGCCTGCAGCGCGCGCTGAAGCATCGGCACGGACTGCGCGAGGTCGATGATGTGAATATTGTTGCGGGTGCCGAAGATGTATTCCGACATCTTCGGGTTCCAGCGGTGGGCCTGATGGCCAAAGTGAACGCCAGCTTCCAAAAGCTGGCGCATCGAGAAGTCAGGAAGCGCCATTGTCATTCTCCGGTTATGCCGCCGCGAACCTGTGGGCTCCCCTTCCTTGCGGTCGGATCGAGCCACCGGACGGCCTTAGGCCAGGGTCCGCGTGTGAGATGGCCGGGCTTATATAGGTGCGACCCGGCCGAAGCAAGGGAATCTGCCGCAAAATCGAGCCTTTCGGCCGCATTCCCAGCGGTTTCGAAATGACCTAGCCTGCCCGAACTTCTGCATCCACGCCGTGCTCTTCCCGGAGGGGTTCCATGTTGCGACTGGCGTCGTTCGCGCTCATCGCCTGCTGCTTCGCCGGCGCGGCCGCGGCCCAGACCGACTACCCCTCACGCCCGGCGCGGATCGTGGTCCCGGCGACCCCCGGCGGCGGCAGCGACACCTTCGCTCGCCTGATCGCGCAGCACCTTTCGACCGTGTTCGGGCAGCAATTCGTCGTGGAGAACAAGCCCGGCGGCGGAACTCTGATTGGCATGGACGTGGTCCTAGGCGCTGCCGCCGACGGCCACACGCTCTATCTGTCGCCGAGCACGACCACGAGCATGCACGTGGTGCGCAAGACCATGCCCTACGACGTGACCCGCGTGTTCGTGCCGGTGACCCAGCTCGTCGTGCTGCCGCAGGTGCTGGTGGTGCATCCTTCGGTGCCGGCGCGGACGGTGCAGGAGTACATCGCGCTCGCCAAGAAGGAGCCCGGCAAGCTGAGCTATGGCTCGGCCGGCATCGGCACCGCGCCGCACATGGCGATGGAGCTGTTCAAGAGCATGGCGCAGATCGACGTGCAGCACATCCCCTATCGTGGGGTTTCCGGCGCCCTAACCGACATCCTCGGCGGCCGGGTCTCGGGCATGATCATCAACGTGCTCACGGTCAAGCAGCACATCGAGGAAGGCAAGTTGCGCGCGCTCGGCGTCACCGGGCTGCGGCGCACCGCCGCCATG
>Ga0114129_10004633_pt1 | contig 19408 bp, 17 predicted proteins | sample RhiMetdeltSRZDD1_FD_80071 | JGI IMG/M metagenome (GOLD analysis project Ga0114129, IMG submission 80071) | Populus rhizosphere microbial communities from Tennessee, USA - Rhizosphere MetaG P. deltoides SRZDD1 (version 2) (version 2) | ecosystem: Host-associated > Plants > Roots > Rhizosphere >...
ATCAGTACCTGTTCTTCCTGTATAAAATGCGCTTTTAGTTCAGTATTCCACAGGTGAATAATAAATGCTGCTATTACCTGTAGGTCGACTTCTTTTTTCAGCCCTTTGCCAATCAGCAATGCCGCCAGCAATCCGTTATGATGCTGGCGGCTCAGCGGTTGTAAATGAATATCGCGTTTCAATTTATTTTAAACTCTTTATAATGGTTATAAACTCTTCGGCATTCAGCGAAGCGCCTCCTACAAGGCCACCATCAACATCAGGACAAGAAAAAAGTTCTTTGGCATTGGCTGCTTTAACGCTTCCGCCATATAAAATTGAAATGGCATCGGCTACAGACGAACCATATTGTTTGGCCAATACGCTGCGCAGATACGCATGTATTTCCTGCGCCTGTTCTGAGGTGGCCGTTTTTCCGGTACCAATTGCCCAGATTGGCTCATAGGCAATTACCACTCGCTGAATATCTGTTTCTGATAAATGATACAGTGACTCCTGTAACTGGGTAGCCACGTAGCTGTTTTGGGTGCCGGCTTCTCTGATGTTCAGCGGTTCGCCGCAACAGAATATGGGAGTGATGTTGTTCTGCAGGCAGAGATCAACTTTTTCGGCCAGCATCTTATTGCTTTCCTGAAAATATTCACGGCGCTCGCTGTGGCCCACCACGCAATATTGGATGCCAATGGAGTTGAGCATTTCGGCCGATACTTCGCCGGTATAAGCGCCTGATTTTTTATTATAACAGTTCTGGGCGGCTACGAAATAGTTTTTTTCGTTCCCGGTTTCGCTTTTAGACATTATTAAATAGGGAAACGGAACGGCAAAAATGGTAAGTTGATGATCCTGCAATTCAATGTTGGCAGAGAGAATATCATCCAGCAATTGTTCACCCTGTTTGTAGGTACAGTTCATCTTCCAGTTAGCCGCAGCAATTTGTTTACGCATAAGTAGGTCGTAATTTTTTATTAATAATTTCAATCTTTCTTCCTCAGGACGGGATCGGCAGAAAGGGTTGGTGGTGCTTACCACAATGTGTTAAGACGGCGCAAAAATAGGCTCAAAATGTGAGAAATGCAGTGTCCTCATAGATAAAAAACGTCCCGCGAAGCGGGACTAAAAACGAGTTACGATTGTCCGAAAATATGTTTCAGCTTAACTTTTTCCTGCTCGGGAAGCATCTGGTTTTTTAATTTTTTCCAGTTGGCGATATCAGCCAGTGCTTTTTCAAATTCATACAGGCTTAAACCTTTATTGCCCCAGGTAAAGCTGGGAATAAATTTAGGCGGCATGCCTTCGCCAAAAATATTGGCGCAAATGCCCACCACGGTACCTGTATTGAACGAAGTATTTATGGCGCTTCGTGAATAATCGCCCATGAGCAGGCCGCATTTTAAACCGGCGCGAATGTATTCTTTAGCCGGATAATGCCATACGTTCACTTCGCTGGCGGTATTTTTTATGTTTGAATTAGAAGTGCCGGCGCCGAGGTTGCACCACTCGCCTATTACCGAGTCGCCCAGGTAACCGTCGTGCGCTTTGTTCGAATAACCGAAAAACACCGAATTTTTGATCTCGCCCCCTGCCATACTGAAGGGACCGATGGTGGTAGCGCCATATATTTTAGCGCCCATTTTTACAACCGCGCCTTCGCCAAGGGCAAAAGGGCCCCTGATCAATGAACCTTCCATGATCTCGGCATTTTTGCCAATATAAATGGGGCCGGTTGAGGCATTGAGCAGGCAATGGTTCAAAACCGCGCCTGGTTCAATAAATATGCTGGTTGAATTGGCTACCTGAACGCTTTCGGGAATCGGTACCGAAAAACGGCCATGGGTAAGTAAACGGAAATCTTCGCGCAGGGCCCAGTCGTTCCACTGAAAGATATGCCAGGGATATTGTAGGATCTTTACCGATTCGTAATCGGGCAAACTGTTGGCGTTGTCGCTGTTTTTGATCACGGATTCAACAAAACGGGCCGAGGGAACGATATTGGCGGCAAAAACGATGGCATTTTCAGGCGGCTGTTCGCCTCTTTGTAAAACGGTAACTTTTTGTTGTAACAGCAATTCCCATTTTTCGCGAATGGTCAATATGCCGATGCGGATGTCGGCCGCTGAACGGGTTTGCGAAAAGGGAAATAAATGATCAGAAATTTCTTTGTCTGTAAGAAATACCGGCTTCATACTTCAAATTTAGGTCATAAGTTGAATGGTAATCAACATCGGGTAATTTTCATTCCAACCAGCATGCCGCGCAACCAAATTGAATACACCGATGCGTTTTGCAAGCATATTCCATATTAAGTAACAGGTGGAAACAAAGGGATTTGTATGCGAAGGTGTGTCTAAAAACAAAAATCCCCTTCCTTAGACAAGGAAAGGGAAAGTATAGCCATGAAAAACAAAAATGTTTATATCTGAAATTACGTTTTTATTTTTTCTTTTCGTAACGTTTCTTGAATTTGTCGATACGACCTGCAGTGTCTACCAGCACTTTCTGACCGGTAAAGAAGGGGTGCGACATGTTCGAAATTTCCAGTTTGATCAGAGGATATTCGTTGCCATCCTCCCATTTTACAGTTTCTTTTGTGGGGGCCGTAGAACGGCTCAGGAAACTATGCCCGTTACTCATATCTTTGAATACAACGAACCGATAATTTTCGGGATGAAGTCCCTTTTTCATAACTCTTTGATTTTTAAATTATATGCCAACTTTGCGACTAAGGCTTAAATATTTTTTGAAATCCTGGTTTTATCAGCAAAGCCGCAAAATTAGCTATCCCCCTTAATTCCGCCAAATTAAATTTTATTCCTGACTTTTATAAAAAATTATTAAAGAAAGTTAAAAATTTAATACAAGCTGCGGCTAAAATAACGAATTAATTCATTCGAAAGTCAGAAAGTCTGAAGTCGGAAGTCGGAAGTCAGAAGAGGTTGAGAGTCGGAGACCTGGAGTTTTTTTGACTTCAGACTTCAGTTGTCGGATATCTGATGTCGGAAGTAAGAAGAGGTTGAGACGTCGAGGGTTCTTCTGACTTCTGACATCAGACCTCCGACTTCGTCCTAAAAAAAAGAAAGCACCGGATCCATTTTATACCTGCTACGAGCACGTACAACATGTAAACCCAATGCTTTCCGCTAATCGCATTTAACCCTTTTACAGATCTACTGCGATTTTCTATCTCTAAGATACATAAGTCAAACAATGTATTCCAAATTCAGCCCCTTGTTGTTATTCACCGGTTTTGCACCTGTTTATCCACATCAGCTGCGCATATTCTCATACTGCAGCGGAAAGCCAAGCGATGCATTGCGGCACAGCTGGATCACTTCCTGAAGGTCGTCGATTTTTTTACCGGTTACCCGTACAATATCATCGTTGATCTGGGCCTGTACCTTTAAACCCGCATCTTTTATCAGTTTAGTGATCTTTTTTGCATCTTCCTGTTTTAAGCCGTTTCTAACGATCACTTCCTGTTTTACCACTTTTCCGCTTTGATAAGGTTCCTTGCTCAGGTCGAATGCTTCGGGGGCAATACCCTGCTTATGCGCCCGGCTGATCAATACATCGATCAGCTGACGCATTTTCATATCGTCATCAGCTTCGATATTGATTTTAAACTCTTTTTTGTCGAGGTTAATCACCACATGCGAACCCTTAAAATCGAAGCGGTTTGTGATTTCCTTGGTGGTCACATTCACCGCATTGTCCAGCGCCTGTGCATCAACCTTGCTAACAATGTCAAATGAAGGCATAATGTAAGTTTAAGATTAAGGTGCGAATGTATGGATTTTTAAGAGCAAAAAAAGCCTGCCCAGCGAACTGAACAGACTTGCTTTAATGCACATGAAACGAAAGAATGTCTTTTATATGTTATCGCGTTTCGACTACGCTCAACGCCTGGCGCCCGGCCCTTCGACTCCGCTCAGGGTCTACTGCGAGTTCCCCGCTCCTGCCCTGTTCTGCTCTTCGGTGGCGCCGGTTGAACGCCTGCGCGCCTGGGCTACCGATGTTTTTCCAAACCGGTAACTGAAGGTGGCCGTAATGTTTCGGTTATCCCACCGGTTACGTACCTGCACATCTATATCGCTGTATGCTGTATGTCCTTTAAATTGCTGCCAGTGAAACGGATCGCGGAAATTTAGCCGCCATGTTCCCTTGCCTTTCATTACGTTTTTCTGCACCCCGAGGTTCATAAAATACATGGGCTCGGCAATGGTTAACTGCTCAATGGTTTTGCCCCTGTAAAAGCCGCTTATTTCACCGCTCCATCCTTTTTTGAAACTAAATGTATTGCTTATGTTAACCAGGGCCGAAGTATAACTGATGTTGATGGGATCGTTTTTACCGGTGAATGAATTGAAGTATACGCCTTCGTACCGGTTGTTGAATACATTTACAAACAGGTTCACATTCCAGCCTTTTACTACAGTGAATGGCGCATTAATGGCCAGCCCTATATTTTTAAACCGCGCCACATTATCGGCTGTAAGGAACGTTATTCTTTTTTCGGTGTTTTGTTTTAGTAACTGCGAAATTACATCGTCGGTTATGGTATAGTTGATCGTTGTTGTAAAACGGCCCTGCAGCGTGTGCCTGAATTCAAAGTTGTTCGAATACTGTGGCAGCAAATACGGATTTCCCTGCCGGTAAGTAAGCGAATCGAGGAACCATACAAACGGGTTCAGGTCCTGGTAATTGGGGCGCTCAATACGGCGGCCATATGATAAAGTGAATGAATGGGTTTTATTCAAATCGTAATTCAGGTAGGTGGTGGGGAAAAAGCTGGTATAGTTTCGGGTAAACGGCGAATCGTTGGTTACCTGCAGTCCTTTTGCAATGGTGTTTTCAATGCGCAATCCTGCCTGTATACTCCACTTCTTCCATTTCTTATTCAAACTTACATATCCGGCGTTGATGTTTTCTTTATAAATAAAATGATTCGAACGGCTATCGGGCTTCCAGGTGCCATCGTCGTTGCGCATGTAATTTACTTCGTTATCGTTTTTTACATAGCTTACTTTAAAGCCTGCATCAAACCGGATGTTGTGTTTCAGCGGATGCGTATAATCTGCTTTGGCCGAATAAATATTTATAATGCCGGGAATATCTCCAAAAAGGGTCAAACTGCCCAGTTGGTTACCGCCATAGTTATCGAGAATGTTTGTTGTAAGTGTTGTTTTTGTTCCGTTTGAATAACCGATATAATCAAGATCGGCGGTGAACTCGCGACCTGCCGAATCGAACGTGTGTTTGTAGTTGATGTTGCCCGAATAATTTAAAAAAGTAAGTTTATTGGTAGTGGTCGATTCCAGCACCGATTCTATAGAGCCATCGGCCCGGCTGATGGCCTGCACGCTCAACGGTGTGGGACGGCCGAACAAACCAAACCCGTTCACTACAACGCCGATGATATTCTTTTTATCGGCATAATAATCAAAGCCTGCTTTTACCGTATAGTTGTTATTGCGAAAATTAAAATCGGTATGCGAGTTTGAAACAGAATTCAGATCACCGTTCTTTTCATAAAACTTTCGGGTTAAATCAAGCGCGCCTTTTCCCTCACGGTAGTTGTAATTGTAATTGCCAAACAGGTTCCATTTTCCTTTGCGGTAATTGAGGTTAACACTGCTGTTGGCGCGAAGGGGAGCATACCAGCTATTGCCCCGTTTGAACCATCCGGCTGTACCGCCTGCACTGATGCTTCCGTTCAATCCTTCGGTTAAGCTTTTTTTGGTTTTGATATTAATGATTCCCGAATTGCCCGAGGCATCGTACCGTGCCGGCGGGTTGGTCATAATTTCGATTTGGTCAAGTGCACTGGCCGGCAGGTTTTTAAGCACATTGGCAAGGTCGGCGGGCGACAAATAAGTTGGTTTGCCATCGATAATTACTTTAACGCTCTGTTTGCCTTTTAAACTGATTTCACCATCATTGCTGACGGTTACTCCCGGCGATTTTTCCAGTACTTCCAGCGCCGAGGCGCCGGCGTTCGTGGGCGCTGCTTCAACGTTCACGACCATGCGGTCGATCTTATTTTCGATCAGGGGCCTTTTTCCGGTAACGGTTACTTCGCCCAGTGTTTTGGCTGCCGCTCTTTGTAATTGGATCGCAGGTAACTGAACGGGTGTTGCTTCAGTAACGGTAAAACGTTTGCTTACGCTTTTGGAAAAGCCTACTGCCGTAATTATCAGAAAGTATTCGCCTTCGGCTAACTGTTCAAATGCAAAATTTCCTTTTCTGTCCGACACGGCCACCTTTACCATTGATGAATCTTTTGCGCGTTGTAATGAAGCAGTAGCTGCTTCAAGGCCCTGTGCGCCGGCATCGGTGATTAGGCCACTTACTTTACCGGTTTTGGTTTGTGCATGCAGCGTCACAGTAGCTAAACACAAAAATATCATTAACCGTGTAAATTTTGTTTTCATGCGCAGCAGCTTTTAAGTGTTAACCCGAAGGGAATCTCTTTATGAAGTTGCGACTAATTTATATCAAATAAAAATGAATAGTGATAGGGGGCCGATTACAGGTATCAATACATCAGTGGAGAATAAGTGGTATGACTGGTAATAAAAAGAAAAGGCCCCATAGAAATGGGGCCTCGTTAACCAAAACTAACTGCTTATGAGAAAAACTGTATGACTGCTCTATATGAAGAAGTTTAAATTTCTTTTGTTGTTACATATATGATATTCCACATCCTACCAGGTAAACAAGTGCTATTGCTATAAGTATTATCTTTCTCATTGTTCCGTGCTTTTGTGTTATTGCCTATTGCATATATATGACTCTTAAACGGGAAAAAAGTTTCACTGATCACTGTTAAAAAAAACTAAATACTTTTTTCTTAATTTATCTTTTCAAACAGCTACTTTACTATATTCTAAAACTGTGCCAGACCGAATCACGAAATTCCTAAATCTCAATATCAAAATCTCAAATTCCTGCTATCTGTTTATAAGACGTTACCTTTTGCCAAAAGCTTACGCTGCATTTGTTAATTACCTGTTATCAAATACGTAACAATTTCCGGCACAGATTTGTTCATCAATTCCCTCCTTTTACGCGACTCTGTTCTTCACCGGCGCCGCCTCTTTTGTTTTGTCCGTTTGAATTTTTCAACGGTTTACCAAAACGATACGTAAACGTTATGTTGGCAACCCGGCTATCGCGTGTATTGCGAAAATGAGCTTCGGTTTCTTTGAAGTTGATCTGTCCCTGTGCTCTTTGTGTATATAAAATATCGCGCACGTTTGCTTTCACGGTTCCTTTTCCTTTTAACACCTGTTTCGAAATACCGGCCGACAGTTGTCCCATGGCCTCCAGCATTATCTGAGATTCGGGGCCTTTACTCAGGTACCAGCCGCTCACTTCGGCGCCCCATCCTTTTTTAAAGTTCATCTGGTTGTTCATACTTAATTGTAGAATGCCGGCCTCAACTTTCAGATCTTCTCCATACAATTTGCCGGAGAATTTCAGGTAATTGTAATTGGTGTAAATCATGGTGGTAAGCCATTTTGTAACTGGTATTTGCGCATTCACTGCTATCCCTGCATTTTCGCGCCGGCCGATATTGCCTTTTTGAACAATCGTTGCATAACCCGACTGGTCGAATGTTTCGCTGAACATGTTTTTGGTGATGCTGTAATTCAGCGTAGTGGTTAAAATTCCTTTATAAATATGGGTCAGCTCAAAATTGTTGGTGTACTGGGGTTTTAAATAAGGATTACCCTGCTGGTAGGTATATTTATCAAGGAAAAACAGGAAAGGGTTAAGGCTTTCGTAATCGGGCCTGTCGATACGGCGGCCGAACGAAGTATTGAACTGATGATCTTTACTGGCGTTATAACTAACATATATAGTCGGGAACCAGCTGTTGTACGAGCGGTTGAAAGATGAATCGCCTTTCACGGGATTGCCATACTGATAACCTTTGTAATTGGTGTTCTCAAAGCGAAGGCCTGCCTGTACGCTCCATTTTTTTGTTAATGGTTTATTAAGACTTACATACGCGGCATTTACATTTTCTTTATAATCGAAAAAGTTGGTTTTGCCGTAATCGGTTTCCCACTCATCGTTATTCAGCAAAAAGTAATTGGCTTTGTTAACGGTTTGAACATAGCTCGATTTCCAACCCATTTCCAATCGGGCGTTATTTTTTAAAGGAAGGGTGTAATCTGTTTTGGCTGAATAAATATTAATGGTAACCGGTAATACGCCTTTTAATTGCTCATCGTATTTTTTGATCCAGTTGGGTTGATAGGTGGTGTTAATGAACTGCTGGTCGTTGGTGGCATCGTACCTGATAAAATCAACATCGGCGGTTAATTCGCGACCGGTTGAATCGTACTGATGGCGCATGTTGAGGTTAACGCTTCCATTCTTCCATGCTTCTTTAACATCTGAATAGGCATATACAATTGAATCAACGGCATGCTGTGGATTTTCGAGGTACATGGTATTGGTACCAAGGTTGCTTTCGGGATTATAAAAGCCGCTTACTACAATTCCCAGGGTTGTTTTGCTGTTCACAAAATAATCCATTCCGATTTTAAGGTTATTGTTTGTATTGCGGCGTTTCATATAGGAAACCTGCTCAAAAATGGCCTTTGTTGATTTGTCATCATTTTTATACCTGCGAAAAATATCCAGTTGCTGAAAATTATTATTCCTGCTAAAGCTATAGTTCGAGAACAGGTTCACTTTTCCGTTCCTGTAATTAAGGCTGAAGCTTTCATTGGTTTTGAAATATTTGCCCTGGCCTGCTCCGGCACTTACGCTGCCATTGAAACCTTTTGTTTTGTTCTTTTTGGTTTTCAGATTAATGATACCTGCATTACCGGCAGCATCGTATTTAGCCGGGGGATTGGTCATTATTTCAATCTGCTCCAGTTGCGAAGACTGCATGCCTTTTAACATGTTGGCCAGGTCGGCGCCGCTTAAATAGGCCGGCCGGCCGTCGATCAGCACAATAACGTTCTGTTTGCCTTTTAAACTGATATTACCGTCTTTATCGACCTGTACGCCGGGCGATTTTTCGAGGGCTTCAAGGGCATTGGTGCCGGTATTGCTGATAAATGCATCCACATTAACCACCATGCGGTCGGCCTTTTGTTCAACCAGTGGTTTACGGGCGCTTACGGTTACGGCCTTTAGATCTTTCGACGCGGCTGATAATAATATGGGTGTTACTTCTTTTGCGGAACTGTCTTCTGAAATGGCAAGCACCTGTGAATAGTTTTTCTGGTATCCTACTGCCGATGCCGCAATTACATATTTGCCGGGTTTGAGATTATCAAACTGATAAAGACCATTTTGGTCCGTAACAGTCATTTTTACTACAGATGAATCTTTTGCTTTTAACAGACTTATGGTAGCGGCAGAAAGGGCTGTTTGATTAGGTGCGCCTACTTTTCCGGTTAGCCTGGCGGTCCTGTTTTGTGCTATTGAAAAAGATGCTGTTGCCAGCATCATTAAAAACAGGAGGGATAGCTTTCTCATGGTTATACTTGTTGGTTGGTAAAATACTTTGTTTTGTTGATTACAGTCCAAAGATAAGTACTATGTGTTGCATAGTACTTGCTTTTGTGTCGAATGGTTGATTCTGTGGATATCCGGAAAAATTTCGGGAACATGGATATGACGTTCAGGCCTTAAATGGGTTACAATGCTAAAAGGGTTTTGGATAAATGGTAAGGAAGCCGGGGTAAGTGGCGTTTTTTAAGTCCGAAAAACGGAAAGACGGAAAGTCCGAAAGAGAAGTCGGATGGAAGTCTGGAAGTTAGAAAGATAGCCCGTTCGTGCCGTAGAAGTCTGAAAATCAAAACAAAAAGTCCGAAAGAGTCCCGTTTGCAACAGGATTCTTTCGGACTTTCCGACTTCCGGTTTTCCGGACTTATTTAGATGAGTTACCGTATTTTTTCTGCATAATAAAATATAACGCAGCGCCGCCAATAACCAGTAAAACGGCTATAATTTCGGCCTGGGTGGGGTGAAACCCGAAAATGGAGTATTTGGTATTTACCCGTATCTGTTCCACAAAAAAGCGTTCAATACCATTTACTATAAGGTAAACGCCAAACAGGGTTCCCGGCGCTTTGAGCTTTTTACGCAACGACCATAAAAACAGGAACAGGAAAAAGCTGATGACCGTTTCATAAAACGGCGTTGGAAATACCGGTACCGGCAACTGGTTGCAAAATTGCTCACCTTCACAACCGGGAATATGCGCCCCTTCATTTACCACATTATGCGGATAAGTATAAGCAAACAACCAGTTGGGCAACCAACCGGGTGCTTTAACGCTGGCATGCGGAATTTCGGAAATATTATTTGCCTGAAACGAATGCAGGTAAAAATTGCTGTGTGACTGCAGGGTATTTTGAAAACGGGTTGAATCGGCCAGCTCTACTTTTGAATTGGGACCGGGCACCGTTACATAGGCACTGTTTAAAATACCCCAGTCGCCGTCGCCGGCAACCTGGCAACCAACACGGCCAAGGGAATAGGCCAGTATCAAAGCCGGTGCAACAGCATCGCACAAAAGACGAAAATCTATTTTATGCTTACGACTATAAAAATAAATGGCAACAGCAGCGCAGATCAATCCACCGTAAAAAGTAAGTCCGCTGAACGACATCAACGCTTCCAGGGGATGTTCTTTGAAATCCTGCCAGTTTTCGAGGTTATGAAAAATTTTGGCGCCCAAAAAGCCAAACAGGGCGGCATAAATAACCAGGTCTCCTACCCTGTCGTGCGGCCATATACGAATGGTGCGTTCTTCTGGTTCTTTTAATTTTTGCTTATGTTTTTCCCACCACTTTAAACCGGCAAACAATAAACCGAGGGTAAGCCCCATGGGCCAGCTGCCTTCTGACGAAAAAATAAATTCCTGCGGATCAGCAGTAGCCGCACTTCCTGAAATGAATAAGCCAATTATTTTATAGCCTAATAAAAAGCCCAGTAAAAAGTTCAGCAACAGGTCGCCAGGGCCCGCGGGCTTACCTACAACCATTTTTACATCCTGCCCAGTTAACAAACCAGCTCTTTCTTTTCGTTTTAATTCAAGGGTCAATACATAGGCAGCCGCCAAAAACGACAGCGCCACAAAAAAACCAAATGAATTAATAAAACGAAGTCCACTTGGGGCACTACCAAAGATATCCTTAAACGCGTAATAGAGGTTTGGATACATGAATCAGGAATAGATTTTTTGGACAAATAATAAAGGTGCAATGATAAGAAACAAAAGGCATAAAGCAAGGCATAAAGGCAACAAGGCATCGAGGCAACAAGAATGATCCTAAGGTTTTTAACTCGTTGCCTTTATGCCTTGTTGCCTGCACAAAACAAAAAACCCTCCCAGGAATGGAAGGGTTCATCACTATGAACAAAGCTGAATTAATCAGCCAGAAAATCTTTAACAGTACTCCTGAAAAGCTGAGATCAGGTTGTGGGCAATCAGCTGCGCCGGACGACCTTCGATCATATGCCGCTCAATAAAATGCACCAGCTGGCCGTCTTTAAACAATGCGATCGCCGGGGAAGAAGGCGGATAAGGCAATAAATGCTCACGCAGCTTCTTTACTGCGTCAACATCATACCCTGCAAAGCTGGTAGTTAAATGATCGGGTTTTTTTGCTGCATTGGCAACGGCCATTAATACGCCCGGCCGGGCCGAACCTGCCGAGCAACCACATACCGAGTTGATCATAACCAGTGTGGTGCCCTGTGCTTTTATTTGATTATCAACATCTTCGGGAGTTAACAGTTCCTGAAAACCATTATCTGTCAACTCTTCTTTCATTGGTAGTACTATCTCTGTTGGATACATTTTTCTATTTTTTAATTGAAACTACTTGAAACGCAAAACTACTGAAAAAGTTCGTTTCAATTCCTGATTGGAATAAAATCGGATTTTATGTCATGAAAAAACACTATCGACTGCATTTATGGCGCGCCCCGTGCGGCAATTATGCATAAGCGGCAGCTTTTTCGGGTGTTTTTTGCAATGGTACGCCATTTGAAAAATGATTACCTGTAAACAAATTAAAAAAAAGACATTAAAAATTATAACTATGACAGTTAGACTTCACCATCCCGTTCGTAATTCATTTAATTCGGTAGTTGACGATTTCTTAAATACCATTCCTTCTTTATGGAACGAAGGGTATAATGGTATCAACATTGCCCCGGTTAACATTTATGAGGCTGCCGATGGCTTTCATCTCGAAGTAAGCGTACCCGGTATTAACAAAGAAGACCTGAAAGTGAATGTCGACAAAGGCCTGCTTTCTATCAGCTATGAAAAGAAAGAAGAAAACAAGCAGGAAGATCAGAAAGCCGTTCGCCGCGAATTCAGCACGCGCAGCTTTAAGCGCACCTTCACTGTAGGCGAACAGGTAAATGTAGAAAATATTCAGGCTAAATACGAGAATGGTGTGCTGAAACTGTACCTTCCTAAAAAGGAACAGGTGAAAGACAACCCTAAACATGTTGAAGTTCTGTAATACTAAAAGAAATTATAAAATTTTAGTTTCATAAGCAGTTGGTTTTGGTTTAAATGGCCATCCGCCAGTTGGCGGATGGTTTTTTTTATGTTTTGCACTAACTTCGGCCCCCATGATAGAACTAACTTCCTGTATCCGAAAGGCAATAGGTTTGATCGTACTACTTATTACGCAAGGGGTATGGTCATATGCTCAGGATCACCGACCGGTTGATTCCACTCTTCATGCCCGAAAACATATAGATACTTTTCCATTTGTTATCGATTCGTCGGACGTGTCGCTTCGAATCAAAAATCTGAATCCATATTTTAACTTACACGTTGATTCTTCTCTTTCGTACAAATTAGAAATTAATAAAGACCAGTCGAGGTATTACTGGTTCTTACGTAATCCGCCGGTGGGATTGCGTATTAATAAAGACAATGGGTTGCTCACCTTTAAAGGCGAAAAATCATATTTTCTGTCGGGCAAGCTGAAATACGATTATCAATACCGCGTAAGCGTGGGGGTTCAAAATCTGGATAACCCCGCCGATCATGTAGATACTACATTTTATATTACCTTTTATAATACCGACATCATTCCATCGAAGATAAAGCCAACCGTTAGTTCAACCCTAACAGTTGATGAAGGCGATACGGTGGCTTTTAAAGTGCAATGCGAGAATGGTAATTTCCCAATAGAGACCATCACTTTTTTTGCCAATATGCCGTTGAAAAATTTCACGCTGGTTAAAAAATGCGATGATGATTTTTTATGGTCGCCTCCGTTTGATTTTGTAAAAGATAGCGATCCCGGAAAAGAAAGGGTGCTGATACTGAGTTTTGTGGGCGCCAATAAATTCATGATACGTGATACGGCAATCGTAAAGATAGTTGTGAAAGATGCATTGAATTACCCGTTAACGCTGGAAGAATACAGATTAACGGTAAAGCTGATCGAAAGCTATGTGCTGAGGTTGAAATATACGTTCCTGCAGTTGGATAAAGGGGTAAAACGGGTTAAAACAACCCGCACCACCTTCGATATTACAGGTTCCACTACAGCATTAACAGGCAGTATTTTATCATCTTCTTCAGGCGATAATGAGCAAAAGGTAGGCAAAATAATGCCCAGTGTAGGCGTATCACTGGTGCCTTTTATAGAGGCTGTAGCTCCCCAAAAAGTAACGGAACAAAACCAGGCCTCGGGAATACGAACGTCTATTAAAAGGCTTGAGTATATGGTGAGCGATAATGCCCTGGTGGGCGAACGCGATCCCGATATCAGCCGTAAAACCAATAAGCTGAAAGACGAGTTGAAACAAATACAGGTTCAGCTGGTAGATATTCCCATCGAAATTACTTCCGATATGAACGAAAAAGAGCTGAACCAGTACTTTAACAGCCCGAAAGTGAATAAGAAGTACCGCATTAAGAAGTAATACCGATTTGCTAATTAGCCAATATGCTGTTGTGCTAATGAGAGAAGCCGTATTTTAAAAAGCGTTTAAAATAATCGGAAACCCAATTAGCATATTATCACATTAGCTAATTAGCACATTCTTTTCTGCGGGTATCAATGATATATTGAATCTTCCACTCTCCTTTCAGGCGAACGAGTTGAAATGAGTTTACGCCGCAGTGGCTGAACTGGCCTTTGTAGTAAAATTTGTAGGGTGTCCAAACAATGGCAAGAGGGCCATCGATACGGATGGTTTCAAATTCAATGCGCTCGTCGGCGGCGCCTTTATCCTGTTTGGCTACAAAAGCGGCGAAATCGGCCAGCTTTTCGTTCCTGATAAAAAATTTACCTTCTTTATCGCGGGCAATGGTTTGCAGAATGGCGCTATCGGCAAAGGCAGATTTCAGCAAATCAGCATCGGCATTTTTCATACCGTCGAACAAACGGTTTACCGTTGCTTTTACCGAATCTTCGGTTGTTTGAGCCTGTATTGAACAGGCAATTACCACCCCTGCTGTTAATAATATAGCAATTCGTTTCATGTTAAAGTGATTTAACGCTTTCCGGCAATTTTATTGAACCATCAAAAATAAAAATCCTATGCAGATGAAAGCATCCACTTATGCACAATTGGTTCTTTTGATGGGATTACTGGCAGCGGCAGCGATCCTCTGATTTCTAAGTTCCTGGTTCGGAAAACACAGAACTTAATAACCCAAAATCTTCAACATACTTTGCGCTGTTTGCTCTTTGGCGTACACCCAATCGGTAAGCTTGCCGTTCTTATCGTGGCCTACGATAACATGTTTGGGTGAAGGAATAAGACAGTGTTTAATGCCTCCATAGCCGCTGATCTGGTCCTGGTAGGCGCCGGTATGAAAAAATCCTACATACAACGGTTCGCCATTATTCACCTTGGGCAAAAACACCTCATTGATATGTTCTTCGGAGTCGTAGTAATCGTGACTGTCGCAGGTAATGCCTCCCAATACCACACGCTGGTACTCCTGGTCCCACTTGTTCACCGGCATCATCAGGAACTTTTCTCCAATACCCCAGGTATCGGGCAAAGTGGTGATGAAAGATGAATCGATCATATACCAGATCTCGCGGTCGTTCTGCACTTTTTGGCCGATTACGCTGTAAATATGGGCCATGCTTTCGCCAACTGTATAGCTGCCGAATTCGGTAAAGAGATGCGGCATGGGCACATTGTTCTTTTTGCAGGCTTTTTTAATGTTGCCTACAATTTCATTGATCATGAACTGGTAATCGTATTCGAACCCGAGGGAGTGTTTAATGGGAAATCCGCCGCCGATATTAATGGAGTCGAGCTCAGGACAAATCTTCTTTAACTGGCAATACAGGTTGATCACTTTATTCAATTCGCTCCAGTAGTAGATATCGTCCTTAATGCCTTTGTTCAAAAAGATGTGCAGCATTTTTAACTGAAAGCGGTCTTCGTTGCCTTCAATTTTATCAACATAAAATTCCAGCACATCTCTTGCCCTGAAACCCAGCCGGGATGTATAGAACGGAAATGTAGGTTCTTCTTCCGCTGCTACCCTGATGCCGAGCTTAAAGGGAACTTTTACCGATTTTTTATAGTGTTGCAGTTCTTCCTTGTTATCGAGAATGGGAACCACATTTTTAAACCCGCTGTTCAGCAGGTTGGCGATGCGGCTGGTATAGCTTTTTTGTTTATACCCGTTGCAGATGATAAACATGTCTTTGGTTATCTTCTTACGGGCGTACAGCTTTTTAATGATCTCGATGTCGTAGGCGTAAGACGTTTCAAGATGTATATCATGCTTCAGTGCTTCTTCCACTACAAAAGAAAAGTGCGAGCTTTTTGTACAGTAGCAATAGTTGTATTCGCCTTCGTACCTATGCTTTTTGATGGCATTTGCGAACATCTTTTTTGCTTTTTTGATCTGCATCCCGATTTTCGGGAGGTATGTCAGCTTCATAGGCGTACCGTACTTGTCGATAAGCGCTTTCAGATCAAGCCCGTTGAATTGGAGGTAGCTGTCTTTTACATCGAACCCTTCCTGGGGAAAATTAAAGGTCTGTTGCACCAGGTCGGTGTACGAATTGTTCATGTACTGGTTCAGGTTGCTGATAGTAGTGAATTTTAATGGTCAGTAATAAAAATTGCCTAAAACCGTAAAAAAATTATTGCAAAAGTAATCGTTTGAACAATTTTTCAAATAAAAAATATATTATCGTTTTGCGTTGTCAATATCGTGTTGATTATTGACGCTGAACGCTCAAAGCTAAATGCTTAACGCATATTCACCCGGTATGGATTGCGTTTGGCGTAGTGCGTTCAGCGTTCTGCCTTAAAAAAAGAACCCCGCACGTTGCTGTGCGGGGTCCGATATATTGTTTGCTTTGTAAAGCTTATTTTACAGAAGCGATGATGTTTTTGAAAGTTTCAGGCTCGTTCATTGCGAGGTCGGCCAGCACTTTACGATCAAGGGTAATTCCTTTTTGACTCAGCTTATGTATGAATTCAGAGTAGGTTAAACCTTCTTCACGCACTGCTGCGTTGATACGGGCGATCCACAAAGCCCGGTATTCTCTCTTCTTCAGTTTACGGCCTACATATTTATATTGCAGACCTTTTTCCATTACGTTTTTCGCAACGGTATAAACATTTTTACGTTTGCCGTAATAACCTTTGGCAGCTTTCAGAATCCTCTTGCGGCGTGCCCGGGATGCTACAGCGTTTACTGAACGTGGCATATCTTAACTAATTTGAAAATTTGAAAATTGATTAATTGAAAATGAGCATACCAGCCAATTGTCTGGCAGACTTCTTACTTCAAACGAAGCAGGCGTTTTACAAAATCCTCGTTGGATTTGTGAACCACACCATCCTTGCCGAGGTTCCGTTTACGGCGATTTGATTTTTTGGTAAGAATGTGACGTTTGAAAGACTTCTGGTGCGTGATCTTTCCGGTGCCGGTTACTTTAAATCTTTTCTTGGCACTGGAGTTGGTTTTTACCTTTGGCATTATAAATACCTTTATCTGTGATACCCTGCTGGCGCCTCCGAACTGACGGAGAACTTTTTGGGCCTTGTGGGCAATGGTGTTCTATGGATTCAAATTTCCATAAAACGTAAAATGGAGCGCAAAGGTAGGGAAAATCAGCAAATGTGCAAATTAGCAAATGTGAAAATGGTAAAATTGAATATGTGTTGATATTTAATTAGTTAGGTAGATATCCGCTCTTATTTTGTATATTTTTTATCGGGATTTCTTTTATTATGGTATAAAGATGTGATGATTATTATCTTTTTTCTTTCATCAACGAGGTAAATAAGATAAAAGGGATATTTTTTCAAAGTTATTTCTCTAAGTTCTCTGTAAGTTTTTCTGTAGCGATAGGGATCGGCACAAACACCTTCAATAGCAATATCTACAGCTATTATAAAATTTTCTGCGGCTTTTTTACTGCGTTCAAAATACCAGGAATAAGCCGCTTCATACTCATTGGCAGCAACCGGATCGAAGCGATATTTAAACTTCATTAACCTACCTTTGTCGTATCGCCTTAATTCTTTTATTCATCTCAGTAGGCGTTACCATTTTACCACCATTTCGATAGTATTCTATCCTTTTGTCCAGATCTGCCTTAAATTCATCTGTATATTCAATTTCTGATTGCTCGATTTCGTTTTCAAAAAGCGTATATATAGCTTTTATCTTTTTTTCTTCAATAGCATCAATAAACTGATGAAGTTTTTGCCTTAAAGCTACAGTAGTCATATTCATTCCGTTTGTAACAAATTTAATAAAAACAAATTAGTGATGAAACAGGATAATAGGCGCTTAAACAAAAAAAGCTTTCCGGTTGTGCCGGAAAGCTTTGGTATACATTAATATTATAATACAACCCCTAAGCCTCTTTTTTCTTTTTGGCGCTTTTGGGCGTAATGATCATCAGCATGCGTTTGCCTTCGAGTTTGGGCAACCCTTCGGGCTGACCTACTTCGGCCAGGCGCTCGGCAAATTTTAATAAAACCAGCTCGCCTCTTTCTTTAAACATAATGGCGCGCCCTTTAAACTGTACATACGCCTTTACTTTATTGCCTTCTTTTAAAAAGCTTTCAGCATGGCGGGCCTTGAAGTCGAAGTCGTGATCATCGGTGCCGGGTGTAAAACGGATCTCTTTTACTTCAGCCGTTTTACTTTTGGCCTTCATCTCTTTTTCCTTCTTCTTCTTTTCGTACAGGAATTTATTATAGTCGATGATTTTACAAACCGGGGGATCTGCCTGCGGTGAAATCTCTACCAGGTCAAGCTGTTGGTCCTGCGCCATGCGCAGCGCTTCCTGTAAGGGATATACGCCAACTTCTACATTATCGCCAACCAAACGTACCTGGGGTACGCGTATCATGTTATTGGTGCGATGTTCCTGCTGTTGTTCCTTTCTGAATCGGGGATTGAAATTACCTCTCGGTGGTCGCGGTGGAAATGCCATTTAAAACTTTTAATTAACAATTGTGTTTTGAGTTCCCGGCAAGCCGGGATTGGTTTGATTTAATTTAATTCTGAATTTAGTTTCGGGTACCGATATTATTCCGATATAAAAAACCTTTTCCAAAGTCCTGATCGAAGCCTGTCAGCCAGCCGGCGGAACTTGCCCGACTACTGGCTGATCGAAGGGTAACTCCGGAAAAGGTTCTGAGTTTCTAAGTTATGAAATTATCTCAATTTTATTCGCCTCTTCTTTCTTTAATTTCTGCTTTTGCCTCCAGTAAAAATTCATCTACGCTTTTGGAACCCATATCACCCTTACCCTGCCGGCGTATAGCCACCTTATTTTCATTCACCTCTTTTTCACCTACAACCAGCATATAAGGCACTTTCATCAGTTCGGTATCGCGTATCTTTTTACCTATTTTTTCGTTTCGATCGTCGACTTCAGCACGAATATCCGCATTTTTCAGCGATTCCAAAACAGTATTTGCGTAGGGCAAAAACTTGTCGCTGATCGGTAATACTTTTACCTGAACCGGCGCCAGCCATACCGGGAATTTACCTGCATAGTGCTCCAGCAAAAAGCCAATGAACCTTTCGTGGGTACCCAGCGGGGCCCGGTGAATGATCAGGGGCGTTTCGGCAGCATTGTCTTTATTGGTGTATTCCAGTTTGAAACGGCGTCCCTGGGCAAAATCTACCTGGTTGGTAGCGAGGGTAAATTCGCGGCCGATCACGCTCCATATCTGCACATCGATCTTGGGGCCGTAAAAAGCTGCTTCATCGGGAATCTCTACATAAGGGATATTCGATTCTATCAATACCTGGCGAACCATTTCCTCGGTTTCTTTCCATAGCTCCGGTTCGTTAACGTACTTCTGTCCCAGTTTGGTTGGTTCGTGCAGCGACAGGCGCATTACATATTTGTCAATACCAAATATTTTAAAGTATTTCTGGTACATTTCA
>Ga0114129_10004634_pt1 | contig 19404 bp, 16 predicted proteins | sample RhiMetdeltSRZDD1_FD_80071 | JGI IMG/M metagenome (GOLD analysis project Ga0114129, IMG submission 80071) | Populus rhizosphere microbial communities from Tennessee, USA - Rhizosphere MetaG P. deltoides SRZDD1 (version 2) (version 2) | ecosystem: Host-associated > Plants > Roots > Rhizosphere >...
GGACAACGTGAAGATCACGGTGGAGCTGATCACCCCGATCGCCATGGATGAAGGGCTTCGGTTCGCGATCCGCGAAGGCGGCCGCACCGTCGGTGCCGGCGTCGTCACCAAAATCGCGAAGTAACGAACCGGTAATCAGAGCTTGCCGATCGGGCGAGCTCCCGAAATTTTTCTGAGAGAGGGTAGGTATGGCGGCAGTTCGCGAGAAAATCACCTTGGCCTGCGGAACCTGCAAGCGCCGCAACTACATGAAGACCAAGAACAAGCGCAAACACCCCGACCGGGTGGAATTCAAGAAGTTCTGCCCCTTCTGTCGGACCCACACGCCGCACAAGGAGACGCGCTAGGTTCGCCGTCGGGTCCACGGAGGGGCCGCGAACCTGAAGGTCAGTAGCTCAATTGGTAGAGCACCGGTCTCCAAAACCGGGGGTTGCGGGTTCAAGTCCTGCCTGACCTGCCAGGCCTCAAGACCCAAGGCCGGGACGCCGGCCGCGGAAGGAAAAAGAAGCTCGCATGTCTGTGATCACGCGCCTGAATGAATTTCTGCAATCGGCGATGGTGGAGTCCAAGAAAGTGACCTGGCCAAGCCGCCAGGAGCTCATCGAATCGACTCAAGTGGTCGTGGTCGCCACCTTCATCGTCATGGTCTTTCTCTTCGTGGTGGACCGGTCGTTCCAGTTCCTCCTCGGCCTCTTCATGCGGTAGGGAACACATGAACAAGCACTGGTTCGCCATTCACACGTATTCGGGTCACGAGAACAAGGTGAAAAACAACCTCGAGCGCGCGATCAAGAACGCGGGCATGGAGGAGAACTTCGGCCGGATCATCGTGGCCATGGAAGATCACGCGGAAATGAAGGATGGACAACGCGTCGTGAGCCGGCGGAAGACGTTCCCATCCTACGTGCTTCTGGAGATGGAGCTCTCCAGCGAAACGCAGGCGCTGGTGGCCGCGGTCCCGGGCGTGACCCGTTTCGTGGGGACCGGCCAGGACCCGATCCCGCTCCAGGAAGGTGAGGTCGACCGCATTCTGGGCCGCCTCGACAAGACCAAGCCCCGCGAGCCTATGGAGGTTCCGTACAAGGTGGGTGAGCACGTGAAGGTCACCGACGGACCCTTCACCGACTTCACCGGCATCGTGGACGAGGTGAACTCGGAGCGCGGCAAGCTCAAGGTCATGGTTTCCATATTCGGCCGGGCCACCCCGGTCGAGCTCGATTTCCTACAGGTCAAACCCCTGTAGGCGGTCTCGCAGGCACCTCGGCCCCGTCCCTCGGGCGGGAGCCACACGGAGGGAGAGATGGCAGTAAAACCAAAACCCGTAGAAAAGATCATCAAACTGCAGATTCCGGCCGGCGCGGCCACCCCCGCGCCCCCGGTTGGCCCCGCCCTGGGCCAGGCTGGAATCAATATCATGTCGTTCTGTAAGCAATTTAACGAGCAGACGCAAAGCCAGGCCGGCCTGATCGTGCCGGTCGTCATCAGCGTGGCGAAGGACAAGACCTTCACCTTCATCGTCAAGACGCCCCCCGCGGCGGTGCTCCTCAAGCGGGCGGCCAACCTGGCCAAGGGCTCGGGGGAACCCAATCGGAACAAGGTGGGTTCGGTTACCAAGTCCCAGGTCCAGGAAATCGCCGTCCTCAAGATGCCCGATCTGAACGCCAACACCACCGAGGCCGCCATGGCCATGGTCGAGGGTACGGCGCGCAGCATGGGCATCGAGATCCGGGGATAGGGGGAAAAACGATGCAACACGGCAAGCGTTATCGCAAAGCGTTCGAGGAGATCCCGCGCGAGCCCTATGCCGATCTCGGCGCGCTCGTGCGCGCACTCAAGCAGACGGCCTCGGCAAAATTCGACGAAACGGTCGAAGTCACCGCACGGCTCAACGTGGACCCGCGCCACGCCGACCAGCTCGTCCGCGGGACGGTCGTTCTGCCCCACGGCACCGGGAAATCGATCCGGGTGCTCGTGTTCGCCAAGGGCGAGAAGGAAAAAGAAGCGCAGGCCGCCGGCGCCGACTTCGTGGGACCCGACTATCTGGAGAAAGTGAAAGAAGGCTGGCTCGACTTCGAGGCGGTTGTGGCCACGCCGGACATGATGGGCGAGGTGGGAAAGCTGGGCCGCGTGCTCGGACCCCGCGGCCTCATGCCCAACCCGAAGACGGGCACGGTGACCTTCGACGTAACCAAGGCCGTGCGCGAGCTCAAAGGCGGCAAGGTGGAGTTCCGCGTCGACAAGGGCGGGAATGTGCACAGCCTGATCGGCAAGGCGTCGTTCGAAGCGGACCGGCTCGAGGAAAACGCCCGGGCGCTTCTGGGTGAAATCGTGCGCGCCAAGCCCTCCGGGGCCAAAGGCCAGTACATGCGATCGGTGACCTTTTCCACCACGATGGGGCCGGGCTTAAAGCTCGATCCGGTGGCCGCCATGGCCGTGGTCAAGTAGGGGAGTATCGAGATGGCAACCGAAGACAAAGCGCGCACGGTCGAAGAGCTGAGACAAAGCTTCGCCACGGCCAAAGGCGTGTACTTCGCCGATTTTCAGGGCATGAACGTGGCCACGGCCACCAAGCTGCGCGACAAATGTCGCGCCGCCGGAGTGACCTTCACGGTGGTGAAGAACACGCTCGCTCGGCGGGCCATGGATCCCAAGACGGCCGAGGCGCTGGATCCCGTCCTTCGCGGGCCGACCGCGATTGCGATCAGCGCGCAGGATGAGATCGTCCCGGCCAAGATCCTCAACGATTTCTTGAAGGAGTTCGAGCGGCCCGCCCTCAAGGCCGGAATCATCGATGGAAAAGTGATGGGCAAGGCCCAGGTCCTGGTGCTGGCCAAGCTCCCCGGGCGCGAAGTGCTCCTGGCCCGGTTCGCGGGCGGGCTCAAGTCCCCGGTGGTCCGTTTGCACACAGCGCTCTCCAGCCCGTTGCAAAAGCTGGCCCTGGTCCTCAAACAAGTTTCGGAGAAGAAGGCTTGATGTAGAGCCGGCGGTGCTGGTCCAACTCGGGACCGGCCCCGTTCCTTTAAACCAAGTACCCCGCCGAGGGGCGCCAACAAGCGGCACCCCAAAGACAGCGGGGAGGGACGCACACGGAGGTATATCCCAATGTCGGAAACGACGACTGCCACCAAGGAACGCACGCCAGAAATCCAGGGCATCCTGGACCAGATCAAGAAGTTCACCATCCTGCAAGTGAATGAGCTCGTGGAAGGTCTCGAAGATGAATTCGGCGTGTCGGCCGCCATGCCCATGATGGCCGGCCCGATGATGGGAGGTGGCGCTGCGGCCCCGGCCGCGGAAGAGAAGACCGAGTTCAACGTTGTCCTCACCGGATTCGGCGCGAACAAGATCGGCGTCATCAAAGCCATTCGCGAACTGACCGGGCTGGGACTCAAGGAAGCCAAGGACCTCGTGGACGGCGTGCCGAAGCCGGTCAAGGAAAACGCTTCGAAGGAAGAGGTCGCCAAGATGCGGGCCTCGATCGAAGCCGCCGGCGGCACGGTTGAAGTCAAGTAAGCGTTTCGAACTCGAACGGACGGTAGCGTTTTAGCGACACCAAAACCGTGGAGATCGCATGAAAGAAACCAACGGCAACGGGAACGGCCGGCGAAGCTTCAGCAAGCTGGACCCGGGCTGGGACGTGAAGCTGCCCCATCTCTTGGATGTCCAGCTTCGATCCTTCGAATCCTTCCTCCAGCACGAGGTGTCCGCGGAAGAGCGGGCGCTGGTCGGATTGCAGGAGGTATTCACCACCGTGTTCCCGATCTCGGACACCCGAGGGCTCTTCTCCCTCGAGTTCGTGTCGTACGGGATCGGCGAGCCGAAGTACTCCGTGGACGAGTGCCAGGAACGCGATTTGACGTTCTCGGCGCCCCTCAAGGCCACGCTGCGGCTTCGCGTTCGGGAAGATGTAGACGGTGAAAAGCGGGACAAGGAGATCATCGAGCAGGAAGTCTTCCTGGGCGAGCTTCCGCTACTGACCGACAAGGGAACGTTCGTGATCAACGGCGCGGAGCGGGTCATCGTGAGCCAGCTCCACCGTTCTCCCGGCGTGTTCTTCGAGGACAGCGTGCATCCCAACGGGAAGCGCATCTTCTCGGCGCGCATCATTCCCTACCGCGGTTCGTGGGTCGAGTTCACCCTGGACGTCAACGACATCCTCTACGTGCACATCGATCGCAAGCGCAAGCTTCCGGTGACCGTGCTGTTGAAGGCGCTCGGTTATGCGACCGAGCGAGCGATCCTCGAGCTCTTCTATCCGGTCGAGACCTTGTCGTTGAGCGGGCGCGGGGCCAAGGACCAGGTCGTGGAAGGCCGCGTGGTCGCCGAGGACGTGGTCGATCCGGACACGGGCGAAGTGCTCCTCGAGGCGAATGAGGAACTCACCGTCGAGAAGATCAAGGATCTGACGAAGGCGGGCATCAAGGACGTCAAGGTCTTCAACATCCCCTCGCAGGACGAGGCGGATGTGGTGCGAAACACGCTCCGCCGCGATTCCTCAACGGGGGAAGACGATGCGTTGGCGCGTATCTATGCGCTCTTGCGTCCGGGAGAGCCCTCGCGGGCCGAGACGGCGCGCGACATCCTGACCCGGCTCTTCTTCAGCCCCAAGCGTTATGACCTGGCCAAGGTCGGCCGGTTCAAGCTCAACCAGAAGCTGAACCACGAGGAACTCTTCGGCGGACCGGAGCGGATGAAGCGGCTCCGGCTCAAGACGCCGGACGGCGAGCTCACCACGCTCGCGCCCGAGGACTTCGTGGCCATCGTGCAGTACCTGCTCATGCTCCGCACCGGACATCCCGATGTGACCACGGACGACATCGATCACCTCGGCAACCGTCGCGTGCGCTCGGTGGGTGAGCTTCTGGCCAACCAGTTCAACATCGGCCTCACCCGCATGGCGCGCATCATTCGCGAGCGGATGAGCCTCCAGGACTCGGAGAACATCACGCCCTACGATCTCGTGAACGCGCGTACGATCAGCGCGGTCGTGCAGTCGTTCTTCGGGTCGAGCCAGCTCTCCCAGTTCATGGATCAAACCAATCCGCTGGCCGAGCTGACTCACAAGCGGCGGCTCTCCGCCCTTGGACCGGGCGGCCTCACCCGGGATCGCGCCGGGTTCGAAGTGCGCGACGTGCACTACACGCACTACGGGCGCATGTGCCCGATCGAAACGCCGGAAGGTCCGAACATCGGCCTCATCTCGAGTCTCGCCACCTACGCGCGGGTGAACGAGTTCGGATTCCTGGAGACACCGTATCGCCGCGTGCGAAACGGCCAAGCCTCCCGGGACGAGGTGCTCTTCATTTCTGCCGACGCGGAAGACCGGGCTCGCATTGCCCAGGCCAACGAACCGGTCACGAACACGGGCAAGTTCCAAATGGACCGGCTCATCGTGCGACATCGCGGCGAGTTCCCGATCATGGAACCCAAGGACGTGGACTACATGGACCTGGCGCCCATGCAGATCGTGAGTCCAGCTGCGGCGCTCATCCCGTTCCTCGAGCACGACGACGCCAACCGCGCCCTCATGGGTTCGAACATGCAGCGGCAAGCGGTGCCGCTCTTGGCCACCGAGGCGCCCGTGGTGGGCACCGGTTTGGAAGGCAAGGTCGCCCAGGATTCGCGGGCGGTCGTGGTCGCCAAGCGGGCCGGTTTCGTGGAAATGGTGTCCACGGAATCGATCGTGATCAAGTACGACCGGCCCAAGGGCGAGCTCAAGATCATCGATTTCCAGGAAGCCTCCGGCGTCGACATCTATCCGCTCTCCAAGTTCAAGCGCTCCAACCAGGACACCTGCATCAACCAGCGTCCTCTGGTGCGAGAAGGCGAACGGGTGGAAGAAGGCCAGGTTCTGGCCGACGGCGCGGCCACCGATCACGGCGAGCTGGCGCTGGGCAAGAACGTGCTCGTCGCGTTCATGCCGTGGGGCGGTTACAACTTCGAGGACGCGATCCTGGTCAGCGAACGGCTGATCAAAGACGACGTGTTCACCTCGATCCACATCGAGGAGTTCGAGCTCCAGGTGCGGGACACCAATCGCGGCGTGGAAGAAATCACCCGCGAAATCCCGAACGTGGGCGAGGACGCAGTCAAGAACCTCGATGAGGAAGGTATCGTTCGCATCGGCGCGCCGGTGCGGGCGGGCGACATCCTGGTCGGCAAGGTGACGCCCAAGGGCGAAACCGATCTGTCTCCCGAAGAGCGCCTCTTGCGCGCCATCTTCGGCGAGAAAGCCGGCGACGTGCGTGACGCCTCCTTGAAGGCGCCGCCCGGCATGGACGGCATCGTCATCGACATCAAGGTCTTCAGCCGTCGCGAAAAAGACGAGACGACCCGCAAGACCGACAAGAAGAAGATCGAGCGCTTGAAGCGCTACAGCAAGAAAGAGCGCTCGCGCGTGATGGAAGTTCGCGACGCCGAGATCCGGGACCTGCTCGACGGGCAAACCGCCAACCGTTTCGTGTCGGCGCGCACCGGCGAGGAATTGGTGAAGACGGGGCGGAAGCTCACCCGTGCCCTGCTCGCCAAGACCGACTTCGACGCGTTGCCCTGGAACGCCCCGCTCACCCGGAGCCGCAAGGTCAACGAAACGATCTGGCGCCAGATGGAAGCGGCGCAGCAGGCGCTGAACCGCATCGAGCGCGATCTCGAAAAAGACATGGACAAGATCACCCGCGGCGACGAACTGCCGCCCGGCGTGGTCAAGCTGGTCAAGGTGTTCGTGGCCAAGAAGCGCCGCCTTTCGGTAGGCGACAAGATGGCCGGCCGTCACGGGAACAAGGGCGTGGTGTCCAAGATCCTCCCCGAGGAGGACATGCCCTATCTCGGTAACGGAACGCCGGTCGACATCGTGCTCAATCCGCTCGGTGTGCCGTCGCGTATGAACATCGGCCAGATCCTCGAAACCCACTTGGGTTGGGCGGCAGCCCGGCTCGGCTACAAGGTGGCCACGCCGGTTTTTGCCGGAGCCACGGTGGATGAGATCAAGACGGAGCTGCGTTCGGCCGGTCTGCCCGAGGACGGCAAGACCCGTCTCGTCGACGGCCGCACCGGCGAAGCGTTCGATCATCCGGTGACGGTGGGCATCATCTACATGATGAAGCTCAGCCATCTCGTGGACGACAAGATCCACGCGCGGTCGATCGGGCCCTACTCGCTGGTCACGCAGCAGCCGTTGGGCGGCAAGGCGCAATTCGGCGGTCAGCGCTTCGGGGAAATGGAAGTGTGGGCGCTGGAAGCCTACGGCGCCGCCTATGCGCTGCAGGAAATGCTGACCGTGAAGTCGGACGATGTGCCCGGACGCTCGCGCGTGTACGAGGCCATCGTGAAGGGCGACAACCCGCCCGAGCCCGGCGTTCCGGAATCGTTCAACGTGCTGGTCAAAGAACTCCAGAGCCTGTGTCTGGACATCCAGTTCGTCTCCAACCGCGAGGAAGGATAGCGACCATGCAGGAAAGCCCGTTCACTCCGACCTTCTTCAGCACCGGGAAGCTGTCGCCCCTGCTCCGGGGCGATGGCCGCGAAACGCGGCGTCGCTTCAACTTCGAAGCGATCAAGATCCAGCTCGCGTCGCCGGACGTCATTCATTCCTGGTCGTCGGGAGAGGTCACCAAGCCGGAGACCATCAATTACCGGTCGTTCAAGCCGGAAAAAGACGGTCTGTTCTGCGAGCGCATCTTCGGTCCGGTGAAGGACTGGGAATGCTCGTGCGGCAAGTACAAGCGTATCCGCTACCGCGGCGTCATTTGCGACCGCTGCGGCGTCGAGGTGACGCAGGCCAAGGTGCGCCGCGAGCGCATGGGTCACGTCGAGCTGGCCGTCCAGGTGAGCCATATCTGGTTCTTCAAGGGCGTGCCGAGCCGGATCGGGCATCTGCTCAACATGTCGATTCGCGACCTGGAGCGCGTGCTCTATTACGAGTCCTACGTCGTGGTGGATTCGGGAAATACGGGCCTCAAGGAGCGCGAGCTCCTTTCCGAGGACGCCTACACCGATCTCGCCGCGGATCCCAAGAATCGTTTCGAGGCGAAGATGGGCGCGGAGGCGATCCGCGACCTGTTGGGCAAGCTCGATCTCGATGAGCTGGCCTCGGAGCTCCGGACGGTGGTCAAGATGGAGACCAGCGTGCAGCGAAAGAAAGAAACGCTGAAGCGCCTGCGCGTGGTCGAAGCGTTCCGCCAGAGCGGCAACAAGCCGGAGTGGATGATCCTCGAGGTCGTGCCCGTGCTCCCGCCCGATCTACGGCCTTTGGTGCCTCTGGAGGGCGGCCGGTTCGCGACCAGCGATCTCAACGATCTCTACCGCCGCGTCATCAATCGCAACAACCGGCTCAAGAAGCTGATGGAAATCAAGGCCCCCGAGGTCATTCTCCGCAACGAAAAGCGCATGCTTCAGGAAGCGGTGGACGCGCTGTTCGATAACGGCCGGCGTTCCCGCGCGGTGCGTGGGCAAGGAAACCGGCCTTTGAAGTCCCTCTCCGACATGTTGAAGGGGAAGCAAGGGCGCTTCCGCCAGAACCTGCTCGGTAAGCGCGTCGACTACTCGGGACGCTCGGTGATCGTGGTCGGTCCGGAGCTCAAACTCCGCCAGTGCGGTCTACCCAAGAGCATGGCCCTCGAGCTATTCAAGCCATTCATCATCAAGCACCTCGAAGATCGCGGATTCGTGTCCACGGTGAAGAGTGCCAAGCGCCTCGTGGAGCGCGAGACCCCCGAGGTGTGGGAGATCCTGGGCAAAGTCATCAAGGATCACCCGGTGCTCCTCAACCGCGCGCCGACCCTGCACCGCCTCGGCATCCAGGCCTTCGAGCCGGTGTTGGTGGAAGGCAAAGCCATCCGCATTCATCCGCTCGTGTGCGCGGCGTTCAACGCCGACTTCGACGGCGACCAGATGGCGGTGCACGTGCCGCTCGGTTTCGAGGCGCAAATGGAGAGCCTGCATCTCATGCTCTCCGCGAACAACATCCTGAGCCCGGCCAGCGGACGTCCGGTGGCGACGCCCAGTCAGGACATCGTCTTGGGTTGCAACTACGTGACCAAGATGGGTCAGATCAAAGACGGAAACAAGGTGCCGCGCTTCAGCGACACGGGCGAAGTGCGGGGCGCGTTCGATCACGGGTATCTCGAGCTGCACCAACCCATCGACGTGCGGGTGAAGACCGAGATGATCCGCACCACCGCGGGACGCGTTCTCTTCAACGATGTCCTTCCCGAGGGACTGGCGTTCGAAAACGTGACCCAGAACAAAAAGTCGCTGGAGCAGCTGGTCGGCCGATGCTACCGGGCCTTCGGGACCGAGCGCACCGCCCAGACTCTCGACTATCTCAAGGATCTCGGGTTCGAGTATGCGACCCGGGCCGGGATCACGGTGTCCATCGACGACATCCGCATTCCGGAGCAAAAGCAGGAACTGATCGTGAAGGCGCAGAAGGCGGCGGAAGAGATCCGCAAGGCGTACCGCAACGGCGTGATCACCGAGGGCGAGCGATACAACCGCATCATCGATACCTGGACTCGGGTCACCAGCGAGGTGGAGGAAGCCACCTTCAGCGGGCTGGCCAAGGACCGCGACGGATTCAATCCCATCTTCATGATGGCCGACTCCGGATCGCGCGGTTCCAAGGAGCAGATCCGCCAGCTGGCCGGAATGCGCGGTCTCATGGCCAAGCCGCAAAAGAAGATCACCGGCGGCATCGGCGAAATCATCGAGAGCCCGGTGATCCGGAACTTCAAGGAAGGGCTGACCGTGCTGGAGTACTTCATCTCCACCCACGGCGCGCGCAAGGGACTGGCCGACACCGCGCTCAAGACCGCCGACGCCGGGTATCTGACCCGCCGTCTGGTCGACGTAGCCCAGGACGTGATCATCACCGAAGACGACTGCGGGACGATTCTCGGCATCGAACGGGGCGCGCTCAAGGAAGGGGAAGAGATCATCGAGCCCATTTCCGAGCGCATCCTCGGTCGCGTGACCTCGGACGACATCTTCGACCCCATCGCCAACCAGGTTCTGGTCGAGGCGGGTGGCGAGATTCGGGAAGAGGACGCGATACAGATCGAGGCCACCGGGATCGAGAAGGTGAAGATTCGCTCCGTGCTCACTTGTGAATCGCGGCGCGGAGTTTGCGCGCGCTGCTACGGCCGCAATCTCGCCTCGGGCAAGATGGTGGACATGGGCGAAGCGGTGGGCGTGGTGGCGGCGCAGTCGATCGGCGAGCCGGGCACGCAGCTCACTCTCCGCACCTTCCACGTCGGTGGCGTGGCCGGCCGTATCGTCGAACAGTCGCACGTGAGTGCGGCGATCGCGGGCACGGTGCGCATGCGCGACCTGACCGTGGTGGAACGTAAGGTTGAAAACCGCTGGGTCAACACCAGCCGCAAGGGTTATCTGGAGGTCCGGGACGAACAGGATCGCCTGCGGTACACGTATAACCCTCCCTTCGGAGCGACGCTCCACGTGCAGGAGGGGGACACGGTCACCGAAGGCCAGGTCATGTTCGAGTGGGACAACTACAACGTTCCGATCATCAGCGAGCGGAACGGTGTGGTGCGCTTCGGTGACATCAAAGACAAGGTCACCGTGCGCGAGGAGGTCGACGACAACTCGGGTCAGCGTACCCAGGTCATCATCGATGACCGGGAAAAGACGCTCGAGCCGCACGTCGACATTCTCGGCTCGGCCGGACAACGCCTCGCTCACTACCCGCTGCCCACCGGCGCCATCCTTCAGGTGAAGGATGGCCAGAAGGTGATGGCCGGCGACCTGCTGGCCCGCATTCGGCGCGACATCACGAAGACCCGCGACATCACCGGCGGTCTGCCGCGTGTGGCCGAGCTCTTCGAGGGACGTAAGCCCAAGGATGCCGCGATCGTGACCGAGATCGACGGAGCGGTGAGCTTTGGGGCGATCACGCGTGGGATGCGGAAAATCCTGGTCACCAACGAAAACGGAGACTTGAAGGAATATCTCGTGCCGCAAGGACGTCACCTGCACGTGCAGGAAGGCGACCCCGTGCGCGCGGGCGATCGGCTCACCGAAGGGCCGATCAACCCGCACGACATCCTGCGCATCAAGGGCATCAAGGAAGCGCAGGAGTACTTGGTCGAGGAGATCCAAGAGGTCTACCGGCTCCAGGGTGTGCGCATCGACGACAAGCACATCGAGACCGTAGTGCGGCAGATGCTGCAGAAGGTGCGGATCGAAGATCCGGGTGATTCGCCGCTCTTTTTGGAAGGCGATCAAGTGGACAAGATCCAGCTTCGTGAAGAGAACGAGCGCATCGAGGGAGAAGGCGGCCAGCCGGCCACGTACGTGCCCCTTCTTCTCGGGATCACCAAGGCCTCGCTCTCCACGCAGTCCTTCATTTCGGCGGCGTCGTTCCAGGAGACCACGCGCATCCTTACCGAGGCCGCTATCCGGGGCAGTGTGGACACGCTCCGTGGCCTCAAGGAAAACGTGACCATCGGAAATCTCATCCCGGCGGGAACGGGGCTGTCGGCGTACCGGAATCTCCGGGTCTACGGCGAAGGCGAGGGCGAGGAAGTCGAGGACATGCTCGTCCGCGAGATGCCCGCCCAGGAGAGCATGCAGACGGCCTGAGTTGTCCGGTGCAATTTCTGAACTGGTTCTAGAACCAGTTCGGGCGTGAAGCTACGCCGCGGTGCGGAAACGCATTGCGGCGTTGCTCTTTGGGTTGGGTCAGTGACAAACACTAGCCACGAGCATCAGAGCCAAAACTCCCACGACTCACCGCTGCGATTTGCCACCAGTGCGACGGTGCACTGCCTCATCGGGTGTGGAATAGGGGAGGTGCTCGGTGATACCGCAGGCACCCTGTTGCATCTCTCGAATGCCGGAACGATTGCCCTCGCATTGCTTGCCGGGGTGGTCGGGGGCTTTGTTCTAGGGGTGCGCCCGTACCGCAAACGTGGCATCGCGTGGCCGGACGCCCTGCGCCAAGTCGCGATCACGGTAGGCCTCAGCATAGGCATTATGGAAGCGGCGGAAGCCACGATCGAGATCTCTACACCGGGACTCATGGCGGCAACTGTCTTTCAGCTGTTTTACTGGTTCGGCATGATTCTAGCGTTGGTGGCGGGCTTCATAGCAGCGTGGCCTGTGAATTATGTGCTTTCGCGCCGCGGTGTCCGCCACGTACATTGATGTGGCGCCAAAGCACGAGACTAGAGTCCTGACCGGGAGATGAATGGGTGACGTGCTACAGGCGACTAGCGATTTCAGTCACTTTGGCTCTTGCTCTTTGTTCGTCTGGAGCAACGGGCCAGGCCTCTGATCACTCGATTGTAATCGGTATCATCGACTTCTATGGCCTGAGGCAGCTATCCGCCGAAGCCGTCCGCGCCTGTCTAACCGTGAGCGAAGGCGATACGATTTCTTTCTCCGACGATGCGCGACCAGCCTTCATGGCGGCCTCGGAGGCGAGATTGACGGCGCTGCCGGGAGTTTCACACGCACGACTCAATCTCGTTTGCTGTGACAACGGACGCGCCATTGTTTATGTGGGGATCCAGGAGCAGGACGCGAAGGCGATGTCATTTCGCCCGGCTCCTCAGGGCCAAGCCCGCCTGGCCACTGACATTGTGCAAGCCGATGCCGAGCTCTCGAAGGCATGGACGCTAGCCGTGGAGCGCGGGGACGCGGGCGAAGATCGATCGCAGGGGCATTCACTGGCCCACGACCCGGCAATGCGCGCCATTCAGGATCGCTTCCTCATGTACGCGAAACGAGATCTCCCCGAGTTGCGTCGCGTTCTCAGAACCTCATCCGATACCGCCGAGCGTGCGTTGGCGGCCGAAGTCCTGGGCTATGCACCCGACAAAAAAGCGGTGGTCAACGACCTCGTCTACGGCCTGACCGATCCCTCTGAAGAGGTTCGGAATAACGCCCTGCGAGCGTTGCTCGTTATTGCGGAAATGGCGGTCAGCCCTGAGAGACCGGTTCCGAATTTTTCGCCCGAGCCTATCATCGCGCTTCTGTACTCGCCGGTGTGGTCGGATCGGAACAAGGCCTCCGGAGCACTGGCTGCGCTTACGCGGAATCGGGACCCGGAATTAATGTCGGTGATTCGAAGACAGGCGATTTCTCCGCTGGTCGAAATGGCTCGTTGGAAGAGCGAGGGACACGCGCAGTCCGCCTTTCTTGTTCTTGGACGTGTAGCCGGCTACTCGGACGACGCTGCGCTCGATCTTTGGCAGCGCGGCAAACGTGAGGTCGTGATCAGTGCGGCGCTCGCGCGAGCTCGATGAATGGCCGTCAAAGCCGTTCTAGCCGGTGGCCGCTAGGAGGCCCGTCAAAGAGCGATGCAAACTGACAAGAAGCCACGAAGGGCAGACCTTCTTCGCCAATTTGAAGCGAGTGATGCCCATAAGGACATTCAGGTGCCCGCTTCCGAGGACCTGTTGCCGTTTGCCCGGGCACTCACAAGAGCGTCAGAAGCTGAGTCCATTCCAGAGCTCCAGCGCGCTTGCCTGGAGTTTTTGGATCTCGTATCGGATTTCTATGAAGTGTCGACTCCAAAATTGCGCTTACTTGGCCCGCGACCCCATAGGACGTACGAAGGCCGACTTTCGTCAGAGTTGTTCGGAGACTACGATTTGAGCGATCAGAGCATCCGGCTTTGGACCCGTACCCCCCTGATGAAGAAGTGGACATCCTCCGGCACGATCCTCTCGACTATTTGTCATGAGCTTATGCATCATTTGGACGTCACGCTTCTTGATTTCAAGAACACCTTTCACACGGTGGGATTTTATGAGCGGAGTCATCGACTGTATCTGGCTGCGATCGATCATCCGTATTACCCGCTCAAGTGGTACAGCGGTTTTGGACCCCGAGGTTCTCGGGTTGTCAATTGGCCCGCGACGAATCGAGGCAAGGCGTTGGCCCTGAGGCACGTTAGGGCATCGTGAAGGCTGATCGCCCCAGCCGCACCGCACATTTTGTTGCGCTTGGCCGCGCCATGGCCAATGCGGGACGCGTCATACCAGTGAACCGCGAACTAACCGGCTACCCGGCTACTTTACATAATCCACTGGTTTTGAAACCAGTTGATGTGGTACCACACATGGTACCGGCTTCGCGGCGAGTTGAAGTGGTACCGCACATGGTACTCGTTCCGGAACCAGTACCGCGTGTCGCCTACATGCGAGTGGCCATCGCGCGGCTCTAATGCCCGGGGCAAAGGGAGCTATGGACACTGGAACCGTGGAACGTGTCATACCAGTGAACCGCAGTGCGGTCCTTCTCCAGTTGCTCATGCTTCCGGCCGCTCTAGGGGTCGTTTATCTGCTTCCGATAGCGCGCCCCAGTCACGCCGGCATAGTCTTGGGCCTCATGGCAGTGTTCTCCCTCTACCTCATCTGGCCTATGGTCTGGGCGTGCAGGACGGGCGTCGCGGTCGAGATCACTAGCCTTGGGCTCGTTAACCATACGGGCGGGGTGACCTTCGTCGCGTGGGATGAAATTGAGTCCGCGCAAATTGGGACACCATGGGGTAGGAAGATTGTCGAACTAGAACTACACAATCCAGACGTCGTGCTCCGGAGAATCCCCTCGCTCCGAGGTCGGTCGATTAGGAGTTACGTCAAAAGATACCGTGGCAAACCTAGCATCCAGGCATTTGCGGCCGAGGGTGGCGCCGAAGCTGTACTCGCCGAAATTCGCAGTAAGCTCGAGGGCAAGCGATGAGCAAGAAGGTTGACCTCGCCCCTAAGAACCGCCCAGGCACCCCATGGGGGAGGCCCGGACCCCCCTAAGCCGGGAGCCGCGTCTCAGCGGAAGTCCTGGGGTGGAAAGGGCTTGACAGTGCTCAGAGGGCTGCGTAATGTAGCTGCTCTTGTGCCCTGGGAGTCCTTTCCGGCTCTTTTGCTCAACCTATTGTCTATCAACAATTTAAGGGCTTGAGCGAGGTCTCGAGGCGCCTCGTTTCGGAGGGGCTTGGGGTCCAGGGAAGAAGGAGAATTTCTTGCCGACGGTCAATCAGCTCATTCGCAAAGGGCGAACGCGGGAGTTCAAGAAGGGAACGGCGCCGGCGCTTCGGGGTTGCCCGCAAAAGCGTGGGGTGTGCACACGCGTGTACACCACGACTCCTAAGAAGCCGAATTCCGCCCTTCGTAAGGTGGCGCGTGTGCGGCTCACCAACAACATCGAGGTGACTGCCTACATCCCGGGGGAAGGTCACAACCTGCAGGAGCACTCGATCGTGCTCATTCGCGGGGGCCGTGTAAAAGACCTGCCTGGCGTGCGCTACCACATCATCCGCGGGACCCTTGACGCGAGTGGGGTGGATGGCCGAAAGAACGGTCGCTCCAAGTACGGAGCCAAGAAACCCAAGAAGTAACCCTTCCCGGTAACGGGAAGGTCGGGCGTGTTCGGGTCGCTTCGGCCCGGGCGATGTCCACCGCCGGACTGGCTCCTCGGTCCGGCGAAAAACGTTGGATCGCCGATCGGCGATTCGTCTTCAAAGATTCGCGGTGGGGCTCGTCCTCACGAGGCGGGTCTGACCATCATCGATCCCCGTTGGGGCCGATACGCCCCGCATGGGGTTTTTGCGTCCGGAAGAGAGGCAGGAAGGATCATGCCGCGCAGAGGGTTCACGCCTACTCGGGAAGTGCGTCCCGATCCGAAGTACAACAGCATTTTGGTGAGCCGTTTCGTCAACGCTCTCATGCGTCGCGGTAAGAAGAGCGTGGCCGAAGGCATCATGTATGGCGCGATTGAGATCATCGGAAAACGGACCGGAGAAGACGGGCTTTCCGTGGTCAAACAGGCGGTCAACAACGTCAAACCGGTGGTGGAAGTGAAGAGCCGTCGCGTCGGCGGCGCCACCTATCAAGTGCCGGTGGAAGTGCGGCCGGAGCGCCGCACCGCCCTCGCCTTGCGATGGGCGATCCTGTACGCCTCGTCGCGTCCGGAAAAAACGATGTCGGAGCGTTTAGCCTCGGAGTTGATCGCCGCTTCCAAGCAAGAAGGCGGTGCAGTCAAGAAGCGCGAAGACACACACAAGATGGCCGACGCCAACAAGGCGTTCGCGCACTATCGCTGGTAACGAGCGGACATGTCGATGGCGTCCGCCATGCTTGATCGGGAGGAAGAGAAGGCACACACGATGGGTCGCGCCACGCAGCTCGAGCGGGTGAGGAACATCGGCATCATGGCGCATATCGATGCCGGTAAAACCACGCTGACCGAGCGCATTCTCTATTACACCGGTCGCATCCACCGCATGGGCGAAGTCCACGAGGGCGCCGCCACCATGGACTGGATGGATCAAGAGCGGGAGCGGGGGATCACCATCACCTCCGCGGCCACGACGTGCTTTTGGAAGGAACACCGGATCAACATCATCGACACCCCGGGACACGTGGATTTCACGGTCGAGGTGGAGCGCTCGCTGCGCGTTTTGGACGGAGCGATCGCGGTGTTCTGCGGGGTGGGTGGTGTGGAACCGCAATCGGAAACGGTATGGCGGCAAGCCGACAAATACAGCGTCCCGCGCATTGCGTTCGTCAACAAGATGGACCGCGTGGGTTCGGATTTCGACAACGCAGTCCAGATGATGCGCGAGCGGCTGGGGGCGCGACCGGTCCCGGTCCAGATCCCGGTCAAGCTCGACGAAACTTTCCAGGGCGTCATCGACCTCATTCGCGAGGTCTATTTCTTTTATCCCGACGACACGCCGGACACACAGCCCGAGGAACTCCCCGTGCCACGCGATCTGGCCGATCGGGTGGCGGAAGCGAGGGGGCGGCTTCTGGAAGCGGCGGCGGACGCGGACGACGATTTCGCCCATCACTATGTGGACGGCACGCCCTTCACCGAGGCGGAACTCAAGCGCGCGCTGCGGAAGGGCACTCTCTTGAACCGGCTCGTGCCGGTGTTCGCCGGATCGGCGTTCAAGAACAAAGGGGTGAAGCTGCTCCTGGATGGCGTGCTGGATTATCTTCCGTCGCCCTTGGACATGCCCCCCACGCCGGCTCACCGCGATCAGGAAGTCGTGCATCTCACGCCGCGGGACGACGGGCCCTTTGCCGCCTTGGCCTTCAAGATCATGACCGACAAGTACGTGGGGAAACTCACGTTCTTCCGCGTCTATTCGGGAACCCTCGAGAAGGGCTCCCACGTGCTGAATGCGACGCGAGGGACCACGGAACGCGTGGGACAACTCGTGGCCATGCACGCCGACAAGCGTGAGGATTTGGACGAGGTGCGGGCGGGCGACATTGCGGCGGCGGTGGGCATGAAACGCGTCACCACCGGCGACACGCTGACCGACAAGGCCCATCCGATCCTGCTCGAAACGATGCACTTCCCGATACCGGTCATGTCGGTGGCGATCGAACCGCGTTCCAAAGCGGATGAAGACAATTTGCAGAAGGCGCTCGCCAAGCTCAGCGAAGAAGACCCCACCTTTCACGTGCGCGTGAACGACGAAACGGGGCAAACGCTCATCCAGGGCATGGGGGAACTCCACCTGGAAATTCTGGTCGAGCGGATGCGACGCGAGTTCGGCGTGGACGCCAATGTTGGCAAGCCTCAGGTCGCCTATCGCGAGACGATCACGAAGACGGTGGTCGAGCGCGCGCGATTCATCCGCCAGTCGGGCGGACGCGGTCAGTACGGCGACGTCGAAGTCAAGCTCGAGCCGATCCCGACGGGATTCGAGTTCGAGAACAAGGTTGTAGGGGGGGCGGTGCCGCGCGAGTTCATTCCGTCGGTGGAGCGCGGGTTGCGCGAAGCCATGGAAAGCGGCGTCCTGGGCGGGTACCCCATGGTGGGCATTAAGGCCACCCTCATCGACGGCTCCTTTCACGACGTCGACTCGTCGGACATCGCGTTTCGAGTGGCGGGTTCCATGGCCATGCGTCAGGGAGCCGAGAAAGCGCGACCGAAGCTCCTCGAGCCGATCATGGACGTGGAAGTGGTGGTGCCGGAGGACTACTTGGGCGACGTGCTCGGGGATTTGAACGCCAAGCGCGGACGCATCGTGGGCATGTTCGTGCGCTCGGACGCCCAGGTCATCGCGGCTCTCGTGCCGCTCTCGGAGATGTTTGGTTATGTGAATCGCCTGCGCTCCCTCACTCAGGGACGCGGCGTATTCACCATGCAGTTTTCGCGTTATGAACCGCTTCCGGAAGCCCTGGAGAGTCAGCTCGTGTCCAGGGTCCGGGGCACTGCGTAGTCGCGGAGGGACAGGATGTCGAAGCAGAAGTTTGAGCGGACGAAGCCGCACGTGAACGTGGGGACGATAGGTCACGTGGACCATGGGAAGACGACGTTGACGGCGGCGATCACGGAAGTGTTGTCGAAGAAGGGGTTGGCGGAGTTCGTGCCGTTCGATCAAATCGACAAGGCGCCGGAAGAGAAGGCGCGGGGGATCACGATAGCGACGGCGCACGTGGAGTACCAGACGGAGAAGCGGCATTACGCGCACGTGGACTGTCCGGGTCACGCGGACTACATCAAGAACATGATCACGGGCGCGGCGCAGATGGACGGGGCGATACTGGTGGTGTCGGCGGCGGATGGTCCGATGCCGCAGACGCGGGAGCACGTGCTGTTGGCGCGCCAGGTGAACGTGCCGTACATCGTGGTGTTTTTGAACAAGGTGGACATGGTGGATGACCCGGAGCTCTTGGACCTGGTGGAGCTCGAGGTGCGGGAGCTGTTGTCGAAGTACGAATTTCCAGGAGACAAGACGCCGGTGATCCGTGGGAGTGCCCTCAAGGCGCTGGAGAACCCTGAAGATCCGCAGTGGTCGAAGGGGATCATGGATCTCATGGACGCGATCGACAGCCACATACCGACGCCGGAGCGTCAGGTGGACAAGCCGTTCCTGATGCCGGTGGAGGATGTGTTCTCCATTACCGGGCGGGGGACGGTGGGAACGGGACGGGTGGAGCGGGGGAAGGTGAAGGTAGGGGAAAAGATCGAGGTGGTGGGGATCAAGGACACGATGGAGACGGTGGTGACGGGGGTGGAGATGTTCCGGAAGATCCTGGACGACGCGCAGGCGGGGGACAACATTGGGTTGTTGCTGCGGGGGATCGACAAGGATCGGCTGGAGCGGGGGATGGTGCTGGCGGCGCCGAAGACGATCACGCCGCACACGAAGTTCGAGGGCGAGGTGTACGTGCTGACCAAGGAAGAGGGGGGGCGTCACAAGCCGTTCTTCCAGGGGTATCGGCCGCAGTTTTACTTCCGGACGACGGACGTGACGGGGGTGGCGGAGCTACCGGAAGGACGGGAGATGGTGATGCCGGGGGACAACGTGAAGATCACGGTGGAGCTGATCACCCCGATCGCCATGGATGAAGGGCTTCGGTTCGCGATCCGCGAAGGCGGCCGCACCGTCGGTGCCGGCGTCGTCACCAAAATCGCGAAGTA
>Ga0114129_10004635_pt1 | contig 19400 bp, 20 predicted proteins | sample RhiMetdeltSRZDD1_FD_80071 | JGI IMG/M metagenome (GOLD analysis project Ga0114129, IMG submission 80071) | Populus rhizosphere microbial communities from Tennessee, USA - Rhizosphere MetaG P. deltoides SRZDD1 (version 2) (version 2) | ecosystem: Host-associated > Plants > Roots > Rhizosphere >...
CGTCCGGGCAAGGCGCCCATTCCGCATGTAATACCGGCCACCGCTCAGCGCGAACAGCTCGGCACACAGCCGGGTCGCTTCCTGCGTCACATATGTTTTCGTGCGAAGTGCCAGCGCGGCATAGGCCGGCCCAGCCCCGGTTGTCCAGGCACCCGCGGTTTCGTGGAGATAGGCGCGCAGCGATTCCTCGCGCATCTGTGCATCGGACAGGCGGACGCGCAGGGCGGCGGAGGCAGGCGTAGGGGTGGACAGCTCGCGCCGGATAGCGGCGGCGCACCCGAGCGGGATCGCCGCGAACAGTGCGAACCAGTAGCTAAGCGGCTGCACGATCTGGATGAAATTCGGAAAGCCGAGGATCCCTTCCGCGGGCACGGCGTGGTACCGGACGGTATGGCTTTCGGTCGATCGCATCCCGAAACCGTCCCAGTCGTTGAGGATCTCGACGCCCGTCGCGGTGGGACGCACGAAGAAAACCTCGACGACACCACAGCCGGGCATCTCGGACGGATCCACCTTGGCCGTGGAGAAGAACATGCCGGCGTACCGGCCGAACGACGCGAGAATCTCTTCGCCCGTCAGCTCGAACGTGCCGTTCTGCCGCCGCGCGATCGTTTTCGTCGCGTCCAGCGATCCGCCCGCTCCCTTTTCGGAATTGCATGCGGCGTAGAGAACGCCCTGGCGATACTCGGCGGCGCGTACTAACCACGACCAATCCACGGCATCTTGGTAGCCATCAACGTCATGAACTGCACGTTCGCGTCGAGCGGCAGTCCTGCCATGTAGACGACCGCACGCCCAACGTCCGCAGTATCGATGGTCGGTTCGGCCGCGACCTGGCCGTTCGCCTGCAGCACGCCCATCGGCATTCGTGCGGTCAGCTCGGTGGCGGCGTTACCAATGTCAATCTGGCCGCACGCAATGTCGTACGCACGCCCGTCAAGCGAGGTCGATTTGGTCAACCCGGTGATGGCGTGTTTCGTCGCCGTGTATGCGACCGAATGCGGTCGGGGGGTGTGCGCCGAGATCGATCCGTTGTTGATGATGCGTCCTCCGCGCGGCGTCTGCGCCTTCATGATCCGGATCGCTTCCTGAGTGCAGAGGAACGCGCCATTCAGGTTCGTGTCGACGACCGCTTTCCATTTCTCGAATGGGAGATCCTCGATCGGAATTGGCGGCGTGCCGATACCGGCATTGTTGAAGAGAACATCGAGCCGTCCGAACCGCTCCATCGTTTTCGCAAACAACGCGTGGACCGAGGCCGGGTTGGTCACGTCGGTCGGCACCGCCAGGCAGCGCGACGCCGACGCCCCGGCGCATTTGATCGATTCGTCGAGAAGTTCCGCCCGGCGACCGGCGAACACGACGCTGTAACCGTCTTCGACGAGGGCGAGCGCCACGGCTTTGCCGATGCCGGTGCCGGCACCGGTCACGATGGCGACCTTACTTGTCATTGACTGTGAACATAATCGTCGGTTTGCCGTCCGCAGCGACGTAGCCGCGGATGTACCAGACGAAGTCCAGCGGCGTAAACGCGGTGTTTCCTGGGTCGATGCGGACCTGCTCGATGCCCAGGGCGACCAGAAAAGGCCAGATGATATCCGCGAGTTGCGCAGCGGCGAAAAGTGCTGCGAGCGAGAGTCGCGGCGCGACCCGTTTGCCAGCAAATCCCAACGCAAAATGTCCGATGAACATCGCGGCGAATCTTAGCCCTATCCATCTGGGTCCTCCCCCGGAGGAGAAGACAGAACTGTAATCGACTGAATCCCCTACGGGCGCGACGTCATTTACTTACCAGAGTTACGACGAGCGAAACGCGTCGGACTGCCCCACCGAAATTCGGCCTGAATCCAGACGATCCGAAATGTCGCGCTCGGGTATGTGAGTTGCCTACCTGACCTCGCCTATTTGCCCACCTGGAGGAATTGAATGCATCTTATTCGTTCGACAGTCGCAACGGTTGTGCTTGTCGTCGTTGGCCTCATGGCGGCGGCGTGCGGTGGAAATGCTGCCCTGTCGTCGGTCGGACCTTCATCCGCGTCTGGGCGCGCGTCGATCAGCGGCATCGTCCGCGGAAGCGCCGTCACTCCGACCCCGTCTCGGGCGCTCGCCGAGGAGACGTTTGCCGCCCTCGATTCGCGTAGTGGCGTCACCATCTCCGTCGTCGGAACCGGCATTTCGACGAATGCGGACAATCAGGGACAGTTCACGCTCAACGACGTTCCTGCCGGCACGGTGGTGTTGAATTTCAGCGCGCCGGGAGCAAACGCGACAGCTACCCTGCAGGGCGTTGGTCCGGGCGATCGAGTGCAGATCACCGTAACCGTCAACGGCAACAATGCGCACATCGATTCGGAACACCACAACAACGGCGAGATCTCCACCCGCATCACCTCGATTGACAGCGGGAACAAGAGCTTCCAAGCGGGCAACTGGACGATCAAGACGACCGATTCGACAGTCCTCCGACATGGCTCGAAAACGGTCCCGTTTTCCGATCTGAAGGTCGGAGATCACGTACAGGTACGCGGAACGCGGGACGGGTCTACCGTCACGGCGACCGAAATCAAAGTCGAGCAGGAGGGGGAAGACGACGACGATGATGACGACGACGCTCACGAGGCCGAGGTGGAGGGCAGGGTGTCCAACCTCTCGAACTCGAACTCGAACTCGTGTCCAAGTATCACCTTCATAATCGGAAATACGAAGGTCAGAGCCGATCAGAACACGACCTACGGCAATAACACCTCGTGCAGTGCCATCAAGAACGATCTGAAAGTGGAGGTCAAGGGAACCAAGCAGAACGATGGCTCTGTGCTCGCGCGCCGCATTTCACTCGACGACTGAGAAATGGTGCGAGAGGTGCGAGGGGTGCAATGAGTGCGAGAGGTGCGACCGGTGCAATCAGTGCGACAGGTGGTAACAACCACCCATTGCATCTATTGCACCTCTCGCACCCTTCGCACCCTACTGTTTGAGTGGCTTCGACGGCGTCTTCTTGTTAGATCCACCAGTCGCTACCACTGGTTGCGCCGTGCGGTTCGGCGTCGGTTCGACCTTTCCCACCCGATGAACCGTCCCGGAGTCAACTGTCTTCCCGGTGTCGGTCATCGTCTGGTAGTACATGTCGTCGCCGGAAATCTCGACAATCATGAATGTGTAACCCGAGTCGAAGCCCTTCGCCGTCAGCTGCGTCTGGGTGATGTTGCCTTCGCGCAGCTTCGCGGAGCTTCCGGTAATGAAGTAGGCGATCCCCTTCTGCGGCCTGATACGTTCGTAGAAGTGTTCGTGACCCGTGAGGACGACGTTCACCCCGTGCTTCACGAAGATCGGCTCCAGCTGGGTCCGCAGCGTCTCATCCGACCCGTGGGTCTCGCCCGACGAGTAGGGCGGATGGTGGAAGAACGCAATCTTCCAGTCTGATCCACTCATCCCGAGCTGCTCGTCAACCCACTTCAACTGCTTGTCGTCGACGTACGTGCTGTCCAGCGCGACGAAGCGCACGCCGTTAGCAGGCTTGAACGTGTAGTAGCGCTCGCCGTTCATGTTGAACGGCTTGTAATAACGTTCGCTGGGATCGTCGTGATTGCCGAGCGCGGCGTAGAACTTGATGCCGGCATCGAGCAGCGGCTTGTAGGGGAGGGTGAATTTCTTGTCGTAGTCTTTTTCGGAATTCCCACCATAGATGTTGTCGCCCACCATGATGACGAACTCGAACGGGAACTTCGCGCGCGTCGCGGCCAACTGCTTCGCGACCGCGAGCTGGTGCTTGTCGCCGGTCCCGGTGTCGCCGATGACGGCGAACTTCACGGAACCGTTCTTCATCGGCAGCGTGAGGTCCTGCGCGACGAGAGACGAAACGCCCAGCACCAGGAGCATCAACACGAACAGAATTGAGCGGCGCATGATCTCCCCCTGCTTCCCTACTGAATCGCGTTCGGAACGAAGTCGACGATGATGTTCGCCTCGACGTCGCGAATCATCAGGTTTTTGCCGATGATGCGGTACTCGAGCTGCTCGGGCAGCTTCGGTAGGTTCATCAGTACCTGCGGCGGCGTCGTCGGCAGCGGGGTGTCGTTCGGATAGGTCGCGTTGACCTTCAAGACTACCGGTTTCCCGCCTTCTTCCTTCCGTTCTTCGGTGTTCTCCTTGAGTTCTTCCTTGATGTCCTTCTTGACCTCACGCCCAGCAGTGCCCTGCGCCGCCGGGCTGGTCACCACCGGATACATCAGACGGCGGAACTTGTTCTGGATCTCTGGCGTCATGATGTCGCCCTGCTTCGCCGTGGTCCTGGCCGCGCGGATCTTCACGCCGAGCGCATCCTGTGCTGCCTTGATTTCCCCGGGGTTTTTCGTTTCCTTGAGCGGGGGCGCATCCTTCTTGGCGTCTTTGTGGACCGCCATGTAGGCGTCGATCCGCTTCTGGAAGTCGGCGAGGACGATCGCGTCAGGATTCGCGTTCTGTTCTGCCGCCTTCTCTTTGGTCGCAGTGGAAACCTTCGGCGCCGGTGGCTTGGGCGCCGCGGTCTGCGCAGCGGCGGGAGCGGTGGTCAACCCACACGCAACACCGATGACAACGAGCAAACGGATGACGTTCATCGGACCCTCCGATCACGATATGCCGTCACCTTTCACGTTACGTGCCTGAAACACGGAGGTCACAACCGCCGCCAGCGGAGGTCTGACCCCAACAGCGGAATGGACGGGCTATCCGCAGGCGTCGATATTGCCGAAGTGGTCCACCTCGCGAGTCCAGCCTTCGCGACCCAGAGCATCGCGCACTTTGACCCACCAGACGTTCTCGGGCTGTTCGGTGACCGTCAGCGCGCACTCGTCCGACTTTTGATTGCCGCTGGCGCAGTAAGGAGGGCTTCCGATGTACTGCTCATCCGTTTGACCGTTCATCCAAATCTTCCAGTCGCCGCTGCCGACGTTTCGTATCAGATAGATCGGCTGGCCCGCCTGGACGGGAACGTGATTGGTTCCCACGTTCACCTGACGTGAAGCCGTGGCGCGGCCCACCTTCGTCGTCGTGACGACACCCGTCAGCGCCGTAACCGTGTCGTTGACGGCGACGTGGAAGGCCACGGGCGCGTCGTCTCGCTTGTCGGTGCGGATATCCGTGCCCCAGTCAACGCTCCATTCGCGATAGGTGCAGCACTGAAACGGACACGCACCCGGTTCGTCGAATGGAATGGGTGGACCTACGCGCTGCGTTCTTCCACACGCGCCGATGAAGAACAACATCATCGCGACATAGAGGACGAATCCCGAATCCCGAACCCCGAATCCCGGCTTCATTCTCATTGACACACCACAGGGCGCGAGCCTGGATAACTCCAACGTCGATGCTCGTGCGACACAAATTGATTCGCGTCGAATCGACCCCCGCGGCTGCGCAGCCACGTGACGAGCGATTCACGCAGGAGCGGGGAGCCTTCAACCGTCGTGATCTCTCCGAGCGTCCCCGCAGGCGCGACGATGCCGTCTCCGCCGCCGGCGATGAAGTCGCTGGTCGCCACGATCAACCGCTCGTCAGCTCGAATTGGAACGCCTGACGCACGCGTCAGTGTCACACGGAGCATCTGGCCATCGCACCGCGCATCGACCTTGAATCCGGCAATCGGCAGCAGTTCGAACGGCGGAACCTTGCGCTCCAGGTTGTACGCGATGATGCGCGTCAATTGCTCGCCGGTCAGCCTCAGCGTCACGATGCGGTTGTCGAAGGGATACAGCTCGTAGATCGATCCGTACGTGAGCGGCCCTACGGGTAGATCGGTCCGAAGGCTGCCACCGTTGCTGAGCGCGACGTCCGCGCCGGGCGTCGAAGCCAGCGTACCGTCCGCCACGAGATCTCCGATCGCCGTTTCGCTCAGCTGATCGCCGCGTGCGAACGGCGTTTCCAGCGAGACCCCAATCGATTGGTTCTTCACCGCAAGGGCTTTCCGCACTGCCGGAGCGATCGCGGCTGCGACGATGGTATCGGGCCGGACAACACGATTCTCGTATCGCGCCATAACAAAGGCGGCCGTGCGAGGGGCGGCAGGATCGCAGGTATGCGTCGCGGGATCTTCCCGTCCGCACAAGTCCTGTGGCGGAAAGATACGCTTCGCGGTCAGGGTTCGTGTCGATCGATTCACGGTCAAGTCGACGCGCGAAAACGATCGCCCTGTCGAATACGCCTCGACCACGGCGATGCCTGCCACATCGTGAGCCATCGCCTGATGGGTGTGGCCTGCTGCGATGACGTCAACGAGACCGGCGGGAAGCTGACGGGCGACCTGGACAATTTCGTCCATCTGATCGCAGGAGCTGAGATTCTCAGGATCATCGAGCTTCGTGCATCGGCCGCCTGCGTGCGCAAGGACGATAACCACGCTAGCGCCCCGAGCGCGTAGTGTCGTCGCTTCGCGGACGATCACTGGAACCAGCGGCGCAAACGTCAAGCCGATGACGTTGGCGCCGATTGTCAGCCCAGGAGTGTCAGGGGTTGTTACGCCGATGAGACCGACTTGGATCCCGCGTACGTCGACAATCGTCGACGGTTTGACGTTTGTCCACGTGACCGGTTGTCCGGTCGTATCGTCGACCGTGTTCGCGGCGAGGAATGGGAACCGCGCGCTGGCGGCACGAGCTTTCAACGCGCCACGCGGATCCTCGCCCGGCTTCTGAACAGTCTCGTCAGGCCCGACGGGACCGTAATCGAACTCGTGGTTCCCGATTGCCGCTGCCGCATAACCGAGCGCGTTGTAGGCAGCCACAACGGCCGCGCCCTCGTTCAGATTCGACTCGAGAGTGCCCTGAAACATGTCGCCGGAATCGACGAGGACCACGCCGCCACCATCCTGCATCCGCGCCGCGCGGATATTGCGGAGGTAACCGCCGAGCAGCGTCAGCCCTCCGCGCTCTCCGCGGGGCAGTACACCGCCGTGGAGATCGCTGGTGGCGATCACCGAAATCGTCAGTGTCGAGGACCGCTGCGCGGTGAGGTGAGAAGCCCAGACCGAAATCAGCAGGACGGCCGTCAGCAGACGCCACCGAGCCATGCGGCGATGCTAGCACGCGCTCATCAGATCACGAGCAAAGCGGGCTCGTTGTGTGGCTCGCCGCCAAGGTGCCCCGCCTCCCGGAACGGGAAGCGGGGCAGGCAGTCACTGACGCAACTACGGAACGATCGGGCGCCGGCCAGTCAGGAAGCCGACGAGCAACAGCACGAGGGCGAGGACCAGCAGCACGTGCACGAACGCGCCAATCGTGTAGGTACCCACGATGCCGAGCAACCAGGCGATCAACAGGATCACCGCCAGCGTATACAGCAACATGCTTTGCCTCCCTTACCTGGCTCAAGACTTACGACGTCAAGCGCCGTAGCCTCGAGCCCGGGAGCCGTCGGGTGCAAGATTGGTGCGCGCGTCAACTGGTCAGGACGGAGAACCGCACTTGAGATGCACGTGTCCCGTTACTTGCATCGTCTATGAATGGAGGAGCTCCCTATGCCTCGAGGGGATAAGAGCAAGTACACAGATAAACAGAAACGCCAGGCCGAGCACATTGAAGAGGGTTACCTCGAACGCGGCCTCTCGGAAGAAGAAGCCGAGCGTCGTGCGTGGGCAACCGTCAACAAGGTCCACGGAGGCGGCGAGAAGCCTGGCGGCGGGGGTTATGGCAAAAGCGAGAACCACGAACCGATGAGAAAAGGCGGAAGATCGTAGTTATCCGATCACGTCCATCAGGACGGTGGCGGCCTGCTCGCACTGTTCGCGCGTAACGTCGAGGTGCGTGACTGCGCGAACCGTCCGGCGCCCGAATGCGACGACGAACACGCCACGCGCCCGCGCGCTCGCGACCACCGCGGCCGCATCGGGCCCGTCCTCGGCTACGGAAAAAATCACGATATTCGTTTGAACGGGATCGGCAACCAGTCGTACGCGAGAGCTCGCGCGAAGCGTGGACGCGATCAGCTGCGCGTTCGCATGATCCTCGGCGAGGCGATCGAGGTGATGGTCGAGCGCATATAGACCGGCTGCGCCGAGAATTCCGATCTGGCGCATGGCGCCGCCGAACATGCGGCGATGCCGAATAGAGTCCCGGATGACATCCCGTGGACCTGCCAGCATTGTCCCCGCAGGAGCGCCCAATCCCTTCGAGAGCGCAACCGAGACGACGTCGAAGGGAGCGGCGAGTTCCGCGACCGACCTGCCGCTTGCGACGGCCGCATTCCACAGTCGCGCGCCGTCGAGAAACGACGTGATCTGTCGTTCCCGCGCGGCGGCACAGATTCCCGTCGCTTCGTCCTGATCGATCACGATTCCGCCTGCGCGATTGTGCGTGTTCTCCACTTCGACGAGCGTCGTCGGAGGATACAGCATGTGATCGCGCGGTTTGATCGCATCGACGAATTCGCGGGCGGTGAACCGGCCGCCGCAGCCGATTTCGGTGAACTGCACGCCGGCGTTTGCGGCGCCGCCGCCGGTTTCATGCCATACCGCATGGCTCTCGCGGCTGACGATCACGTCGTCGCCGGGACGTGTCAGCGCGCGCAACGCGACCTGGTTCGCCATCGTGCCGGAGGGCAACCAGAGCGCCGCCTCCTTGCCCAGCAGCGCGGCGACGCGTGCCTGCAGTTCGTTGATGGTGGGGTCTTCGCCGAACTGATCGTCGCCGACGGGCGCCGCGGCCATCGCGGCGCGCATGCCGGCCGTTGGGCGTGTAACCGTATCGGAACGGAGATCGATCACGGCTCGATGGTATCAGTCGGTGCGGCGGTGAAATAATATTGTCCTCCCATGACGCGTTCCGGTCGTCGCCCGTTCGTCATCGCGGTGACAGCCGCGCTCTGCCTCAGCGCAGCGGTCGCGACCGCGCAGTTCGGACGCCGCGGGTTCGGTGGCTTTCGCGCAAGCTTTGCGACCGCGAAGGATTTCGACGGTCACTTCCATTTCTGCCGGTGGGTATATCAGTCCGCGCTTGACGGGGACGGCGGCAATTGGAATGCCGATTGGCCACGAGCCGACATCAACCTGTCGATCCGACTGTCGGAGCTGACGAAAGCCGACGTCAGCAAGGACGGTACTGGCGAGCCGAATCATCTCCTTATCCGCTTCACCAATCCGGAAGTGTTCGATTGTCCGTTCGTCATGGCGACCGAGGTCGGCCGCGCTCTGGTCACCGACCAGGATGCCAAAGCGATGCGGCTCTACCTCGAGAAGGGCGGGTTTCTGTGGGTCGATGATTTCTGGGGCAGCTACGCATGGGATCATTGGGTAGCGCAGATCCGAAAAGCGCTGCCGGCCAATGAATTTCCGATCTTCGACCTGCCACCTGAGCATCCGCTGTTTCGAACGCAGTTCGAGGTCACTTCGGTGCCGCAGATCCCGAATATCGGCTTTTATCTCGGCACCGGCGGAGGCACCTCGGAACGCGGATCGGACAGCGCCGTGCCGCATGCACGGGGCATCAACGACAAGCACGGTCGGCTGATCGTCCTGATGACGCACAACACGGATTTTGGCGATTCGTGGGAACGCGAAGGCGACAGCCCGGAATACTTCGTCGCCGTCGGCCCGCGGGGCTACGCCTTCGGCATCAACGCCGTCCTCTATGCGCTGACCCATTAGGTTGCGAGTCGGAGTCAGGTGACGGCTTGGGCGCGAGTCAGAGTCAGGTGACGACCCGACTCAGGGTTGCAGAATTTGCAATTCGTAGCGAGAGACGTAGTAGGCCCCGACCTGTCGATAGCTGTGAAGCCGAAACCCAAACCGCTCGTAGAACGCGCGCAGACGCGAGCGTTCAGCATCGCAATCCAGACGCAGATATCGCTTGTTGAGCGTGCGCGCCCGATCGACAGCCCACTCGAGGAGCGCCGTCGATATTCCCCGCCCTGCGAACGCACGCCTGACGGCGAGACGATGCACGAACGCTGAATCGGCCCCGTCGAGATCGGGCCAGAACAGTCGATCCTCGAGCTGAAACCGCATCGCACCGGCCACGCGCCCATCCACCTCCGCGACGACGAACATGCCTGAGCCGGCCTCTGTTCTGACGCGCTCCTCCTCGAGCTCTCCCTCAACCCACATGATCGTGCCGTCGAGTTCCTCGACCCACTTGGCTGCTTCGATGAGCGTCTCGACGATGGTGTCCGCGTCCGCAGACGTAGCCCGGCGGATCAGTAGGCGTCCAAGAACGGACGCGGTGTGCTGACGCGTCGTGGATTCTGGCGGCGACATCACAGGACGAGTGCCATCGCAAAGCCGTCATAGCCCTTCGAGCTCACCGTCTGCACCATGGTGGCGATGACTCGCGTATCGGCGGCAAGCCGCTCGTTGAAACGCCGCACGCCTTTCACGTTGACGTCATCGCTCGACTCATCGATCACGGCACCCTTCCGCACGACGTTGTCGACGATGATGACGCTGCCCTGACGTGACAGCCTCACAGCCCAATCGAAGTACTCGGCCAGACTCACGCGATCCGCATCGATGAATACGAAATCGAACGGCTGCTGTTTTTCCGCGGCGAGCTGCGGCAGCGTCTCGAGTGCGGCGCCGACGCGAATCTGAACCCGACCCGACAGCCCGGCGCGCAACATGTTGTCGCGCGCGATTTGCGCATGTTTTTCGTTCGACTCGAGGCTGATGACCTGTCCATTCGGCAACACGGCGCGCGCCAGCCATATCGTGCTGTAGCCCGCCAGAGTACCAATTTCGAGAATCCGTTTGGAACCGTGCGCGCGCGCGATCAGATGCAGCAGCTTACCGTGCGCCGGCGTGACGCTAATCGGCGGCAGGTTCGCCGCCGCGGCAGATGCGCTGGCCGCGTCGAGCGCCGCATCGGGCTTGATCGTGATGTGGTTGATGTACTCGTCAACTTTCGTCCACAGCTCCTGGCTCATACCCGCATCGTAGTGCAGCCGGAGATACCAGGTTTCAGGTATCAGGTTCAGGTATCAGGTTTGAGGCCGGTCTCAGATAGGAGCTCCAGGTGTGATATTGCTACTGGCGGTTGGAGGGACTATGAGGATCACAACGATTGTCGCCGCCATGCTCGTCGCGGCGCTCGCGTCATCGGCCGCAGCCCAGGATGCGCGGACGGCCATCGCCGCCGCCTCGAAGGCCATGGGCGCAGACACGCTGAACACCGTCGAGTACGCCGGCAGCGGCGCTGACTTCACGCTGGGACAGGCGTACAGCGGCACGTCGCCGTGGCCGAAGTTCATCGACAAGGCCTATACACGTCAGATCGACTTCCGCGTTCCGGCCTCGAAGATGGACCGCATTCGGATGCAGGGCGAAAACCCGCCACGCGGCGGCGGCCAGCAACCGGTCCGGGGCGAACAGCCGCAGAACCAGACGATCGTTGTCAACGCAAACACCCCGTGGGTGCAGCAGCTGGAGATCTGGATGCTGCCGCAGGGGTTCCTGCGCGCCGCGGCGGCGAACAATGCAACCGCAAAAACACAAACGGTGGGCGGCAAGAAATTCACGGTGGTCTCGTTCATGGGTCAGAACAAGGCGATGGTCAATGGCTACATCAATGATCAGAACCTGGTCGATCGCGTCGAGACCTGGATCGACAACCCGGTGCTCGGCGACACGCAGTTCGAGGCCGTGTACAGCGACTACAAGGACTTCGGAGGCGTGAAGTTCCCAATGCATATCGTGCAGCGCCAGGGCGGCTATCCCATCCTCGACCTGACGGTCAGCGATGTGAAGCCAAATGCGCCGGTCACCATTCAAGCGCAGGGACGCGCCGGCGGCGCGCCAGCCGCGCCACCGGCGGCGGCCGCCTCAGCGACACCGTCAGAAAAGCTGGCAGACGGGATCTATCTGCTTCTCGGCGGCTACGCGAGCGTCGTCGTGGACATGAAGGATCACATCGTCGTCATCGAGGGGGCGACCAACGACGAGCGCGCCAATGCCGTCATCGCTGAAGCGAAGCGGCTGATCCCGAACAAGCCGATTCGATACGTCGTCAACACGCATCAGCACTTCGATCACTCGGGCGGCCTGCGCGCGTTCGTCGCGGAGGGCGCAACGATCGTCACGCACGACGCTCACAAGGCGTACTACGAGAAGGTGTGGGCGGCGCCGCACACGTTGAACCCGGACCGTCTTGCCAAAACGCCGCGCAAGGCGACCTTTGAAACCGTGCGCGACAAGAAGGTGCTGACCGACGGCAACCACACGATTGAGCTGTACCAACTGCAGGGCAGCGGTCACAACGCGGGGTTGCTCGTCGCGTATCTGCCGAAGGAAAAGATTCTCATCGAGGCGGATGCGTTCAATCCGCCAGCCGACAAGAACGCGCCGGTCGCGCAGCCCCCAAGCCCGTACACGCTGAATCTGGTGAGCAACATGCAGCGGCTGAAGCTGGACGTGATCCGGATCATTCCGATCCACTACCCGGCGGACAACCGTGTCGTGGAGATGCCTGAACTGAATCGGGCGGTGTCAACGTCGAGCACCAATTGACCCGTGTAGGGGCGGACCTTAAGGTCCGCCCTGCTCATTCAGGCACATTGACGCTCTCGTCCTCGTCCAGATGCAACCGGTGCAGGAAGCGATGGAACAACGGCGCCCCCAGGATCCCCGCCGCGACGAGCACGACCATTCCCGCGTACAGCGCGTACAGACCAGCGAACCACTTGCCGCCATACGTCAGCTTTGTTTCGATGGGCCCCATGCCGCCAAGAAGCATCGCGGCGTTCAGAAACGCATCAATCCATTCCATTCGCTCGAAATAGCGGTACCCACCCATGCCGACCGCCAGCGACACAGCGATCAGCGCGACCGCTATGCCGACGTGAGTGAGGACGCGACGGACAAATCGATCCCACGACGCAAGCGGCTCACGAAGGCGTTCGTACAGCATCGTCAATTGCCTTTCTTCTGTTCGATCAGTGACGCAGACGCTCGAGCAACTCGCGGAAATCGTCGGGCAGCGGCGCCTCGAACTGCAGCGCGCGTCCGTCGACGGGGTGGCGGAACGCGAGCCGATGCGCGTGCAGCGCCTGGCGTGGAAACGGAATTGACCGGAGCTGCTCGGGACCGAAGACGTACCGCCGCTCGCCGATCAGGGTGTGGCCGCGCAGCCGTGCCTGAATCCTGATCTGGTTTCGCTTGCCGGTTTCGAGTCGCACTTCGAGCAGCGATGCCTCGCGGAACTGCTCGATGCTGCGATAGCTGCACACCGCCTCGGCGCCTTGCGGATCGCGTGGATGCGTCCGCTTCTGGATGAGAGCCTTGCGATCCCACACGAGGTGATCGCGCCAGGTGCCTTCACGAGGATCCGGATGTCCGTATACGAGCGCGAGATAGATCCGTTCCGGTTCGCGCTGAATGAATTGCTTCTTCAGCGCTTGCTGCGTCCGGGGATCCTTCGCGAAGACAACCAGACCCGACGTGTCGCGATCGATTCGATGCACGACGAACGGCCGCCGTCGCTGCGGACGGAGGTAACCTTCCAGCTGGTCGTATACGGATGGTTCCGCGCTCTTCTCCGGCAGCGGCACCGACAGCAATCCCGCCGGCTTGTTGATGACCAGCAGCACGCGGTCTTCATAGACGATGTCGAGCGGCGTGGCACGGCCGCGCCGTGGCACGCGCGAGCCGCGGGGATGGCGATTGGCAGGCAACGCGCCCTAACGGAGTACCGGCGCTGCTTCGGGAATCGCTTCTCCGTCGTGCCGCGGTTCCGATCCGGCGAAGTGAACGCCGGCGCCGTTGCTCATGACCGCCTGCCCGTAGCCGAACACTCCGCTTCGCGGCGGCACGATCGTCACCTCATGACCGAGTTTTTCGAGCTCGCTCCGTGTCCTTTCGGGTACCAATGCTTCGACGTCGACGTCGCAGCCGCTGAACGAACCCTTCGTGAACCGGCCGGCCTCGAGCGCCTCCTGCACGTCGAGTCCGAAGTCGACGACGTTGGAGACAAACTGCGCGTGCGCCTGCGCCTGGTTGAAACCACCCATGATCCCGAAGCCGATCTTGACGTCGCCTCGCGACATGAACGCGGGGATGAGCGTCGTGAGTGGACGCTTGCGGCCCGCCAGCAGATTCGGATGACCGCTTTCCAGCGTGAAGAGCGCGCCGCGATTGTGCAGCATGATGCCGGTATCCGGCGCAACGACACCGCTGCCAAACGACGAGTAGAGACTTTGAATCAACGACACGATATTGCCGTCGCGATCGATCACCGACAAATAGATGGTGTCGCCGCCGTTCGAGGTCGTGAGGCCGGGCAGTCTCGAGGGTTCAACACTGCACGCCGCCTTGCGCGGATCGATCAGACGCGCACGTTCCTGCGCATGCGGCTTGCTGAGGAGCGACGCCACCGGCACGTTCGAGAAATGCGGATCCGCGACATAGCGCAGCATGTCCGCGTACGCCAGCTTCTTCGCCTCAATCATCACGTGCATCGACTGCGTCGACTGAAAGCCGTACTCAGCCAGCGGGTAACGCTCCATCAGGTTGAGCATGATGAGCGCGGCGATCCCCTGCGTGTTCGGCGGCAGCTCGTAGACGGTCCACCCTCGGTACGTCGTCGAGATGGGATCTACCCATTCCGCTTTGTATTCCTTCAGATCCGCCAGCGTCATCGCGCCGCCCTTCTCGCGCGAGATTGCGACGATCGCCTCGGCTGTCTTTCCTTCGTAAAAGCCGACGGCGCCCTTCTCGACTATCAACCGCAACGTCGACGCGAGGCGCGGATTCTTGAAGATCTCGCCGGCTTGCGGTGCGCGGCCCTTCGGCAAAAAGGTTTCCTCCGCGAGCGGTTCGCGGGAAAGTTTCGTGATCGCGTTCGCCCAGTACTCGGCGATCACATCCGTGACCGGAAATCCCGCGTCGGCGTAGTAGATCGCGGGTGCGAGCAGATCGGCCATCGGCAGGTTCCCAAACCGGCTGCGCATGGCATCCCACCCGGCGACCGCACCTGGAACCGTCACGGTGTGAATGCCGCTTCCGGGCATACTCGTGAAGCCCTTTGACCTGAGGAACTCGGGTGTGAGGCCTGCAGGCGCCCAGCCGCCGGCATTCAACCCATAGAGCTTGCCGGTGCGCGCCTCGTAGTAGATGGCAAAGAGATCGCCGCCGATGCCGTTGTAGTGTGGTTCGACGAGCGCCATGACCGCGTTGGCGGCGATGGCGGCATCAACCGCGTTGCCACCGCGTTGGAGGATCTGCGCGCCTGCCTGCGACGCGAGCGGCTGGCTCGTGGCGACGATCCCCAGCGTGGTAGCGACTTTCGAACGGCCGGCCACAACGTGCGGACGCGGCGGCTCCTGTCCGATCGCGATAACTGAAAGGACCGCGACGGCAACCAGAGACAGCAGCACGGTTCGAGTATTCATGGCGATGATCATCCTCGGAAGGTCGGCCCGAAGGCGAACCCCACCGATGATGCTGGCCGGATACAGGCTGGTCCTGTGAAGCGACCTGCTTCCGGCAGGGAGCATCGGTGGCGGTCCGGCTTTAGCCGGACCTTCGATGCGCTTCAGGCGGACCTACGATAACGCAGTACACTCTCACCGATGCAGAGGTTCCGCATGAGGCGTCGGCATGTGGTGCTCGTCGCCGCTGGGGTGTGCGTGCTGATCGCCACGGCGGCCTCCGCCCAGTTTGGACGCGGCGGTTTCTTTGGTTTCGGCGCAAGCCGCATCGCGAAGCCTCAGGATTTCGACGGCCAGTTCCATTACTGCCGCGTCGTGTACCGGCAGTCGCCCGATGGACGCGACGGAAGTTGGCGGACCGACTACCCGCGGGCCGACATTAATTTCTCGATCCGGTTCTCCGAGCTGACGCGGACGAGCGTGAGCTTCAACGCCCAGCACGAGCCGAATCATCTGCTCGTGAATCTAGGCGGCCCCGAGCTGTTCGACTGTCCTGTGGTGTTCCTCTCGGCGCCTGGAGCGGCGTCGATCAACGACGCGGAGGGACTGAATCTCCGGACATATCTTCTCAAGGGCGGATTTCTGTGGGCCGACGATTTCTGGGGTTCGTACGAATGGGACCACTGGGTCCGCGAGATCCGACATGCGCTGCCGGCTGACGAGTATCCGATCTTCGACATTCCCACCGACCACCCGATCTTTCGCACGCAGTTCGAGGTCCGGGACGTGCCGCAGATGCCGAATATCGGTTTCTGGGAACGATCGGGCGGCCGCACGTCGGAGCAAGGTTCGGACAGCGCCGAAGCGCACCTGCGCGCGATTGCGGATCGTCGCGGCCGTATCATGGTGCTCATCACGCACAACACGGACATCGGCGACTCGTGGGAGCGCGAAGGCGACGACCCGCGCTACTTCATGCTGTTCGGACCCAAGGGATACGCGCTCGGTATAAACGCGTTCGTGTACGCCCTTACTCATTGAAACGCCGGCGTACCGCGGCCGCGGCACTTCTCCTCCTCTGCGTGGCACGGACGGCCGCCGCGCAGCCGTCTGAGGACACGCGGACGCAGTATCCGCGGCTGCTTCAGAACTCCTACATCTCCATCAACGTTGGCGCGATCGATCAGCCGTTCTCACAGGCGCAGCTCGAACCGGGATTCCGCACCACGTCGATCGAAGTGCCCCGAGTCGACGTTCGCGTGATGCTGATCGGCCACGAGTTCAACCGCTTCGTGTCGGCGCAGGCGAGCTATATGCGCCCGCTCAACTACGTCAGCTACACGAGCGTGGGACCGGGTGATGTCGATCGACACCATGTGAGGGTGAACTTCGGCGCGGTCACTCTAAAGGCGCGCGTGCCTGTGGCGCGCCGCTGGTCGGCATATGGCGAGGGTGGGCTCGGGTTCACGAGCCGGACCGGCTTCAATCTCGGTGACACGCCCGTCGTCACGGACGCAAACTACGCGTCGTTGTTGCTCGGCGGTGGCGGGGAGTACCGGCTCACACCCTCATGGGACCTGACCGGCGGTGTGACGTTCTCGCCCGGGCGGGACAACGTGAAGCAACCACGCACCGTGTTCTTTTCCAGCGGCTTTCGTTATACGGTGAGACCGCTGCCTGCCGAGCGCGTCGACGCTAACCGGGATGCGGGCGTTATTTTTCCGCGGCATCTCATTCAGGTCGAGTACTCGTCGGGTACGGGCTACGGCGTCAACGACTTCGTGTCGCGAAAGGTACCGATCTTCTGGGGCGGTCACGCGAAGGTCGACTTTGGCATCGCGCCTCACTACGAGCGCAACGTCTTCCACACGCGCAAAGTGTTCGCGCTGGACGTCGGCGGCAGCGCGGGTTTTTACAAGACGCGACGGAACAACGACCGCTTCGTCACGCTGTCGGTCTACCCGCTGTTCCGGTTTACGTTTCTCCGAACCCGTCTGGCCGACATGTACTTCGCGTACTCGCTGGCAGGACCGACCTACATCTCCAAGATCATGCTCGACGACCTGAACACCGGCCGTCACTTCACGTTTCAGGACTTCATGGGGATCGGCTGGTTCGCCGGCGCGAACAGAAATCTGAATCTCGGCGTGAAGATCAACCACTACTCGAACGGCAACATCTTCACGCAGAATGCCGGCGTCAAGATTCCGCTCACCTTCAGCATTGGCTACGCCTGGTAGCAGAAAACGAGTTCGCCGCGCAACTCCAGAGGCGCAGTTCTTGAAACGTTGAGATCAGGCCAAGTCGATTTCCGCCGCAACCGAGCAGGACGCGAACATTATCCTCGGCGCCGTTGTCCTCGGCCCTTTCCTGGGACAAGGTCATTTTTCGGTGGCGCGGGTCGTATCGCTTTGTTCGACTTCCTGTCCGATCGGAAGCGCAAGCGCCAGCGTCATCACCGCCATTCCAGCTGACACGCGGCAACCACGCTCACTTCGCTGTCGGCGGCCTCCAGTTCTGAATAAGCGCGACAGGCGCACTCGCCGCATCGTCCAGACACGAGCGGCATTTCGAAGTGGTGGCGTGGATTGTACGCGACTGAGTCAATACTCGAGCAAGCGTCGAGCGGACCTTAAGGTCCGCCCCTACTGGATCAACCTGAAAGGATTCTGATTGCAGTTTGGCGGAAGCGAACGCGTGCCCAACCATCGCGCCCACAGGTCGCGCACCGCTTCGTCACAGCCGCGGCCGTCGATGACAGCAGGTCCGAACGCCGCGCCGCCGATCGCGTACTTCAGTCCGACCGCGAGACCGCCGACGGCGATCGAGCCGAACGCGAAACCACCGACCGACAAGCCAGGTCCGAGCGCCGCGCCCCCGAGTGCGCACACGATGCCAATCGAGAGGCCTCCGATGGTCACCAGACCGAGTGTGAGGCCACCAAGTGCAATACCACCTACTGCAATGTTGCCAATCGCGACGACCCCCTTCGCGGCCCGCGGCCGCATCGTCAGTGGATCGATCCCCATGCAGATGTGCACGAGCGGCCATTCGCCGATCGCGGCTGTGGATTTGTATTCGAAGCCGTACATGAGAGCGCCGCCCTCAATGCAGTCGCGGCATGCGAGCCGTGGCGCATCGCGCGCGACGCAATTGCGGCACACTGCCTTCTGGCAAATCGCGCAGATGCCGACGGCCGGCGTGCTCGTATGCGTGTAGCAGTTCATGCGGACGGTGCTATGCCACCGCCTTGTCGGTAATCTCCAGGCCGCGATCGATGATGCCGAATGCCTCGCGGAGCTGCTCCTCGGTGATGATGAGCGGCGGGTTGGTGAAGAAGTAATTCCACCGAACGAATGTAAAGAGCCCCTGCTGACGGAAGAACTTGCCGAGTGCCGCCATTTCCGGCGAGGTGCCGTTGAACGGCGCCATCGGCTGCCTCGTCTTGCGATCGCGAATGAGCTCGACCACGCCGAAGAGGCCTATGGAGCGTGCCGCGCCCACCGACGGATGACGCTTCGCCAGGTCCGACATCAGCTCCGCCATCAATTTGCCTGTCCGCTTCGCGCGGTTGATCAGGTCGTCCTCTTCGTAGACCGCAATCGTCGCGAGCGCCGCGGCGCACGCAAGTGCATGGCTGCTGTAGGTGAGACCGCCGGGAAACATCTTGTCCTGAAAGAAATCGCCGATCTTCCGCCGCATCCCGACGGCGCCGAGCGGCACGTACGAACTCGTGATGCCCTTCGCCATCGTCATGATGTCTGGAACTACCTTCCAGTGATTGATGGCGAACCATTCGCCCGTACGCCCGAATCCCGCCATCACTTCGTCGACGATCATGACGATGCCGTGCTTGTCGCAGAGCGCGCGGACACCCTGCATGTAGCCATCGGGGGGGATGAGGATGCCGTTTGTGCCGGTGACCGACTCGACGATGATCGCGGCAATCGTCTGCGGCCCTTCGAGCATGACCAGCTCCTCGAGGGTTCGCAGCGCCACCTCCGCCGAATCCGGCTCGCGATCGACGCCGTGGTACCAGTCGGGGAAGTGAACAATGCCGGGCAGGGGCGGCTGAG
>Ga0114129_10004636_pt1 | contig 19400 bp, 16 predicted proteins | sample RhiMetdeltSRZDD1_FD_80071 | JGI IMG/M metagenome (GOLD analysis project Ga0114129, IMG submission 80071) | Populus rhizosphere microbial communities from Tennessee, USA - Rhizosphere MetaG P. deltoides SRZDD1 (version 2) (version 2) | ecosystem: Host-associated > Plants > Roots > Rhizosphere >...
GCCGTTGCGGCGGCGCCCCCGATCGTTCAGACACCGCCCGTCGCTCAAACGCCGCCGGCGGCGCAGACGCCGCCAGTTGTCCAGAATCCGCCGGTTGCCGCGCCGCCGGCGCGCGGCGCGACCGGCACCGTCACATCGATCGCGTCCAAACCCGACTGTAATGACCTCACCGGCGAGGCGGCGCCGGACGGTCGCACGCGCAGCCAGCGCGTCTCCGACTGCGTGGGCGGCTGGGTCAAGGATCAGTCGCGCGAGTTCCGCGACGGCGTCACGCGCGGCGTCGACGAGGTCCGCTCGGGCGTGGACAAGGTCGGCCGCGGGCTGCAGTGGCTCGGCGACAAGCTGCGCCGTTCAGAATAGGAGCGCGACGATGGCGGGATCCGTCGGGTTCATCGGGCTCGGCAACATGGGACGGCCAATGGCGCTCAACCTCGCCAAGCGTGGCGTGCCGCTGGTGGTGCACGACATCGACGCGGCGAAGGTCGCGCCGCTGCGCGAGCGCGGGGCGAAGGTCGCCGACTCGCCCGCGCGCGTGGCCGACGCGAGCGAGCGCACGATCGTGATGGTGGAGACGACCGCGCAGGCGGAGTCGGTCATCGCCGGCGAGCGCGGCGTCGTGACGACCGCCGGCCGGGGCCACATCGTCGTGTGCATGAGCACCATCGATCCGTTCGTGCTTCGCCGGCTCGCCGGCACGCTCGCCGCGCGAGGCGTCGCGATGCTGGACGCGCCCGTGAGCGGCGGCACCGAGCGCGCCGCCTCCGGCGAGCTGTCGATCATCGCCGGCGGCGACGCGCAGACGTTCGAGGCGTGCCGTGACCTCTTCACGGCCATGGGGACGAAGCTCTTCCACGTCGGCGGCCTCGGGCAGGGCCTGGCGATGAAGCTGGTCAACAACATGCTGATCCAGGTCAATCGCGTCGCGGTGGCCGAGGCACTGGTGCTCGGGGTCAAGGCCGGGCTCGATCCCCGCACGATGTACGACGTGATCCGCGTGAGCACGGGCACCAGCTACGCATTCGAGAGCGGCGTGCCCAAGATCCTCGCGCGCGATTTCTCTCCGGGCGGCACCGTCGACATCACGTACAAGGATCAGGAGCTCGAGACGGGATTCGCCAAACAGCTGGGGGTGCCGCTGTTGCTCGCCAACGTGACGCAGCAGCTCTATCAGATGGCGCGCGCGGCGGGACTCAACAAGGAAGACGGCCTGGCCGTCGTGAAGGTGCTCGAGCGGCTTGCCGGCGTGCAGGTGAAGGGCTGAGCTAGAGCGCGAGCAGTGCGGCGAGATTGCGCCAGAGGATCTTGTCCTTTTCCTCCGGCGTGACGCTCGTCAGCCCTTGCAGCCACGTGACGGGCGAGGGATGCCACGGCACGAACGGCCAGTCGCTGCCGAGCACGATGCGGTCGGCGCCGACCTCGTCCAGCAGGAAGCGCAGCGCCTTCTCGCTGCCCACCACCGTGTCGTAGTACAGGCGGCGCTGGTAGCTGCTCGGCGGCTGCGGAATCGGCCGGCGCTCCGCCGGCATGCCGTGCCAGCTGCGGTCGATGCGGCCCATCGCGAAGCACGCCGGCCCGCCACCGTGCGCCACGCAGATCTTGAGCGACGGGCACGCGTCGAGAATACCGCCGAAGATCAGCACCGCCACGACGATGGCGTCCTCGACGATGACGCCGAGGCTGTTGGAGAGCCCGTTGCGCGCCGCCCGCTGCATCATGAAGTTGTGCTGCGGCTGCGGGTGAAAGAACAGCATGGCGCCCATCGCCTCGGCGGCCTTGAAGAGCGGCAGGAACCGCGGCTCGTCCCAGTTCTCGCCGTTCACCACGGTGTCGAGCTCCGCGCCCTTGAGCCCGAGCACGGTCACGGCGCGCTCGAGCTCGTCGATCGCGAGCTTGACGTCCTGCACGGGCAGCGTGGCGAGGCCGGCGAAGCGCGTCGGCCACTGCTTCGTCATCGACGCGATCTCGTCGTTCACCTCGCGCGCCAGCTCCCGGCCGCGCGTCGGCTCGAGGTGGTAGCCGAAGAACGGCGTGTGGATCGACACCACCTGCACGTCGACGCCCTGGGCGTCCATGTCCGCGATGCGCTCTTCGGGCGTGAAGCGCACCTTGGGGGAGTTGAACTGCGTGCGCTTGCCGTTGCCGAGCACCGTCCCCAGACCGTCGCCCGGCTCGTGACGGAAGCCGTGCCACTCGCGGCCGGCGTCCGCGGCGCGCCAGAGCGAGCGTGGCACCAGGTGCGCGTGGACGTCGATGCTCTTCATGGACGCGCGCGCTAGACCGTCTGCTCGATCCGCGCTGCCACCATCCCGGGCGTTAGCGCTCGACGCCAGTCGGTGTCGCGCGGCAATACCGCGTCGACGGCGCGCAGGCCGTCATACGGGCCGGCCACGCCACGGGGCGTGCCGCCCTCGCTGGCCGTCTTCACCGCGTGCAGCAGCAGCCGGCGCGCCTGGATCACCGCCTTGTCCGCGGGGCCCAGATGCTCGCGCGTGCGATCGACGATGCGCCCCATGCTCTCCTGGATCGCCCGATCCTGGGTGTTGATGCCTTCGATACCGGTGAACGTCTCCGTCTTCTGCACCTGGCGGTCGAGCCCGTAGTTGTTGCGCCGATTCCGGACGGAGCGGAACGTGCTCTGGTCCACGTCGAGTGGGCCGTTGCCCAGCCGGCGCTCGAGCCGATCGTCGTCGGTGAGGGGCGCCGTCTCGCTGTAGTCCCAGTTGAACACCATCGTGGTCTCGTCATCCATCGGGATCCACATGTGGCCCGACATGATCGCGTGGCCGCCCTCGGACTGCGAGGGCCGGATCTGATGGAACGGCAGGATAAAGTGGTATGTGCGCACGTGGACGTTGGCCTCGTCCAGCGGCCGCACGCTCGCGTACTGGTACCCGTAGTCGGTCACGTCGACGACGAGCGTGGGCGCCTTGCTGCGCACGAACGGGTGCGTGGGCTTGAAGCCGGGTCGCGCGGAGTCCGCCTTGAGCACGCGGTGCATGATCGGCGCGTGCGAGGTGTCAACGCCGCCCTCGAGGCCCTGGAGCCAGTTCGTCTCCTGCACGACCTTCGAGACGTGACGATGCGTCGCCGGCGCCTGCGCCCAGTTGAAGGTCGGCAGCGGCGGCCGCTGCTCTGGCGCGCCGAGATACGCCCAGATCACCCCGCCGATCTCGACGGTGGGATACGAGACGAGGGAGATTTTCTCCTTGAAGTGCAGGCTCTCCGGCTCGTTCATCATGTCCACGCAGCGCCCGTCCACGTCGAACTTCCAGCCGTGGTAGACGCAGCGCAGCCCGCACTCCTCGTTGCGGCCGAAATAGAGCGAAGCGCGGCGGTGCGGGCAATGCTCCTCGATGAGGCCGATGCGGTCACGGCTGTCCCGGAACGCCACCAGCTCCTCGCCGAGGAGCTTCACGCGCACCGGCGGGCAGTCCGGCGCCGGCAGCTCCCACGCCAGCAGCGCGGGAATCCAGTAGCGCCGCATCGTATTGCCCATCGGGGTGCCACGGTCGACCCGCGTCAGCAGCTCGTTGTCTTCGCGTGAGAGCATGGCCGATCCTCCTCACGATGCCGCGCTCGCGTGGGCGAAGTGTAACACCGCGCTACAATCGGCGCCGATGAAGGGCGTGCTCGCGCTGCTGGCTCTCGCGGGGCTGACCGCGGGATGCCGAGAATCGGTGGAGGCGCGCTTCATCTATTACCCGTCGCGCGAGCTCACCACCGATCCCTCCGCGGTCGGCCTCGCGTTTCGCGACGTCGCGTTCGCGGCGGCCGATGGCGTGAAGCTGCACGGCTGGCTGATTCCCGGCCGGTCGCCGACCACGCTGCTGTACTCGCACGGCAACGGCGGCAACATGGCCGGCCGAGTGACCATCGCGCGCATGCTCGTGGACCGCCTCGGCGTCGGCGTCTTCATGTACGACTATCGCGGCTATGGGCGCAGCGAGGGCGCGCCGTCCGAGGCCGGTCTCGTGAGCGACGCGCTGGGCGCGCGGGCGGCGCTGCTGCGCGAGGGCGTCGCGGCCGGCGACGTCGTGTATTTCGGACGCTCGCTCGGGTCCGCCGTGACGGTCGATCTGGCGCTCGCGCATCCGCCGCGTGGCGTGGTCCTCGAATCGCCCTTCGCCTCGGTGCGGGCGATGGCGAGCACCGTGTTGCCGGGCGCCGGCTACCTGTTCAGCACGCGCTGGGACTCGCTGGCCAAGATCGGCAAGCTGCGCGCGCCGCTGCTCGTGCTGCACGGCGACGCCGACGAGACGATTCCCTATGCGCAGGGGCAAGCGCTCTTCGTCGCCGCGCCGGAGCCAAAGACCTTCTTCACGATCCGCGGCGGCCGCCACTACGAGATGGAGCCCGCGTGGTCGGAGTACTGGGCGGCCTGGCGCACGTTCCTGGCCGGGTTGCCGGCGCCCGCGCGTGCCGCCCGATGACCATGTACGGCTCCGACCTCGTCGTCGACCTCCTGCGCGCCGTCGGCATCGCGCACGTGGCGCTCAACCCGGGCGCGACGTTCCGCGGCCTGCACGACTCGCTCGTGAATCATGGGAAGGGCGATCCCGAGCTGATCCTCACGCTGCACGAGGAGATCGCCGTTGCGCTGGCGCACGGCTACGCCAAGGCCAACGGCGCGCCGATGGCCGCCGCCGTGCACGACATCGTGGGTCTGCAGCACGCGAGCATGGCCATCTTCAACGCGTTCTGTGACCGTGTGCCGATGCTCGTGCTCGGCGCCACGGGGCCGATGGACGCCGCGCGCCGTCGCCCGTGGATCGACTGGATCCACACCGCGCTGGTGCAGGGCACGCAGGTGCGCGACTACGTCAAGCTCGACGACCAGCCGGCGAGCGTCGCGGCCATCCCCGAGGCGCTGCTGCGCTGCTGGCGCATCGCGCGCACGGAGCCGCAGGGTCCCGTCTATCTGTGTCTCGATGCGGGGCTTCAAGAGGAAGCGCTGGCCTCGGCCGTGCCGGTGCCGGACGTCGCGCGCTTTCGGCCCGCCGCGCCGCCCCACGCCAGCCCGCGCGACCTCGACGACGCCGCGCGGCGGCTGGTCGAGGCGCGGTTTCCGCTGATCGTCGCCGAGTCGCTCGGTCGCCGGCCCGAGGCGAGCCCGGTGCTCTGCCGACTGGCCGAGGCGCTCGCCGCGCCGATGATCGATCTCGCCGGCGAGTCCGAAGGTCGCGCGAGCGTACCGAGCCGCCATCCGCTGGACATGACCGGCGCGCGGCAGGAGGTGGTCGCCGAGGCCGACGTGGTGCTGGCGCTCGACGTCACGAACCTGCTCGGCGCGCTCGGCGCCGTCGATCGCGCCACGCGCGCCGTCCGCCTGTTCAACGAGAGCGCGCGCGTGATCGCGATCTCGCTCGACGACTACGCCGTTCGCAGCTGGGCGCACACGTTCCAGTCGCTCGTCCCCGTCGATCTGCCGATCGCGGCCGACGCGGGCCTGGCGCTGCCTGCGCTGCTCGCCGCGGTCCAGGACCGCCTCGCGCGCGATCCGCGCGCGGCCGAGCGCCGTCAGCGGGCCGAGCGCCTCGCCGCGCGTCACGCCGCACTGCTTGCCGAATGGGCGGCGGCGGTGAAGGTCGAGCGATCGCTCTCGCCGCTGACGCCGTCGGTGTTCGCCGCCGAGGTGTGGGACGTCATCAAGGACGAAGATTGGGTGCTCGCCAACGGCACCGCCAAGGGCTGGGCGCGGCGCCTGTGGGACTGGCGGCCCGAGCGTACGTACGGCGGCAGCGGCGGCGCCGGGCTCGGCTATGGCCTGCCGGCCGCGCTCGGCGTCACGCTCGCGCACCGTGGCTCGAGCAAAGTGTGCGTCAATCTGCAATCGGACGGCGATCTGCTCTACGTCGTCGGCGCGCTCTACACGGCCGCGCACCATCGGCTGCCGCTGCTGACGGTCACGTTCAACAACCGTACCTATGGCAACGACGAGGACCACCAGGAGGTCGTGGCCAAGGTGCGGGCACGGCCGGTCGAGAACAAGATCGTCGGCATCCGCATCGACGACCCCGCGCCCGACTTCGCGCGCATCGCGGAGGGATTCGGCGTGTATGCCGAGGGACCCATCGACCGTGCCGAGGCCGTCGGTCCCGCGCTGCGGCGCGCGCTGCGCGTGGTGAAAGAGGGCCGGCCGGCGCTGGTCGACGTCCTCACGCGAATGTGAGGCCGCCGGGGCGCTAGCGGAGGGCGCTATCGCCGCTAGCATGATGTGATAGCATCGCCGCATGGCGACGATCATCGTCCGAAATCTCGACGACGAGGTGGCGGAGCGTTTGAAGCTGCAGGCGCGCCTTCGTGGAACGTCGGTAGAGCAGGAAGCACGACGTGTCCTGACGGAGGGAACGAAATTGAGTCGTAAGGAGATCGCGGCCGAAGCGGCTGCGATACGTGCGCAGCAGCCTCGATCCAGCGTGAGGAGCGTCGACCTGATCAGAGAAGATCGAGACCGGTGACGGCGCGCCCGGCGACCCGCCGCCGCGGCTCGCGGGTGCGTGAGCGAGAGGCCCGTTACGTTGTCGCTGGTCCCGTGGTTGTCGACGCCTCGATGGCTGCGGTCTGGTTCACGAACGAGCCCGACCCCCGCCGAGCCGCGCAACTCCTCGAGACAGAGTCGATGCTCCTCGCGCCCGACCTGATGGCCGTCGAGGCGACGAACGCGTGGTGGAAGAGACTGCGGCGTCGGGAGATGACGCTGGTCGACGTCGAGCGGGCGGTGACGCGTCTACTCGCGCTCGATATCGTCTGGATCGCTGCCGCCACGCTGCTGAAGCCGGCTGCGCGCCTTGCCGCTGAACTGGGCCATCCCATCTACGACTGCGTCTATCTGGCTCTCGCGACATCTCACGCTGCCGTCCTGGCTACTGCCGACGAGCGCCTCCGCGACCGTGCGCAGCGCGTCGGCGTGCGGCTCTGGAGCGCGCGCCGTTAGCTCGCTGTCGCGTCGGCGCCGGCCGTGGCCGTCGCGGCCGCGCGTCCCGCGAAGCGGCGATAGCACCGCACCGCGTTGTCCCAGAGCAGCTTCCGGCGCTCGCCGTCGGTGAGCGACTTCCAGCCGAGCACGATCTCCGCGGACTTCGGGAACCAGCTCTCCGAGTGCGGATAGTCGGTGGCGAACATCAGCGTCTCGTCACCGAGCGCCTCGAAGGCGTGGCGCAGCGACTGCTCGCCCTCGTAGATCTGGATGCTCTGGAAGTACTGCGGGCCGCGGATGTAGTCGCTCGGCCGCTGCTTCAGCACGGGCAGCACGTGGCGCGACATCTCCGCCAGCTCGTCCAGCCGCGCGGCCCACGACGGCAGCCACCCGTGGCCGCACTCGAGCGACGTCAGCCGCAGCGCGGGATAGCGATCGAGCACGCCGGCGCCGATCAGCGCCGCGAGATTGCGCTGGGCGTTCCACACGTGGCCCGCCGCGCGCTGCAGAAACACGTTGTCCCAGGTGTCCCAGACGCCGGGCGGATACGGAATCGTCATCGTGAACGAGTGGATGACGACCGTGAGGTCGTGCTCCTGCGCGGCCGCCCAGATCGGTTCCCACGCCGGCTCGTCCAGCGACATCTCGGGCGGACAGATCGGAAAGATCGCCACGGGCCAGTCTTGTCGAGCGCAGCGCCGAATCTCAGCGACCGACGCGGCGGCGTCGCGGCCCGACACGAGCATGACGCCCGTGAGACGGTCGGGATACGGCGCGCAGTAGTCGCCGAGAAAGCGGTTGTAGGCCTCGTACATCGCGCACTCGAGCGCGACGTCCTCGAGCCCGGCGAACGCCGGCACGCCGCCCGAGGGCAGGACCATGTTCACGTCGATACCTTCGAGGTCCATGTCGCGCACGCGCGCGTGCGGGTCGACGCTGACGTGCTCGCTGGGAAACGGCGGGCCCTGCCAGCGCACGTCCCACGGCGTGCCGCCGTCACGCGCGCCGCGCGCGGCCGCCGACGGCGGATCCACGCGCTCGCGCGAGCCGAGCTTGCGATCGAGCTGCGGCCGCTTGCCGATCACGTAGCGCGACATTCCCGCCTTGGCCGGCGCGCGCTGGACCAGCGGGCCCAGCGCCGCGAGACGCTCGCGGGCGGCGGCGGTCAGGTGCGCCTCGATCGGCTCGACCGGCTCGATGATGTGGGTGTCGGCGTCGAAGATGCGCTGGCCGGCGCGCGCCATGGGAACCTCCGTCAGTTGCCCCCGGCGATCCGACCGGCTTCACCGGTGAGCCGCACGATGTGCAGCCCCGTGTTGGCGCGATCGGCGAGATAGACGAGCCCGCGCTCGTCCGCCTCGACGTTGTTGGTCTGGATCGCCACCTTGCAGCGGCGCGTGCCGTTCGTCTCCACGCAGCGCTCGGCCGTCCGCTCGGTCGTGGCCGGGATGTAGAACGCCGCCTCGCGCGGCGCATAGGGATCGCGCACGTCGACGGCGCGCACGCCGCCGTTGAAATATGCCACGAACACGAGCTTGCGATAGAAGACGGGCGCGAAGCTCTCGCTGCTCGAGTGCGGCCCGAAGCGGCCGCCGCGGCGACAGAAGCTGCCCTTCGACTCCGGCACCTGGAAGGTGGCCACCGAGAACGGCCGCGTCTCCGTGGTGATGTCGACGACGAACGACGCGTGCCGCGCCTCGCGGCATTCGTTGGCGATGGACTCGGACACCATGAAGACGAAGTCGCGGACGTTGTCCTTCGTATTCGGCGCCCAGTCGGCGATCGGCACTTTCAGGATCGGGAAGGCGGTGTGGCCGCCCCAGTTCGGCGACATCCAGAGCCGGCTGATCTCCGGCGCGTTGAGGTTCGCCGCCGTGGGCTCCTTGGGCCCGCTCAAGAGCTTCTGGCGGTCGACGATCTGCAGCATGCCTTCGCCGCTGGTGCCGTAGGCGAAGTACACGCGGTTGCCGAGCACGATCGGTCCGTGCAGGCCGTGCTCCACGGGAATGGGTCCCGTCGAGCCGGGCTCCTGACCGGACAGGCCGAAATCGCGGACGAAGACCGGCTTCGCCGGGTCGCTCAGGTCATAGATCTTCGTCATGCGCCACGTGCGCCAGCCCGACGGCCCGAGCTGCTGCGGCTCTTTCTTCACGAGGTCGCCGGAGACGAGGTAGGCGATGCCGGTCTCGCATTCCCACCAGTTCTTGTGTGTGGAGGTGAGACCGCTGACGACCGTGCTCGTCTTCCGCGGCTTGGCGGGATCGCTCACCTCCCAGACCTCGTGCGCCGAGCTCGGCACCGCGTTGCCGTACGTGCGCAGCAGATAGCTCCGTCCGCCGCGATCACACACGCGCGCCATTTGAGCGCCGCCCTGCTCGCCGGCGCCCGGCGCACCGGGAATGTGCGCGAGGTAGCGCGGCCGCGCCGGATCGGTGACGTCCACGATCGAGGTGCCGTTGTCCTCCTCGACGCCCGTGAGCGGATTTCGGACGCGGCCGCCGTGGTGTCCGACGTAGGCGATGACGCGCCCGCCCTGGCGATGAATCGTCGGCTGGTACGCCGAGCGGCCTTGCAGCTCGTCGTGACCGACCAGCTCCATGTCGTGCGCTTCGGCGCCGTGGCCGCGCGCCGCGGTCTGCGGCGAAGCGGGCATGGCGGCGAACGCGGTGACGACGACGATGACGATCGGCGAGAGCCTTCCGAGCGAGCGAATCATGGACGAATCCTCCACGGTTGGCCGGTCACGGTCGCTTGAGGCGCACGTCCTCCAGCGGCCCCGAATAGGCGAAGCTGCGGATCAGATTGATGCCGGGCTCATCGACGGTGGGGCCGACGCCCCAGATGAACGCCAGCTCGTAGATCGGAATCTGCGTCAGCCGCTCGCGCAGAATCTGCTGTATCTGGTGCAGGAGCGCCTCGCGCTTCTTCGCGTCCGTCTCGCGCGCCTGGCGCTGGAACAGATCCTCGACGTCGGGCATCACGCCGGAGGTATAGATGCCGTTCTTGCTGATGTAGGCCTCCAGGCGTGTTGCGGCGTTGCCGCCGGCGCCGGTGATGCCGACGATCACGTTCTTCAGCTTCTTCTCACGCCAGGCCGTGGTCATGGCCGCGCGCTCCATCGTCCGGAGCTTCGTGCGGATGCCGACGTTGAGCAGGTAGCCGGCCAGAGCCTCGCCCATCGAGAAGTACGGCGGCCACGGATAGAAGTCGCCCGCGTCGAAGCCGTTCGGATAGCCGGCCTCGGCAAGCAGCTTCTTCGCCTTCACGGGATCGAAGGGATCGGGCTCGAAGAACCGCGAGAACTCCAGCGCCCGTGGGATGAGCGAGCCCGTCGGCATGCTGAACCCGAGTGTCTCGGCCTGGTTCAGCGACTGGCGGTCGATCGCGTAGCTCACGGCCTGGCGCACGCGCAGGTCGTGCCAGGGCGATTTCGGATCCCATTGATCGGGGAGATCGAGCCAGAAAACCGCCGGCGATTCCTTGGGCGCGACGAGCTTGAAGCCGGCCGTGCGACGGACGTCCTCGGCCACCGGGCCGGTGAGCAGGTAGGCGATGTCGACCTCGCCCTTCTTCAGCGCCGCCGCGCGCGTCGTCTCCTCGGGCAGGCTGCGCAGCACCAGCCGCTTGACGTTGGGCACCTTGCGCCAGTAGCCATCCCACGCCTCCATGACCAGCTCGACGCCGGGATTGAAGCTGACGAACTTGTACGGCCCGGCGCCGATCGGCGCTTTCTTGAAGCCATCGTCGCCGACCTTTTCGACGTAGGCCTTCGGCACGATCCAGCCGGATCCGGTGGCCGACGTGCCATAGAACGTCATGAAGTCCGGCCATGGCTCCTTGAGCACGAAGCGCACGCGGCCCGCGTCCACGATCTGCACCTCGCGCACACGCTCCTTGAGCAGCTTCGCCCCCGCGCCCCGGTAACGCTCGAACGAGAACTTCACGTCGGCGGCGGTGACGGGCTCGCCGTTGTGGAACTTCACGCCCTTGCGAATGACGAACTCGTAGATGAGCCCGTCCTTCGACGGCGTCCACGACTCCGCCAGGCTCGGCGTGTTGATGCCGGCCGGCATCGGCTTCACCAGCGCGTCGTGCAGCCCGTACAGCACCATGAACGGCGTGATGATGCCCTCGGTCTCGGCGGGATCGAGCCAGCGCGACGCGAGCGTGATGTGCACGCCCCACGTCATCGTGCCCTCCGGCGCGGCGAAGGCAGGGGCTCGTGACACCAGCAGCAGGGACGTCGCGACGATGGCGACGAGGATGCGCGGGACGAGACGGCTCATGGCCACCTCCGGCGGCGCGGTGAAGTATACCGCCCGCGCGAGGGCTCAGCCCTTGACCGAGCCGGCGGTGAGTCCCTGCACCATGTACTTCTGGAAGAGCAGCACCAGGAGGACCGCAGGCAGCGCGCCGAGGAACCCGGACGCCGCGATCACGGAGTAGTCGATGTTGATCTGCCCGTTCATGCCCGCGATCACCGGCGGCAGCGTGGTGGTCCCCGGCCGTGTGTTCAGGATCTGCGCGACCACGAACTCGTTCCAGCACAGCATGAACGTGAACGCGCCGCCGGCGACGAGGCCGGGCCCCGAGACCGGCAGCACGACACGGCAGTACGCCTGGAATCGGTTACAGCCGTCGACGAGCGCGCTCTTGTCGAGGTCGCCGGGAATGGTCTCGAAGTACGCCTTCATGATCCACACGGTGAAGGGCAGCGTGAACGAGCCGTAGGCGATGACGAGGCCGGTCAGCGTGTTCTGCAGGCCGAGCGCGCGGAAGACGAGGAAGAACGCGGGAATGAGCACGATGGTCGGCAGCATCCGCGTGAAGAGCAGCGCGAACAGCGACAGCGTCCTGCCGGGAAAGGCAAACCGCGCGTACGCATAGCCGGCCGTCGTGCCCACCACCACGTTGATCGCGGTCACGATCAGCGCGACGACCAGGCTGTTCCACATCGAGCTGAGGATCTTGCCGGCCTGACCCTCGGCGTGGAAGCGCACGAGGCCGAGGATCATGCGGTAGTTGTCGAACGTGATTTCCGGCGGCACCGGCGTGAACGGCCGCGCCAGCAGATTCTTCTGATACGAGATGCTGGTGATGAACAGCCACACGAACGGCGCCATCAGCCACAGCGCCACCGCGGTCACCGTGGCGTAGAGGATCACCCGGCTCCCGGCGGAGCGCCGACGGTAGTTGCCGCCGCGATAGCGACCGCGCGCCGCCATCCGTCAGCTCTCCGGCTCGAAGCGTCCGAGCACGAGCTTGTAATAGACGACCGTCAGCAGCAGGCAGAGCGCGGTCAGCGTGTAGAGGATGGCCGTGCCCGGACCGAACTTGAAGAACGTGAAGCTCGTCTTGAAGCCGTGCCACGAAACCGTCGTCGTGTCGTAGCCGGGCCCGCCCATCGTCAGCACGTAGATGAGATCGAGCATGAGAAAGCCGTTCACGGTGGCCAGCACGAGCACGAGGAACACGAGCGGGCGCAGGGCCGGCAGCGTCACGTACCACAGCCGGCGCCAGTAGCCCGCGCCGTCGACCTCGGCCGCCGCGTACAGATCCTCCGAGATCGATTGCATGCCCGCCAGGAACAAGAGCGTCGCGAACGGCGCCTGGTTCCACATGTACACGGACACCAGCACGTTGAGCGCGCTCCAGCCTTCCTTGAAGAATGCGATGGCGCCGTCGACGAGGCCGGCGCGGAGCAGCATCCCGTTGAGGGCGCCGAACTCGAAATCGAGGATGCCGATCCACAGCAGGCCGACGACGATGCGCGACAGCGACCACGGCACGAGCAGCAGGCTGCGCATCAGCGGCCGGCCGACAAACCGTTCGTTGAGCACGAGCGCCATCGCCAGCCCCACCACCGTGGCCTCGATCACGAACGCGGCGACGAAGTAGAGCGTGCGCCACAGCGATTCCCAGTAGAGAGGATCGGCGAACACCTGCACGTAATTGCGCGCGCCGATCCAGCGAAAGAGCGGAATGCGCAGCGAGCCGAGCTCCAGCGCCGGGCCCGTCGTGCGCAGGAGGTTGACGTCGGTGAACGACAACCACAGCGAATAGAGCAGCGGAAAGACGACGACGAGGCCGATCGCGAGCAGCGCCGGACCCGCGAACAGCCAGGCCACGGCGCTCTCGGACAGCGCCCGTCGCGTCTTCACCCCGCGGTTACGCCAGCGACTTCTGCAGCGCCGCCAGCTCCTTGAGGCCCTTCGGCACCGGCGACGTGCCGCGGATGATGTTGTGCACGAGGGCGATGGCCTTGCTGTCCCACTCGCTGAACCACGGCTCCTTGAACGCGTTGATGGTCTTGCCCTTCTTGTACTGCTCGCGCAGGAGCTTGAGGTCGACCCACTTGTCGTACGACTGCACGATCTCCGGCGCGTCGTACATCTCGGGATACGCGTTGTCGAGGCCGGCGATGAGGCACCACTGCCGCTGCACGTACCAGTCGCCGTTGCCGTTGCCGCCGAGGAACTTGGCGAACTTCCACGCGTCGTCGAGCACCTTCGTCTTGGCGTTCACCGTGTACCACTCGGTGAACATGTGCGTGGTGCCGTTGCCCGGGTACATCGCCATCTTGGCTTTCTTGGGCGCGAGCTTGCTGTTCTCGGGCTCGCCGGCGATCGTGCGCAGGTAGTACGAGTGGTTGGTGTGGTACGCGTATCGCCCCGTCCAGAACAGCCGATGCGTGTCGGTCGACGAGGTCTTGGTCAGCACCTCGGGGTTCACCAGGCCGTCCTTGTAGACCTTCTGCCACCGCTCCATCGCGCGCGCGGCGCCCGGCTCCTGGTCGGCGATGAACCGGTTCTTCGCGTCGAACACGCTCGCGCCCTCCGAGAACGTGTCGCTCAGGAACTGCGGCATGGTGCCCGAGCCGCTGTTGTTCCAGTTCGGCAGGTAGGGCGTGTCGCTCACCTTGTCACGCTTGAGCTTGGTGCAGTGCTCGACCAGCTCGTCCCAGCTCTTGGCCGGCGCCTTGATGCCCGCCTGCTGCAGCATCGGCTCGTTGTAGATGAGGATGAAGAGGCTCGTGAAGTACGGCAGCCCGACCACCTTCGAGCCGTCGCGGCTCTTGGCGGACTCGAGGTTGCCGGGCGCCATCTTCTTCTTCAGCTCGTCCATGCCCGGCAGGTCGTCGAGGGCGCGAATGAGACCGTTGTCGAACCAGCGCTCGCGGTTAGCCGAGTTGCAGTACATGACGTCGACGATCTCGCCCGACAGCGCGCGCGTCTCCATCGTGGGGTGATACGTCGCCCAGGGGACGGCGTCGTACTTCACCTGGCCGCCGTGTTTCTTGTTGTAGAAGTCGACGTAGTCCTTCACGGTGTCGGGCTTGAACACCCAGCCGGAGAAGTTCACGGGCTTGTCGGCAAATGCCGCGCTCAGCACGCCTTCGCCGACAAGCGCGGCGGCCGCCGTGAGGCCCGTCGCGCCGAGGAACGTGCGCCGATCGATCGTCATGGAATCCTCCTGATCACGCATACGCGGGTGGTGGCACGAAGGCCTGGAACTCGCGCTCGAGCAGACGGGCGAACGCGAGGCACGTCAGATCACCATACTGCGGGCCCACGATCTGGACGCCGACGGGCAGCCCGCCCGGCGTGAAGCCGCACGGCGCCGCGCTCGACGGCAGATACGACGCGCCGGAGTAGCCGGCCCAGAATAAATGATCGGTCACCGGCATCGCCGTGCCGTTGACCTCGACCGTCCGGTCGAAGCGCTCGCGGTCTTGATCGTGCGGGAAGGCGGCCACGCCGGCCACGGGGCAGAGCAGCAGATCGTACTCGGTGAAGAACTCCGACCAGGCCAGACGCATGCGATGGCGCGCCTCGTTGGCGGCGAGCCACTCGCGGTGCGACAGCACGGCCGCGCGCATGGCGCGCGCGCGATAGCTCTGATCGTCGGGCGGCAGCGCCGCGACGGTGTCGAGGTTGCCTTCGAACTCGGCATCGGTCTGGCGATCCGAGGTCGCCGACCGAAGCAGGCGGACGTAGACGGCGAAGGCCTCGGCGGTGTCGATGGCGGGGCGCGCGCGATCGTTGACCTTGGCCTTCTGCCGTCCGAGAAAGTCGCCGAGCGCCTGCAGCCGATCCTGCACCGCCCGATCCACGCGGGACTCCGGCGCTTCCAGCATCAGCGCCACCTTGAAGTCGCGCAGCCGCTTGGCGCGCGGCTGTCGCAACCGCAGCTGCCAGCCGGCCGCGTCGATCGCGTCCGGCCCCGCCATGATCGACAGCGCAATGGAAAGATCCTCCGCGCTGCGCGCCAGCGGCCCGACGACGTCGATGTCGACGGGCGCCTTCTGCCACGGCAGCGCCTGGCCGGTGCGGGGCACGATGCCCCACGTCGGCTTGTGACCGAAGACGCCGCAGAAGTGCGCGGGGTTTCGGATCGACGAGCCGATGTCGCTGCCGGCCTCGAGCGCCGTGAGTCCCGCCGCGAGCGCCGCCGCCGAGCCGCCCGACGAGCCGCCGGGCGCGCGCGCCAGGTCCCACGGATTGTTCGTCGTGCCGTAGATCGCGTTGAAGCTCTGCCAGTCGGAGAGGAACAGCGGCACGTTGGTCTTGCCGAAGAGCACCGCGCCGGCGTCGAGCAGTCGGTCGACGACGACCGCATTGCGGGCAGCCACGTTGTTCTTGTAGGTCGGCACGCCCCACGTGGTCGGCAGCCCGGCCACGTCGTACGACTCCTTCACCGTGATCGGCAGACCATGCAGCGGACCCCAGACCTCACGCTTCGCGAGCGCGCGGTCGGCGGCGCGGGCCCGCGTGCGGGCGCGCTCGACGTCGCGCACGACGACAGCGTTCAGCGCGCCGTCGTGCTTGTCGACACGCGCGAGGTAGAGATCGAGCAGCTCCAGGCAGCCGATCTTCTTTTTGCGGATGTCGGCGGCGAGCTGCCGGGCGGAGCGGAACGGGACGTCGAGCATCGCGGCCTCCTGCGAGGGCCTGCGGTTCCCACGCGCGGTGAGTATACTCGTCTCGCCCCATGGCCATCACCGACCGCTACGGGCTGCCGATCACGACCGAGTCGCCGACGGCCGCCGCGCGCTTTCAGCACGGCATGGACATGCTGCTCGCCTACGGCCCGGGCGCCGCGGAGGCCTTCGCGTCGGCCACTGAGACCGACCCGCGGCTCGCCGTCGCGCACGCGGGGCAGGCCCTGGTGGCCGTGGTCCAGGGCGACGCGGCGACGGCACGCGCGGCGACGGAAAAGGCGCGCGACGTCGTGGCCGGTGCCACGCGACGCGAGCGCCAGCACGTGGCGGCGCTGAGCGCGCTCGTCGGCGGCGAGACGGCGCGCGGCCTTGCGCTGGTCCACGAGCACGTCGCGGAGTTTCCGCGGGACGCGCTGCTCGTCAACCAGGCCGGCAGCGCGATCGGCTTCGCGGGCGCCCGTGACCGCGAGCAGCAGCGGGTGGACTTTCTGGAGCGCCTGGCACCGGCGTACGGCGACGACTGGTGGTTTCAGTCGGCGCTCGCGTTCACGTACCACGAGGTCGACCGCTTCGAGGAGTCGCGCCGTCTCTCGGAGCGCTCGCTCGCGCAGTATCCTGGCAACGCCAACGCCAGCCACAACCTCGCCCACATTCACTTCGAGCTCCTCGACAACGACGGCGGCGCCGCATTCCTCGAGTCATGGCTCGCCAAGTACGACGCCCGCGCGTCCTTCCACTGCCACCTCGCGTGGCACCTGGCGATGTTCGAGCTGCACCGCGGGCGGTACGCGCACGCGCTGGCCATCTTCGAGCGTGACATCCTCGGCGCCGTCAATCCGCGCCTGGCGATGATCGACGGCTCGGCGCTGCTGTGGCGCTTCCGCCTCGACGGCCAGCCGGATCCGTTGCCCGCGTGGCGCTCGCTCGCCGAGCTCGCGGCCAAGGTCTCTCGGCCGGGCTTCGTGTTCGGCGAGATTCATGCGGCGCTCGCGTACGCCGCCTCGGGGGACGCGTCGGCGTTCGCGCGGCTGGCCGATGGCCTGCGTGCGCTGGACGCGAACGGGCATCCGATCGCGGGCAGCGTCGCGCTGCCGATGGTGCAGGGGGTCGCGGCGTTCGTCGGCGGCGACCACGCAGCAGCGCTGGCGCACCTCGAGCCGGTGGAGGCGGAGTTTCATCGCGTCGGCGGCAGCCACGCGCAGTGGGAGCTGTTCGAGGAGACGATGATCGCGTGCTACCTGGCGCTCGAGCGCTACGACGACGCCAGCCGCCTCATCCGCCGGCGCCTGTCACGCCGCGCGTCGCCGCGCGATCAGCGCTGGCTCGAGCGCGCCACCGCGCGCACGGGGGCCCCCGAGCGCAACTGAGACGACCGGCGCCGGACGCGAACCACGCGCCCGGCGCCGGCTCACGGCGACGCCGCTAATCGTTCCCGACGCGGCGGATCTGCCCGCGGATTTCTCCTACCGGGAACGCGGCCGTGTGGACGTTGGCGTAGGTGGCGCCGGCACGGATGGCCCTGAGGAGCTCGTCGAACTCTCCCGCCGTGATGCCTTGCGCCGCCGGGCCGACGACGCCACTCGCGTCGAGCGTCCCCGTGATCGTGGCGGGCTGCGGCGGACACGCTGGCTTACCGCCTCCGCCGCAGAAGAAGATGATGACGCCACCCATGGTGTGTCGCTGGCCGAGGTGGATGTGGGCCACAGTCGGATTTCCCGTCATGTTGGCGTAGCTCAGACGGAAGTCGATCGCGGTGTCGTTGTGGTTGATCTCGAGGCGCAGGCGGCCTTCGCCATCCGTCGAGAGGGATGGCGTCTCGTTGAATCCGTTCAACTCGGCCCGGAACTGCCGGCCTCCGTCGTTGTCGTCGGCGCGGGCCTGCGCAAACGCGGTCAGCATGCAGACAACAGCCATCAGCGTGATGCGTGTCATGTCGACCTCCTTACGCGAGGGAACGAGGCGCGTCGTTGTCCTGGCGTCGATGGTCCGTCTCGAGCCGGGGGCGATCGCGCGGTCACGGGCGGCTCACTTCACCGACTCCGGCGCCACCGCACGGCCGGTCTGCGCCGCCTCGTAGATGGCGAGCGGCACGCGAAGCATGCGCGTCGCCTCCGCGATGTCCTGCGCGGGCTGGCGACGGTCGAGCACGCCATCGACGAAGTCGGCGGCCGCGCCGTCGAAGCCCAGACGCCAGTCGCTCGGAACCTGATAGCTGACCGTTTCGGTGCCGCGAATGACCATGACCGGCGGCAGGTCGAGCATCTCGCCACTGCAGCGCGTGACCCAGATGATCCCGCGGCTGCCATGGATCTCGAAGAACTCGTCGACGAGGACATAGCGGCCGCGCATCGTCATCCCTGGCGCCGAAGTGTAATCCACGATGCCGAGGCAGTCGCGGCCCTTGAACCGCCAGGTCACCGCGCTGGGCGTCTCCATGATGAAGTCGGTGCCGCGGGTGACGATCGCCGAGACGTCGCCGATCTCGCCGATCCAGTACGCGGCCGTCGCGTACTTGTGCACGCCGTCGTCGTAGAGGACACCGCCGGGATTGCGTCCGGGGTCGCGCCGCCACACCACGGCCTCGGGATCACGCTCGACGGACAGCCCCACGATCTGGCCGGGCCGCGTGGTGTGGATGCGCACGAGCGAGGGCTCGCCGATGGCGCCGCCGTCCAGCAGCTCCTTGGCTTTGACGATCGGCGGGTAGTAGAGGAAGTTTTCCGTCACGCGAAAGGTCGTGCGCGCGCGGCTGACGGCGGCCGCGATGCGTTCGGCCTCGGCGATCGTCGTCGCCAGCGGCTTCTGACACGACACGTGCTTGCCCGCCTCGAGCGCGGCGACCACCTGCTCGGCGTGCAGCCACGTCGGCGTGAGCAGCTCCACCGCATCGATCGCGCGGTCGTCCAGCACCGCGCTGAAGTCGGCATGGATCCGCGGCGCGATGCCCCACTCGCGCGCGCGCCGCCGGGCGAGCTCCTCCCGCGTGTCGCAGAGCGCCACCACCTCGCAGCGCGGATGGCGCAGGTAACCGGGCGCGTTGAGCTGCGAGATGTTTCCGCAGCCGACGATGGCCAGACGCAGCCGGTCCACGGCCGCTCAGCCTCCGCGCACGTACCGGCGCAGCACCAGCCGCAGGTGGTCGCGGAACTTGGGCACGATGCGGCTCGACCACTCGCTCTCCCGCGCGCGCTTCCACTCCTCCGACTCGACGACGGCCGGGGTCTCGAGGTGATAGAGCGCGACGTACGTGCGATTGCCCGTGCCGCGGAAGCGCCGCGCGCACAACACGCCGGGCACCGCCGCGAGCGCGGGAATGTGCTCCTTGTCGTACCAGTCGTTGAACTCGGCCTCGGTCTCCGCCGGGATGTTCATCGCGTTCAACAGCAGCCCGCCGGCGTTCGCGGGGGGCAGGAGCTCGCCCGGCAGGATCTGATCGCCCTCGAAGCGCATCAGACGCTCGACGCGCGCGGTGATGCGCTTGGACCACGGCGAGAGATTGTCGCCGCCGATCGCGAGATAGGCGGGCGTCTTCAAGATTTCGAC
>Ga0114129_10004637_pt1 | contig 19399 bp, 21 predicted proteins | sample RhiMetdeltSRZDD1_FD_80071 | JGI IMG/M metagenome (GOLD analysis project Ga0114129, IMG submission 80071) | Populus rhizosphere microbial communities from Tennessee, USA - Rhizosphere MetaG P. deltoides SRZDD1 (version 2) (version 2) | ecosystem: Host-associated > Plants > Roots > Rhizosphere >...
AGTCAAGTATATTGTTACCTTAACTTTTAACTTTTAAGTCTTAACTTTCAAACGTGTCGATATCGACACCCGTGACCTTGTCGCTCGGTGACATGGAGATGGCGCCCTGCTGCGGGCGCTTGATTTCGCGGATGGCGGCGAGCACGTCGCGTTCGATGTCGGCAAACTCTTCATCCGTGATTTCGCCGAGCTCGAGGCGCATCTGCGCTTCGAGCAGCTGGTCGCGCAACGCCGAGTCGTCTTGCATCTCGGCTTCCGCCGCCTGGACGACCTTGTCCAGCACGAAGCGCAAGCTTCCGATCAGCAGCGAGTCCAGGATGAACATGGCATTGCAGCATGGCAGGACTGCAGACTGGCAGAATTGCAGGGCCTTCCTTCCTGCCATCCTGCCAGTCTGCAATCCTGCAATTTGATCTAGGCCCTTTCCAGCTTCAATCTGATATTGACGAAGTTGTACGGCGGCCACGGGCCGGTGTACTTGAACGTGAGCTTGTCGAAGCGGCTGGCGATCGACTTGACTTTCGCGTCGAACGCCGCTTCCTGGTCGCGCGCGATCAGGAACGCCGCGTTCATGATCATCTTGTCGCCGATCGGCTTGTTGATGCGCGAGGCCACCGAGACGTCGCGAAGCTGGTCGAGGATGTCGGCCACGTACCGCTCGGAGCGCGCCTGAAGAGCCGAGTCGATGAGGCGCCCATACTGCATGCGCGCGAAATAGGTGGGTCCTTTCTGGCCGGAGATCTCCTTCTTCAACCGGCTGATGTCCTCGTCTTCGCTCTCGACCTCCCGAATCGCCTGATCGCGATCCCACAGGACTTTGAGACCGAATTCGAGCTTGTTCTGCATCTTGTTCAGCACGTCGCCGAAGGCTTCAGCTGCTGAACGGAGAAGCTCGACGATGTCCTCGCGCGTCTTGAAGATCGTGCCGAAGGACATCGGGATGACGGTGTGCTCACGCATCACCGTTTCGTTGACGCGCTCGTGCGCCAGAACGTTTTCGCGCGTGGAATCCAGGACCTCGAGCGGCGCGTCGGAGACGACTGCGGCGAGATTCTTGTAGTGGACGGAGTAGACGTCGGATGGCTCGGCGCCGATGCCGATGGGCCCGAAGCGCAGCGGATCTCCCGATTCGATGATGCAGTAGACGTACTTGCCGCGGCTGGCGGCGCCGACGTCGGCGCCAACCGTCGTGCGGCCGCCCTGGACGGTCTTTTCGGATGCGCGGCGATCGAGCGGACGGGCCACTTTCGCGGCGGACTTCGAGGCGCTCCTCTGCGTTTTGGACATCGAGCGTACTGGCCCGTTGCCTCGCGCGGCCTTCGTTTTGGGCGCCGGCGCCGGCGCTTTCGCCGCGCGCTTCAACGCAGCGGCAGGCGGCGGTCCCCCTGCGCGCGACCCTTTGCGCGCGCTCCCAGATGGCTTAGGCATGTTTGCCGCTCCTGCGGACCTTCTTCATTGACGTGGACGACCGGAGCTCGAGAACCTTCCGGATTTCCTTCACGAGATCCTCGGGGAGACACGGCTTGGTGACGAACGCGTCGCAGCCGGCCTTCAGCGCGCCCTCGGATATGCCGGCGAGCGCATGGCCTGTGAGCGCCACAACGGGAATCCCAGCCGTTCGCCTGTCGGCCTTCAATCGGCGCGTCGCTTCCCACCCGTCCATGACCGGCAGCGACAGATCCATGAGGATGATGTCAGGATTCTCGTCGGCGGCACGTTGCAACGCCTCCATGCCGTTGCCCGCTTCCACTACTTCGAAGCCACAGAACTCGAGATACTCCGAATACATTTCGCGCGCGTCCGGATAGTCGTCCACGAGGAGCACGCGCGGCCGCGCCGCCGCTTTCTTGTTCATCGTCGTCCCTTGATAGGAAGGGTGAGGGTAAATGTCGAGCCCTTGCCGACCTGACTTTGAAGAGTAATCCGCCCATCGATCATCTGCGCAAGCCTGCGGCAGATCGACAAGCCGAGGCCCGTACCGCCGTACGCGCGGGTCGGCGAGTTGTCGAGCTGTCGGAAGTCCTCGAAGATCTTGTCCTGATCCGGCGGGGCGATGCCGATGCCTGTATCGGTCACGGCCAGGGTGACCATGCGTTCCTTCTCGTTGCGTCGCGCCGTCATCGTGACCGATCCATGGTGCGTGAACTTGAGCGCGTTGCTCAGCAGGTTCAGGAGAATCTGCTTCACCTTCTGGCGATCGCTCGTGATCGGTTTGAGATCCTTCGGGAAGTCGAGCACGATCGAAAGCTTGGATCGCATGATGATCGGCTCGAGCTCCGCTTTCACCTCGCTGACGAGATCAGCCAGCCTGAACGTGGAGAGCTGAAGCGGCATGCGACCCGCTTCGATGCGCGAGATGTCGAGAATCTCGTTGATGATGGTCAGCAAATGGCGGCCGTTCGATTCGATGCGTCCGAGCTGCCGTTTCACCGGCTGCCCGACGGGGCCGGCCACGCCCTGAAGCAGCATCGACGTGTAGCCGAGCATCGCATTCAGCGGCGTTCGGAACTCGTGCGACATATTGGCGAGAAACTGCGATTTCAACGCGGACGCCTGCTCGAGCTCAATCGCCTGGCGGCGCAGCAGCTCGTTCTGCTGAGCGATGTCGGCCGTCGCCGCCTGAATCTTCCGCTCGAGCTCGTCGGACGCCCGCTTCAGCTGTTCGTACAGTTGAGCCCTTTCAATCGCCTCGCGCCGATCGTGCAGGATCGTCACGACAGCCGTCAGCTCGCCGTGCTCCGAGAGAATCTTTCCGGCGATGGCCTCAACCGGCATCGGCTCGCCGGTTTTCGGATCGATCAGGCCGATTTCCCCGGCCCGACGCTGGTCGGCGCTGACGAGCATGCCCGCAATGAACGACGAAAAGTGGGCGTCGTTGGTCTGCACCCAGCGCTGCTCGACGGCGCTCGCTCCCTGCGGCACCGTGAAGAGGCGCTCGGCCGGCTCGTTCATCAACGACGTCGCGCCCGCGGCATCGGCAACGACAATCGGATCGACGACCGAATCGATGATGAGGTTCAGACGATCGCTCTCGGCTCGCGCCAACGCTTCGGCGACACGCATCTTCCGGTAGTTCTCCTCGATCTCCTCGCTGGCGCGCCGGAGGTCCGTCACGTTGCGCAGAATCGAGACGACGCCGCTGCCTTGCCGTGGATCCTCGGTGACCGTACTGAGCAGCTCGAACACCAGGTCCGATCCGTCGACTGGATTGACGAGGAGGAGCTCACGTCGCGTCGCACCGGTCTCCTCGATCGCCTTGCTCGACAGCGCCGACGACAACAGCATGTTGTTCATCCGGACGGCGCCGCGCCGGCCCTCGCTTTCCTCCTCCGAAGCGGTGAACAGCGTGAGGGCGCGCGCGTTGGCGATGAGGAGCCGCCCCTCGGTGTCGGTCAGCAGAATCGGGTCGGTGACCGCGTTGATGATGTTGTGCAACAGCGAGCGCTCGCGTCCTTGTTTGCGATCGACGTCGGTGAGCGACTGGTGCCGCAGAAGCTGGTCCACTTTCTGGCTGAAGAGGTTGGTGAACCAATGGAGCTCAGGTGGCAGCGGCGCTGTGCCGGCGATGAGCAGCAGGCCGAAGACTTCGTCGGCGTAGCCGGACACGCCAAGCGGAACGACGTGGAACGCGCCGTCCTCGAATGGCGTATTCGGGCGGCGCTTTCGATCGGCGTTGGAATGCGGGGCGGGGAAGAAGAGCTCCTTCCGGTGGGTGAAGGCCATCACCAGGGGGTTCGCCCAATCGTCGAGCGACACGGCGAACGACGTGAAGGCCGAGCCGGCGAGCCCGTAAGCCGCGACGACGAACAAGGATTGTTCGCCTACGGGCCGGACGAGACAGATGGATTTCCGAACGCCGAGAACCTCGCCAAGCCACTGAAGCGAGAGCTGTGCGCAGTCGGCAATTTCGGTGCGGCTGACGAGGCCTTCCAGCAGACGGACGCGTGCGCCGAGGAGATCCTCGTCGCCGTAGGCCGGCTCCTCGACCGCGACGCGCACGCGAGGGACGCCCGTGTAAGGCGCCGTCCCGTTGCGTTTAACTGCGGGCCGGCGTGGTGCGCCGACGGCCACCAGCGCGGCCGGCCGGGACTGCTGACTTGAGTTGAGCCCGGAGGGCGGCGTTTTCAGCAATGACTTCCTCATACCCCTTGCCTTCGATCGCCGGCTTCGAAACCGGTGCGACCTGGCCGACCGCTTCGGAGTATTTCAAGTAGGTGTCGATGGACGCCACGACGATACGTGCCTCAACGGTAATGAGGTCGATCCCGACCAGCGAGACACGGACCCATGCGTCGATGACGATCCCTTTATCGAGTACCCGGTCGAGGACGTCAATAAGACTTGTGCCGCCAGCTGCACGTTCAACGGGCATCGAACACTCCTTGTGTCGTCTTTCGACCGCTCGAGCCGACCCTGAGCCAGGTCGAAAGGGTCGTTACTTCAGCGATCCAGCCGCCGATCGCTTGCGCATCAGCGACAACAGTTGCCGCTCGAGCGCGCGAACCTGCTTGCGCAACTCCTCGTTCTCCGCCGAAAGCGCCTGCTTTCCGGGGGAGAGATGATGATCGAACTTCCACCAATCGAGGCCGATCTGTTCCGCCTTGTCGATCGAGCAGATCAGCAGCCGAATCCGGATCGTGAGGAGCTCGACTTCCGCCAGCGACACCTTGATATCGCCGGCGACGACTAGGCCCTTGTCGAGAACCCGATCGAGTACATCGACCAGACCTGTAGATCGGTGCCCCTCAGACAGTGGCGTCGGCATAAGTTCGCTATTCTACGGCTTCTCGAGCGCGTCCACCTGCTGCGCGAGGGACGGGCGAATCTCAGCAATGGGGATGCCACCAAAGTCCGTTGAATTTGGTGTGGAACGACAGGCGGCTGCATCGAAGCCCGACAGCGCACACCCGCGCGACGTAGCGAAATGCTACAGCGACAACAGCTCCGCCGGGGCACTTACCAGCCGATCGGCTGGACGAAGGTCCGTGACGGGAACGCTTTCAAATCCGAAGCCATAACGTGCGAGGCAAATGCTGGTCGACGCGGCCCGAGCGGTTCGCCAGTCGATGAGCGAGTCGCCGACGAGCAGCGTCTCCTCCGTGGGCACGTCCGCCGACACCGCCAGATGCCGCAAGCCGGACGGGTCCGGCTTACGTGGAAAAGGTCCGTCGCCTCCGATGACCGCACGACCAAAGTAGCGAGCGAGGTCGAGTCCCTCCAGAATCTCCTGCGTCGCAGCGAGCGGTTTGTTCGTGAGGAGCGCGAGCGCCGCTTTTTGCGCCAACTGGGAAAGGACCTCGGGGATGCCGGGATACGGGCGCGTATGCCTCAACAGACGGCGGCCGTAAATTGCGACAAAGCGTGCAAGTGCGTCGACCGGGGCCTCGACACCCGCAGCAGCGAAGGCCCTCGCCACGAGCGTCGCGGCGCCGTCCCCGACCATGCGGCCGATCCGCTCTTCGGGCAGAGGCGTCGCCCCGCACTCCTCGAGCAGTGTGTTCGCCGCCTCGGCTATGTCGCGCCGCGAGTCGATCAGCGTACCGTCCAAATCGAAAACGATGAGACGGAAACGATCAAGGCTCAAGGGTCAACGAGCAACGCTCAAGGCTCAACGATCAACGTTCAACGCTCAAGGCTCACTGTTGAGAGTTGAGCCTTGAGAGTTGAGAGTTGATGATCGGTATTCAGCAAATGACGTCGGCGTTTCCCACACGGTGACACGCACGACCGGAAACCCTTGATCGGTCGCTTTGTCGAAAATCAGTCTCGCGATGCGCTCAACGGTCGGGTTGCTGTCCAGAAGAAATACGGGCTCACCCAGTTCCTTCAGCGACTTGACGAGGGGGTCGTCGTGTCGGAGAAGCATCTTGTGGTCGAGCTCCGCGTCGATCCACCCCTTAACCACCCGCTTGATGTCGCTGAAATCGCAGACCATGTTGCGCTTGTCCAGTGTGCCGGTGCGCACCTCGATTTCGGCCACGGCATTGTGGCCGTGCGGATGCTTGCAGATGCCGTCGTAGTCGAGCAGGCGATGGCCGTAGCAGAAATCGATGCGCTTGGTGACGGAGTACATGTTTTGGTGATTTAGTGATCTAGTGATTTGGGTGATTTCGACTTGCGAGTTTGAATTATCCTTAGGCCCAATCAAATCACCAATTCACCATTTCACCAAATCACCAAATGGCGACAGCGGTCCTCTTCTCTGGCGGCCTCGACAGCGCGGTTCTGCTGGCGGACGAGGCCGCGAAGGGGGACGTCCAGCCCATCTATGTCACCGTGGGCCTGGCGTGGGAAGCGGCAGAGCGGTCGATGGTGTCGCGTCTGGTGGAAAGCGCGCCGCTCGGCGGCCGCGTCCGCTCTGTGGTGGAGCTGAGCGTCGACATGCGCGACGTATACGCCGCAACTCATTGGGCGGTGGAGGGGCGGCCACCGAGCTATCACACGCCGGACGAAGACGTGTACCTGCCGGGACGGAACATCGTCCTTCTCGGAAAGGCAGGCGTCTACTGCGCCGCCGCCAACCTCGATCGCATCGTCCTCGGTACGCTCGCGCACAATCCGTTTCCCGACGCGACACCCGAGTTTCGCGCCGCGATGGCGCGCGCGCTGTCGCTCGGGCTGGCGCACAATCTGGAAATCGATGCGCCGTACAGCAACTCGAGTAAAGCGGACGTCATCAAGCGCGGTGTCGCACTTGGCGTGCCGTTCGAGCTGACGCTCTCGTGCATGACCCCCCAATCCGCAATCCGCAATCCGCAATCCGCAATACATTGCGGCACGTGCAGCAAATGCCGCGAACGGCATGACGCGTTTCTGGAAGCCGGCGTGGAGGATCGGACTTCGTACGAGGACCAGCGTTATGTCCGCGCGTAGTGCATGCCTAATCGCGGCGTCGTTCGGCGCGCTGAGCATCGCGACGTCGGCACAGGCGCCGCTGGACATCGACACATTATTGAGCCGGATCGCCGAGCGCATCGAGCAGTACTACAGACGGGCGCAGAACATCATGTGCATCGAGAAGACCATGGTGCTTCACCTGGGCAGCGATTTCCAAGCAATCGGACTCCAGCGCACGACTGAAGCCGAATTGCGGGTCGAATCTGCAGCCTCTGATGACGGAGATGGATCGGTCCAGCCGAATTTCGTACGAGAGCTGATGAGGATCAACGGACGCGTCCCGCGCGACAAGGAGAGGAAGGACCGATCGGCCTGTCTGGATCCGAATCCACTAACTCCGGAACCTCTGTCGTTTCTGCTTCCGTCACGCCGCGAAGGGTACATCTTCACGTCAGGTGGGTTCGGCAAGGGCAAAGACCGCAACGCCCTGTTCGTCAACTACGCGCGGCCGACGAAGAAGAAAGCCGAATTGATCGATGATCCATTGGGCCGGGATGGCTGTTTCGAGATCACCTCACCGCTCGCGGTCAAGGGCCGTGTCGTGATCGACAAAAACAGCTACGACGTGTTGCGCATCGAGGAGCATCTCGCCGGACTCGGCGAGATCAGAGCCTCGGTGAAGCAACAGCGCGAGCACAATTTTTCACCGTCGATCGTCGTGGACCGCATCGACGTGACGACGCGGTACAAGGTCGTGTCGTTTACCAATCCGGAGGAAACCTATCTCCTTCCGGAATCGATCGACACGCTTGAAATGTTTCGCGGCGGCGTGCAATCGCACCGTACCAGGCAGGAGTTCTCGAATTATCGACGCTTCATGACCGGGGGCCGCATCGTCAAGTAACCCCCGGTCGCCCCTGTGACGCTGCATCCGGCGCGTGGCGCCTAGGGCTTCTTGAGCGTGATCGACCCGTCGCCAGTGCGGATGCGCACGAGCTTGCCTCCCGCGCCGATGCGACCGCGAACGGTATTCCTTCGAATCTCGCCGCTCACATCTGAAATGGTGATGTCGTGCATGCGGATGCCGCCATCACCCGTATGCGCGTCGATCTCTGCACCGAAGTCCTCTGGGAGCTCGAGAACGACCGGCCCGTCGCCCGTGTTGATGTCCCAATCACTCGCCGGCGAGCTGCCGGCTTCGGCGCGAACGGTCACGCTCCCGTCGCCTGAGCGGGCACGCACGCTGGACAACTTCCCACTCACGACGATGCTGCCGTCGCCGGTGCTCACGTCCAGCTTGCCGTTCACATCTTCCACGCGAATCGAGCCATCGCCGCTGTGCGCCGTGACATCGCCGCCCACCTGACGGGCGCGGATGCTGCCGTCGCCGGAGCGCAGCTCCACACGTCCACCGATTCGCTCCACGTCGATCGATCCGTCGCCGCTGCGCGCAATCAGGTCCGAGGAAGGAGGCATCGACACAATCAGCTTGGCGGAGCGTGAGGAGTTCCAGCCGAAGTGGATCCCGCGATTGTCACCCTTGCGAGGTTTGACCTCGACCACGATGTGATTGCCGGATTGTTCGGTGCGGACATCGATCTCGTCGGCCATCGCCTTGTCGCGCGCGCGCTTCTCGACGATCACCTGGACTTCGGTCTTGTCCCATGGCCGTACCTCGATCGATCCGTCGAAGGTCGAGAGGGTCACGTCGGCTTTGCCGGTCGTAGGGAAATGTTTCTCTTCGCGCTCGACGTACTTGCCGAGATCGGCGCCGACCACGAGATCTGTGCATCCTGGGCTGGCGACGAGCACGGCGATGCCTGCCGCGACAAAAGAAATGCGGATCCGATCAGATAGAGCAATCACGGCATCCTCCGAAGCCTTAGACGCAATTGGCGCTAACCGTGTTCTCGGCCGCGCGTATATACGAGCTGGCCGCCGACGTAGGTTTGAACCACCGAGAGGTTGGCGTCGAGCACGACGAGATCGGCCACGGCATCCACCGCGAGCATGCCATAACCCACCAGACCGAGCTCGCGAGCCGGGGTCGTGGCACAAACGGTTGCCGCCTCAACGGGCGACAGACCCACCCTCGCCACCAACAGCTGAAACACGCGATCCATGGTCGAGATGCTGCCGGCGATGGTCCCGTCGGCCAGGATCGCCGTCGATTCCCCGGCCGTGATCGGGTGCCCGCCAAGCGATGCGCGGCTGCCCGGCGGCAGTCCTGCGGCCGCCGTCGCATCGGTAATCGCCATGACACGGGAGGGTCGCTTTGCGGCGATTGCCATGCGCACCAGCGCCGGATGCACGTGGACGCCGTCGCAGATGATTTCCGCGGCGACTTCATCACTTTGCAAGACCGCGCCGGGGAGGCCGGGCGTGCGATGGTGGATCGGCGGCATGCGGTTGAACAGGTGTGTCGCCTGCCGAGCGCCGGCAGCGATGGCCGCGAGCGCCTCGTCGTAGCTCGCACCGGAGTGTCCCAGCGATGCGCGATGTCCGCGCGCGACGAGCCATCGGACCATGTCGAGCCCGCCCTCGAGCTCCGGCGCGATGGTCACGATGCCGACATCCGGTGTCGCACGTTCGATTTCGGCGAGTATCTCGGCGCCCTCGAAGTCTTCGGTTCCCTCTAGCCCCCCAGCTGACCCACCTGTTCGACCTTCCCCACCCGCCACACCTGCCCGACCTGGCCCACCCGCCCCAAGCGCAGCCCGAGGGCTGCGAAGGCAACGCGAGGGCTGCGCACCTCTGTATTCAGGATTGATGAAGTTGCTTTCCAGATGCGCAGGCAGCACTCGCGCCGATCTGAGCGAGGGCGCTTCGCGGGCCCGCCGAACCTGGTCGAGGACGCGGCGCAACATCGCCGGGGCGCATGCCACGGTCGTCGGACAAAACGCCGTGACGCCGAACCGTGGCAGTCGGCCGGCGATCGCGGCGATCGCACCATCCGCATCCTGCGAATCGGTGCCCTCGACACCGTGCACATGAACGTCGATGAAGCCGGGCGCGATGTAGTGGCCGTGGAACGCAAATGGCGACTCGGAATGCGCCGTCGGCGCCTCGGCCCGGATTTCAACGATCCGGCCGTCGTCGATCACGAGCGTGCCGGGAGACAGCAGGCGGTCCGGCAGGACCAGCGCCGCGCCGGACAGGACGATCATCGGAACGCGGGAGAGGCGTGGCGGGCCGCGCCAATTGCCGCGGCGTCGGCACCGAGCGTCGCGGGCGCAATCGCCAGGGCCTCCATCATCGCTCGCGGCAGGCGCCGCGCGATCTCTGCGCGAACCGGCTCGAGCAGGAGATCGGCCGACTCGGCGATGATGCCGCCGAGCACCAGCATCTCCGGGTCCGCGAACAGCACGAGGTTTGCCGCAGCCATGCCTAGATACTTGGCGGTGTCGCGTATCACCGATATCGACACGCCATCGCCCTCTCTCGCTGCGGTCAATACGTGTTCGGCAGTGAGTCGGCCGAAGTCGTTGTCGACGACCTCGAGTACGCGCGAGTGGTCTCCGGCTTTGACGCGCCACACCAAACGGCGCACGATGCCGGCCGCGGCCACTTCGGCCTCGAGACAACCCATCTTTCGATAATCCTCGCGTTCCACCGGATTGAGCGCGAGCCAGGCCACCGACACCGCACGGCCATGCGCGCCCCTCATTGGCGCGCCGTCTCGGATGATGCCTCCCGCGGCGTGATCGGTGACGGCAAAGTACGCGACGTTCTGCACGCCGCGCGCCGCGCCCACCCAGGCTTCAGCGACTGCGGCGGCGACGCCCGTAGGAAGCAGAGGTCCGGCATAGCCTCCGAAGCCGGCGACGATTCCTTCCAGCCCGGGAGCCTCCGGGTTGAACGCCGCCACGCCAAGAGACCCCGACATGGCCCCGGACGTCGGCGTGATCTTCGCCAACGCCGCCTGTGCCGCCGCGGCAAGGCCTTCTCCACTATCGACGAGTTCGCGAGCGACGACGTGACCCTGGTCGTCAACGGCGACGGCACGAGCGGCATCGTCCAGCAACTCTAGGCCGAGCATTTCAATCCGCAATCCGCAATCCACAACCCGCAGTCATTCCCGTTCCCAGTCGGTGTTGATTTGCAGCTTGCGTCCCGCCAGCGGAGCCGTCATTGGCTCCGCCGCATCGTCCGGGCGAAACAGTCGTCGGTCGATCCGATCGAGCAGCGACGACAACTGGCGTTCGTCAGGCGCGTGAACGACGAGCACGCCGCCGCTTTCAACCGGCGGGAAGCGACGGTCGTCCAGGTAATCCCGATCCATTGTCACGAGCGTGCGCCGGAGCTGTTGCGCGAGCTGGTAATGCTTGACATCGGGAGCGCGCCGAAGATCGTCATGCTCGAGGACGAACAGGACGTCCCAGTGCAGGTTGAACCGCATGTGCGCGACGATGCCGGCCGGCATGTTCGCGTCGGCGTAGATCCGGGGCCGCGCCGTCAGCTTCTCGGCGTGAGGGGCTAATTCTGAGGAGAGCGTTCCCATAAAGATAAAAGAGAAAAGTTAAAAGTTAAAAGTCTTGCGCTTCAACTTTTGACTCTTAACTTTTCACTTCAAACTTTTTTTCGTACGCAGCTTTTGCTTGCTGCGTCAGCTCCGCCACGAGCCGTGCGCGGTGATGGACGAGCTCCTTTCGCTTTCGACGATTGTTTGGAGAGCCGACTGCGTATTCACAAAACAGCGGGAATGCAATCGTCGAATCGCAGTATGCGACGACGGTGTCGGGCAGCACGCCCGGATTCACCTTGCCCCAGCTCACTGCTTCGGCGGGCGTCGCCCCCGACAATCCACCCCAGACGACCTGGTCCGTCGTGATCTGGATGAAATAGTCGTTGCCGCCCTTCGGAATGCCGTATACCTCCCAAAGCGTCGGCTGCGCTTGGAGATAGAAGTTTTTCGGCGAGCCGCCACCGAGGATGACGCAGCCGTTCTGCCGGCCCGCGAGGACGATGGCGCAGACCTCGTTGACGTCTTTGTTGGGATCGATCATGAAGCGACCGCCGTTCATCAGCTCGTGATAGGCGATGTTCATCCCGATCGAGCTGTCGCCCGGCGACGAGGTGTAGAGAGGCACTCCGGCGCGCGCGGCGTGCGCCACGACGGAGTACTCCTCGCAACCTGGATAGCGCTCGAGCAGATCGAGGCCGAGGCGATAGTGGAATTCCGATGTGGCGACGGGCTCGTTCAGTCCCGAGCGGACGATGAAATCGCGGATGTAGGCATCGGTTTCGAGCAGTACGGTCGCCGGAAACAGGACATCGTAGATCCGAATCACGCCGTCTTCGTACAGCTCGACGTCGTCCACGAACGGCGAACCTCGGTGCAGCGTGAAGTTCAGCGCGTAATGCAGGTCGTGGTAGAGATTGGCGCCGGTCGAGATGATGAAGTCCACCAACCCGCGTTCCATCAATTCGATGACGCACCCGCCGACACCGGCGGGAGTCATCGCGCCGGCGACGGTCAACCCGATGGTGGTCTCGTTCTCCGGCGCGAGCATCTTCCCAGCGAAGATCTGGCACGCTTCCGACAGCCGTCCGGCATTGAACGCCTGAAATCCGTCTTCGATGAGCCGCGTCATCGAGGGGCTGCCCTTTGGGCGGTAATGGGTGATCGGCTTGCCGGACAGCGACTTCGCTCGAGAATGCCCGGGCGAGCCGGGAGCACGATACGGCAATGGGAGCTCCTTTGCGGTGTGCGAAATAGCTTATAACATCAGGGGTTGTGACTGGCGACCTTGGCGCGACCGTTGACCTGACCTGGTTGTGGGCGGCACTCGGGATCGCCGCCGGCATCTTGCTGATCCTGCTTCTCTGGGTATGGAGCAAAGGACGTCCCTTCGCGCAAGGCGACGTCTTCCGCGCAAGCCGGCTGAGTTCCGGCAACCACATCTTCCCCACGCAGGTGCTGATTACGCCGACGAGCGTCGTTCAGTACACGCCCCGATGGTTCGGCCGGCGTGAGGAAACGATCCACATGGCCCACCTCGCCTCGGTCAAGATCGAAACAGGGGTGATCCTGTCCGACGTGCTCATCGAGACGAGCGGCGGAAGCGACCCGATTGCCTGCCACGGGCACCACAAGGGCGACGCCACGCGGATGAAAAACCTCATAGAAAAGTACCAGACTGACTACTATCGAGGACGTGGGGCGAGTGGCGGACCCAACCCTGTCGAGCCGGGCGAGATCGGCCGATAACATCCCGAGGTAAATGGACGATCTGACCTTCAGCGCCCGGCGCGCCAGCACTGCCACGGCCAAAACGCCCGAGCCGGACGCCGAAACGCGTTTCCGATCCCTCGTACAGTCCCCCCTTCGTGCCGGTCTGCTTCGCTATCTGAGCGCCCGACCCGACGAGAGCTTCGACGTCGAATCGTTGATGCAGACCTTCGGGCGCCTCAAACTCGACGTCGAGAACTGCGTGCGCGAGCTCGTGGATTTCGGGGTCGCGCAACTCGTCCCTGGCAACCCACAACGGTTCATGGCCGAGCGGCCCACCGACGAGGCCACCGCCGACCAGCTCGATACGTTCCTCGAACGGCGCGCGGCGGTGAGCACCGAGGACCAGTCCGCGTCGGTCCAGCGTTTCCGCGAGATGATCGGCCGCGACGAGAAGATGCTCATCGTCTTCGAGTGGATCCGAACCGCCGCGAAGTCGGACATTTCTGTGTTGATTCTCGGACCGACGGGATCCGGCAAGGAAGTCGTTGCCCGGATGATTCACGAGTTGAGCCGCCGGAGCGTAGCCAAGTTCCAGGCGGTGAACTGCGCTGCCCTACCCGACACGCTCTTCGAGTCGGAGATCTTCGGGTACGAGAAGGGGGCCTTCACGGGCGCCCACGATCGGAAGCCTGGCCGGCTCGAGCTCGCCAACGAGGGGACGCTCTTTCTCGACGAAATCGGCGACATGTCGCTCATCGCGCAAGCCAAGCTGCTGCGCGTGCTCGAAGAGCGGCGGTTCGAGCGCCTCGGGGGCCACAAGTCGATTTCGGTCGATTTCCGCTTGATTTGCGCGACCAACCGTCCGCTGGAGCAGTTCGTGCGCGACGGCCGTTTCCGCGAGGACCTGTACTACCGGGTCAATGCGTTTGCGATTCGGCTGCCGTCGCTGCGCGAGCGTCAGGTGGACATCCCGGTTCTGGCGCAGCGCTTTCTTGCACGGTATTGCGCCGCCCAGGGATTGCCGCTCGACAGCAAAGGATTCTCACGCGAGGCGCTGGACCTCTTGTGCGGTTACCACTGGCCGGGGAACATTCGTGAGCTGGAAAGCACGGTGTCGCGCGCCGCGCTGTCGGCGCCCGGGCGGTCGATCCGCGCCTCGGACATCGAATTCCTGCACGCCAACACCGCCGCGCCCGTCGCTTCAGGCGACCGCCTTCCTTCGCTTGCTGAATCGGAACGCGCGCACATCGTGCGCGTGCTGGAAGCGGTGCAGTGGAACAAGAAAGAGGCGGCGCGCGTGCTCGATATCAGCCGCGGCACGCTGTACCGCAAGATCGTGGAATATCAGCTCGAACCCGAGGCTCGCCCTGGTGGGCGCCGCGGACGCGATGACGGAGCCTGATCCGCGGTATTATTCGACTCCCCCCAGCCGCTCGCTATGAAAGATCTCTCTGTTGCAGCGCGGCTCTATGTTGGAGCTGTTCTCGCCGCGGGTGTGCTCGTCGTGGCGTTCTACGCGCCGCACACCATCACGAACCCGCTCCTGTTTGCCCTGCTGCTCCTCTGCTCGTCGCTGGCGTCCGCTCTGAAAGTCACGCTCCCGCTCGCCGCCAGCGGCTCGACCATGTCCGTGTCGTATGCGGTCGACTTTGCGGCGCTGCTGCTGCTCGGCGCGAACGAAACGATGCTGGTCGCGGCGGTGAGCGCGTGGGCACAGTGCACCTTCCGCACGCAGGTGAGATCGTCACTTTACCGGACGCTGTTCAGCATGGCCTCGCTCGCGCTCACTGTAAAGGCTGCCGGCCTCGCGTACACCTGGCTCGGGGGGCCGCCGCCAGGCACAGCGTTCACGATGTCAATCGCCAAGCCGCTCGTCGCTGCGGCGACGACGTATTTCATCTGCAATACCCTGCTGATTGCGACGGCGATCGGCTTGTCGACGAAGCAGCCGATCGGACGAGCGTGGAACGAAAACTTTCTGTGGAGCGCGCCGAGCTATTTCGTCGGCGCGGTGGCTGCGGCGGGCGCGGTCGCCATCATCGACCGAGGCGGCTACTGGATGGCGTCGCTCGCCGCCGCGCCACCCTACTTGATTTACCGGACCTACAAGGTCTACATGAGCCGCATCCAGGATCAACAGCGGCACGTCGCGCAGGTCTCGGACCTTCACCTGGCCACGATCGAAGCGCTGGCGCTGGCGATCGACGCCAAGGATCAGACGGCCCAAAGTCATATCCGCCGCGTGCAGGTGTACGCGGCGGGACTCGCGCGCGCGCTTGGCATGTCGGAGAACGAGATCCAAGGTGTCAAGACGGCGGCGCTGCTTCACGACATCGGGAAGCTCGCCGTCCCCGAGCACATCCTCTCGAAGCCGGGGCCGCTGACGCAGGAGGAATTCCAGAAGATTCGCATCCACCCTCAGGTTGGCGCCGAAATCATCAGCGGCGTTCCGTTTCCGTACCCGGTTGCGCCGCTGATCCTCAGCCACCACGAGCGCTGGGACGGCAAAGGATACCCGTCGAGTCTCAAGGCGGATGAGATTCCGCTCGGCGCGCGGATCCTGTCGGTCGTGGATTACTTCGACGCGCTGATGTCGGACCGCCCCTATCACAAGGCGATGAGCTTCGACGCCGCGATCGGTCTGCTCCGACAGGAGAGCGCCAAAGCTCTCGACCCGCGCATCGTGCAGATGTTCATCGACATGTATCCGGCACTTGCCGCCGAAGCGGAGGCGAGCCAGGAGCCGGCGCGAAAGCTCACGCGCGTCCCGACCCACACGCCTACCGCGGCGCCGTCCGTCGGGTTGGTGGACGAATCCCCGGAGACCGGCGCGGTGCGCACCAATGTGTTTCAAGACATCGCGCTGGCCCACCGTGAAATCTACGCCCTGTACGAAATCGCGCAGGCGATGGGCAGCAGCCTCGGCGTCTCCGACACGATGGCGCTCATTTCGTCGAAATTGAGCAACATCGTCCCGTTCTCCTGCTGCGCGCTCTACCTTTACAACGAAGAGAACGAGACGCTTCGCTGTCGTTTTGCGACCGGCCTCGAATCCGACGTGATCCAGCAGTTGACAATCCGCAACGGCCACGGCCTGACCGTGTGGGTGGCACGCAACCGCCGGCCGCTCGTGAACGCGCTGCCGAGCACCGATCTCGAGGCCGCGGGTTATCCGGCCGATCGTACGGCGCTGATGTCTGCCCTCGTCTGCCCGCTGCTGTTCAACGAGCGATTCATCGGCACCATCTCCGTGTATCACACCGAGCCGTCGGTCTACACCGACGACCATCGCCGGCTGCTCGACCGGATTTCCGAGCAGGCCGCCGCCGTCATCTACAATTCGATCGTTTTCGAGCAGACGCAGGAAGATTCGCTCACCGACCCGCTGACCGCGCTGCCGAACACACGCTTCATGTTCATGCACCTCACGCGCGAGCTTGCGCGAGCCGAGCGGTTGAAGGCCGAAGTGTCGTTGCTCGTGATGGATCTCGATAACTTCAAGGACATCAACGACACCTACGGACACCACGTCGGCGATCGCGCCTTGCGAGACATCGCTGGCGTGCTGCGCGCCGGCATCCGGCCGTACGACATCTGCGTCCGTTACGCCGGCGACGAGTTCATCGTCGTGCTCTCGGGATGTGGAGGCGAGGAAGCCGAACGCAAGCGCGTTGAGTTGCAGCGCGCCGTTGACCAGCTCCACTTCGAGCCGCGACCCGGCAAGACGCTCCCGCTGGCGATCAGCGTGGGCGCATCGGTCTTTCCGCACGACGGCAATACGTACGAGACATTGCTGGCCACGGCCGACGGCCGGATGTACCGCGACAAGACGCGGCGCAAACGGGACCCGGGCGGCGGCGACGGATCGCACATGACCGAACAACACCCGGGCGCTTCGACCTACAGCGACGTCGAGCTTCACAAGGCGGCTGTCGGAGTGTTGTAGCCAGCCCCTGGTCCTGGCCCTCAGCCCGTTTCCTGAGCCTACTGATCGCGATCGACCCAGTCTCCCCTGGCGCCCGTGAGGCCCGTCCAGAACAGCGCGATCCCGGTTGCGCCGATTATCAACGCCAGCCCGCTAATCCACCAGGCGTCATATCGACCGCTGAATTTCACCCAGGCTGCAGGCGCGGCGAGCGTCAACCCGGCGGCCATTGCCGCACGCCGACGCCGGACGAGTCTGAGAAGCGCGCCGCGCGCGCGCCGTAATGACACGGCGTTATTATCGCGCCGTGGTCCTGACGCTGCGGATCGGCGACGTGCAGCCGGCGACTCCCCGCGCGCGCATCGTGCGACTCGATCTGGACGGACAATCGTTCGCGTACGACGCGGGCCAGGCGGTCCTGGTCGGCGCGCACGGCCAGCCCAAGCGGAAGCCGTATTCGATCGCCACCGCGCCCGAGGACGCTCTGCGCGATCGATGTCTCGAGCTCCTGGTCGGAGTGGAAGCCGACGGCGCGCCAGGTGAACATCTCGCCCTCGACACCGGCGCCTTGGTCGACGTCGAGGGGCCGATCGGTTCGTTCACGTTTCCGGCAGCGCCCGAAGAGCGCCGGTTCGTGTTCATCGCCGGAGGCACCGGAATTGCGCCGCTGCGCGCGATGCTTCGGCACGCCCTCTCGATTCCGCACCGCAACATCGGTCTCTTCTACAGCGCGCGCACTCCCGAAGAATTCGCGTTCGACCGTGAGTTTCGTCGTCTGGCCGACGCCGGCGACATCGAGCTGCGGCAAACGGTGACGCGCGCAACCGAAACGGACTGGAGCGGCGCCCGAGGGCGCCTGAAGCGCGATGCTCTCGAAGAGCTCGTGCACGACCCGGCGACACTGTGTTTCGTGTGCGGCCCTCCGGCGCTCGTCAGCGAGATGCCGAAGATCCTCCGGGATCTCGGCATCCCCGGCAGCAGAATCAGAGTCGAAGAATGGGACAAGAAGTCTGAAGTCTGAAGTGCGAAGTCAGAAGTACGAAGTCAGAAGTACGAAGTCAGAAGTACGAAGATGAAGTGCTCAGCTGCCCGGCACAACTAGCGTGCTCTTGACGTCCCGCACTCCGGTGACCTGACGCGCGAGCTCGATGGCGCGCGCTTCGTCGGCCTTCGATTTCGCCTCACCCGAAAGCGTGACAACGCCGGCGCTCGTCGAGACCTCGATTTTGGTCGCGGCAACCTGGCGATCATTCAACAATACGGCCTTGACCCGCGCCGTAATCGTGGCGTCGTCCATACTGCCGCTCGTCGCGGCGGCGGCCGGCGTGGAGCGCACGGCTTGACCTCCTCCGGCGCATGCCGACACGGCGACGAGGGCGAGACACGAGAGAACGATTGATTTTGGAGCCATGCACACGAGGGGTGCAACTTGAGTGCCCAAGGGGGTAGCGACTCTGGACGAGGGGTTAGGGGCTAGCTGTCAGAGGCCGATCGCGTGCATCCCGGCGTCAACCATCAGGATTTCACCGGTGACGGCACGCGATGCCGAGCTCAACAGAAATACGGCGGCGTCGGCGACCTCTGACGTATCCACGCCGCGGCGTAGCGGTGCACGATCGCGATACACCTGGAGAATGCTCGAGAACCCTGCAATGCCTGACGCGGCCAGCGTCTTGATCGCGCCAGCCGAGATCGCGTTGACGCGAATATTCTTCGGCCCGAGGTCGGCCGCGAGGTAGCGAACCGACGACTCGAGCGCCGCCTTCGCCACACCCATCACGTTGTAGTTGGGGTATACCCGGTCGCTGCCGATGAAGGTGAGCGTCAGGATGCTGCCGCCGCCGCGCTTTTCCATGAGCGGCGCCACCGCCCGCGCGAGACCCACCAGCGAATACGCGCTCACGTCGAGCGCAATGCGAAAGCTTTCGCGTGACGTTTCGACGAACGGGTTGTGCAGGGCGTCTGCAGGCGCGAAGCCCGCGCCATGGACGGCGAAATCAAGACCACCGAACTCGCGATCGAGACTCGCGGCGAGATCCGCGATCTGCTGGTCGCTCGTGACGTCACACGGGAGCAGCAGAGGATTTTCGAGCTTGGCGGCCAGCTCGCGAACGTTTTCTTCGAGACGCTCGCTCGGATACGTGAGCGCCAGTCGCGCCCCTGCAGCAGCAGCAGCCTGCGCAATCCCCCACGAGATCGAGCGCTTGTTCGCGACGCCGACGATGAGGCCGTGCTTGCCCGCGAGGGACGACATGGGGTCAGGGTTCAACGGTCAACGGTCAACGGTCAAGGTTCAACGGTCAACGGTCAACGGTCAAGGCTCAACGGTCAACGGTCAACGGTCAACGTTCAAGGTTCAGCGACGTTGACGCTCGAACCTGAGACTTGAAACTTGCGACGTGCTATTTCGACCTTTTTCTTCCTGGGCCGTTGCGGCGGCTCAGGCCCTGTGGGGGCCGGCC
>Ga0114129_10004638_pt1 | contig 19397 bp, 20 predicted proteins | sample RhiMetdeltSRZDD1_FD_80071 | JGI IMG/M metagenome (GOLD analysis project Ga0114129, IMG submission 80071) | Populus rhizosphere microbial communities from Tennessee, USA - Rhizosphere MetaG P. deltoides SRZDD1 (version 2) (version 2) | ecosystem: Host-associated > Plants > Roots > Rhizosphere >...
CGACCGGCGGCGCACCTCGTACTCGGCTTCGGCGCGGCGTTTCGCGGTGGCGGCGGCCTCGGCCTCGAGCGCGCGCTTTTGTTTGTCGAGGCCGCGCTCGAACGCTTCGGCATGGCGTTCGATCGTGTGGCGCGAGATGCCTTCGGAGAGCGCGAAGCGGCGGTTGCACTTCGGGCAGGCGACCTGCTCTTCTGCATCAACGATGATCGGGCGGGTCATGCGCGGCCTCCGTGCTGGTTTGGAGCGACCAGTATGGGGAGGCGCAGGCTCAAGCCATGAGCCCAAGGCAGAAAATGGGGACGTACCCATTATTCCGCAGAGCGAAAAATGGGGTCCGTCCCTATTTTTCGTACGCGCGACGCGCAGCGTCGAGCTGCGCCCTCACCTTCTCCCGCAACGCCTTCGGGCCGAGCACTTCGACGTCCGGCCCGAACTTGAGCACCTCCATCAGCAACTCGCGGTCGTCGGCGTACGGGATCTCGAGCACGTAGCTGCCGTCCTTTTCGAAGCGCGCACGCTGGCCCGAGTGCCAGCTCTGTGTAGCGACCCAGCGCGCTGCCTGAGCAGTAAACCGTAGCGCGGCCCATTCGACCTCACGGCCGGCGAAGATGCCATAGCCGCTCTTCAAGTACTCGTCGAGCTCGCCCTTCGCAACTTCGCGCGCCCGCGCATCGAGAAGCGACGCTTCGCGAATCGCGTCTACCGCGAAGCTCCTCAGGTCCTCGCGCAGGTGACAGTAGGCGTCGAGGTACCAGTTGTCGCGGTAGTGCACGAGGCGCTGCGGCGAGATGTCGCGCTCGGTCTCGCGGTCCTTCTCGCGGTTGTAGTGGCGGATGTGCAGCCGCTGGCGTTTCAGGAGCGCGGCGGCGAGCGTGCCGAAGTGCTCCGCCTTCGACTCGCGCCGCCCCGGCTGCAGGATGCGGATGCGTCTTTCGACTTCGTGCCAGGAATGATCGCCTCGACCGAGGATCGCGCGCAGGCGTTCGGCGAGCGGCTCGATGCGACCGCCGAGCAGTCCCGGCTGCAGGCCGGTGAGGAGCTGCAGCGCGGTGAGAAGCGCGTGGATCTCGGATGCGTTGAACCATAGTCCCGGCAGCTCGTAGCGCGGCCCCGCGCGTGGCTTGCCGAAGCGATAGCCGCCTTGCTCGCGGTCGAACTCGATCGGCGCGTGGAAGCGATCGCGCATGTAGACGAGGTCACGCTTCAGCGTTGCGCGAGATACGCCGAGCGCGTCCTGCAGCGTGCCGAACGCGATGACCCTGCGCTCCTTCAGCAGCTGGTCGATCTTGTAGAAGCGCTCGAGGCGTTCCATTGCTAGAGCCTCTGCTTGAGCTCGTCAGGCGTCAGAATGGCGATCCTCGATTGCCCCGCCACGCCCACCAGGTCTGCGTCGCCGGTCACGAGTGCATCCACCTTCGCTGCGTAAGCCAGGCGCAGGAAGGCGCGGTCATCCACGTCACGGCAGCGCGGAATCCGGGGCTTCGTCTGCACGCCACCGAGCATTTCGGCGTGTTCCAGGTATTCGCCCAGCAGGCTCTTCGCTTCGTCAGCCTCCAGGCGGAGCTTCGGATATCCGAGCACCCGTACGAGTTCGGTGACGGTCTCGCGCGATACCACGGGGACCACCGCGCCGGCGGCCCATGCCCCGCGCAGCCACGCAAGGCGTCCTGCACGGAACACCAGCGCCGACACGACGACGTTCGTCTCGCAGACCACGCGCAACGCTCGACTCAGCGGCGCTTTCTCGCCCACCGCACCGCGTCCTCGATATCCTTTTCGGTGATCCCGAGCGACTCAACCTTGCGCCAAATTCCCTCCAGGCTCGTCACGCGTGCAGGCAGCAGCACGATGCGGCCTTTCTCCGTGCGCACTTCGAAGTAGCGGGTTCCGGGAAACTCCCGTACGACCGCCTTCGGCAGCGTGAGCTGGTTCTTCGAGGTGAGCTTGGCGAGCATGACGCGATTCCTTTAAGTAAGGAATCCTTATTGTACGCCATTTTCGCGGACCGCCGGAACCCCGACCGGTCGACGTATCCGCGGCGGCGCAAACGCAAACTTTTTCGCTCTATAACGCCGACCTTCGGGCGCGAGCGAATGCATCGGTCCCGCTTCGCGGATCCGGCAAAACCTGTTCTATAACCGAGCGCCGATTCGCAAAACGCAGCGTATTTTTTTCAGAAAATCTTCGGTAGCCTGCGTGCCCTAAGGGGTCGTGAATCGAGATGAAAAACACTGTTGCCGCTTGTTGCACGCTGATGCTCGTGCTCCACGGCTGCAGCCAGACGCCGATCCGGCCCGCCGAGACGCATCTGCGCGCCGATCCGGCGCCGGTCGAGGCAACGATTCCCGCGCCGGTACAGATTGCGCCGGTTCTTCCCCCGCCGAGACCCGCGCCGCCTCCCGAAACCTACACCGTGGTCGTCACCAACGTGCGCGCGCAGGATCTGCTCTTTGCGCTGGCGCGCGACGCGAAACTCAACGTCGACATCCATCCGGGCATCACCGGCGTGGTGACATTGAACGCGATCGACCAGACGTTGCCGCAGCTTCTTACCCGCATCGCGAGGCAGATCGACCTGCGCTATGAGATCGACGGCTCGAACCTGATCGTGCTGCGCGATACGCCGTTCCTGCGCACCTACCGCATCGAGTACGTGAGCGCTTCGCGTAACGTCAAGATGCAATCCACCTCGTCGACGCAATTCGCGGCCGCCGCATCGGGTGCCGGGTCGGGCGGCGCCGGACCAGCGAGCCAGGCCACCGGATCGACCGCGTCGGTCGAGGTGGTCTCGAACAACCAGCTTTGGGAAGCGATCGTGCAGAACGTCAAGGAGATCCTGCGCGAGACCGACCGGATCATTCCTGCGGCAGCGGCGTCGCCGCCTGTGCCGCCGCAGCCCGCACCTGCTTCGCCTGGCGGCACGCAGAGCGTGGTCGCGTCCACACAGCAAAGCGAATTCCGCGAGGCAGCCTCGGTGATCGGCAACCGCGAGAGCGGGCTCCTGATCGTGCGCGCGACCTCGCGCCAGCACGAGAAAGTGCAGGAATTCCTCGACCAGGTGCTCGCCAGCGTCAAGCGCCAGGTGCTGATCGAAGCGACCGTCGCCGAGGTGCAGCTGAACAACCAGTATCAACGCGGCATCGACTGGTCGAGGATCCGGCGCGGCGCAAGCGGACTGAGCCTCTTCGGCAGCCGCGCCGGGACGCCCGCGGGCATCGACACCAATGCGTTCATCATCGACGCCGCCGCGGCGTCGGTCGGCTTCCAGGCGACGATCCGGCTGCTGGAATCGTTCGGCGACGTGCGCGTGCTCTCCAGCCCGAAGCTGAGCGTGCTCAACAACCAGACTGCGCTGCTGCGGGTCACGCGCGACATCGTCTACTTCACGATCACGCCGTCCTCCACGCCGATCACGGTCGCGGGAGGATCGGGCAACCTGACGCTGCAGCAGGCGTTCACCACCACGCCGAACGTGGCGGCGGAAGGGTTCATGATGAGCGTGCTGCCGCAGATCAGCGACACCGATGCGGTGCTGCTCAACGTCCGCCCGACGATCCGGCGGCGCGTCGCCTTCGCGATCGACCCGAACCCGGCGCTCGCCGCGGCGACGCCGAACCTGATCCCGATCTTCGAGACGCGCGAGCTCGATTCGATCCTGCGCATGCAAAGCGGCCAGATCGCAGTGCTGGGCGGCCTGATGCAGGACTCGGTCACGAGCGTCGACGATACGATTCCCGGCGTGCGGCAGATCCCCGGCCTGGGGCAACTCTTCGCGCAGCGCAAGGACACGAGCCAGAAGAGCGAGCTGGTGATCTTCCTGCGGGCCTCGGTCATCCGCGACGCGAGCGTCGAAGGCGACTACCGGCGCTTTCGCGATTCCCTTCCGGGCATGGACTTCTTCCTGAAACCGAATCCGGCGCGCTCGTCGCAACTGGAGCCGGGATGAGCCTCTTGCACGACGCGCTGAAGAAGGCGGAGCGCGCAAAGGAGGAAGCGCAGCGCCCCGCGAAGCGCGCCGAGCTTTCCTCCGTGCCGCTCGAGATCGTCGGCGAGCCTGAACCGCCGCGGGAGGCATCGCCGCTCGTGCTGGAACCCGAGCTGGCGCGCGAGGTCTCGCAGGCGCCCGAACCGCAGGCGGGCGACTTCGCTGCAACGGCCTCGATCGAAGAGGAGCTCCGCGAACCCACTCCGAACCGGCCGTTCCACGTCGCGCTCGGCGCCCTCGCGATTGCGGCGCTCGCTACGGTCGGCTACTTCTGGTACCAGCTCAGGCCGGCGCCGGCAATGATCCCATCCCATCCGGCTGCTCCCATCGCAGCATCGACCGCTGCATCGGCTCCGCCCGCACCCACCGGCAAAGTCTTGTTGCCCGGGCTGCCTGACCCCGTGACTGCAAGCGCACCGCAGCCCGAACCTGCCCAGGCCCAGGCAACGCCCTCCCCGGTGTCGCCTGCGCCGCAGCAAGCGACTTCCCCGCCAAAAGCAGCAGCCAGGCCGGCGGCGCCGATTGCCGAACGCATCGCCGAGCCGAAGGAGCCGCCGCGCACGCCGGGCGTAGCCCGCGCGGCGGTGATCCATCCGCGAGTGCAGTCCGGGTACGCGGCCTACCAGGCGGGTGACCTCGCCGCCGCGTTCGCCGATTACGAGCACGCGCTGCGCGAAGACGCGGGCAATCGCGACGCGCTGCTCGGACTCGCCGCGCTCGAGATTCGGGCGCAGCGCTACGAGCACGCCGAAACCCACTACCGGCGCGTGCTGCAATCCGACCCGCGCGATCCTTATGCGCACGCGGGTCTCCTTGCGCTGCGCGCCGAGCGCGTCGACCCGGTGCAGGCGGAAAGCCGGATCAAGACGATGCTCGCTGCGGACTCGGAAGCGAGCGTCCTCTACTTCACGCTCGGCAACCAGCACGCGCGGCAGGGACGCTGGGACGAGGCGCGACTCGCCTACTCGAAAGCGCAGGCGGCCGATGCCGGGAATCCGGATTTCGCTTTCAACCTCGCTGTGAGCCTCGACCAGCTGCATCAGCCCGCGGCCGCGCTCGAGCACTACCGCCGCGCGCTTGAGCTCGCGGCTACGCGCACGGCGCACTTCGCAGTGGAGAGCGTGCGCCAGCGCGTACAGCAGCTCTCGCGCTGAAGACTCTGCGATGAAGGCGCCCGCGACGCAGCAGGCCAAGCGCCACATCGGCCAGATCCTGATCGACCAGGGCATCCTCAGCGACGACCAGCTGCGGATCGCGCTCGTCGAGCAGGCGAAATCGCGCCTGCCGGTAGGGCGGCTGCTGGTGCAGCTCGGCTTCGTTTCCGAGACGTCGCTGCGCGATGCGCTGTCGCAGAAGCTCGGGCTCGAGCCGGTCGACCTCGCGCAGCTCATCGTCGACCCGATGGCGCTGCGGATCCTTCCGCGCGAGCTCGCGCGCCGCTACCGGATCTTTCCGGTGGCGCTCAATCGCGCCGAACGCACCTTCGTCGTCGCACTGACCGACACAGCGAACCTCGCGGCGCTGGACCAGCTGCGCGCACACCTGAAAGGCGACCTCGCGATCGAATTGCGCCTCGCGGGCGACTCCGACATCGAGCGCGCGATCGAGCACTACTACGGGCGCGAGTTCTCGATCGACGGCATCCTGCGCGAGATCGAGACCGGCGAGGTCGATCGCGCCGCCGCGGCAAGGGACGACGAGTATTCGCAGCCGGTCGTGCGGCTGGTCTCGGCGCTCCTCGCCGACGCAGTCGAGCGCTCGGCATCGGACGTGCACTTCGAGCCAGAGCAGAACTTCCTGCGCATCCGCTACCGGATCGACGGCGTGCTGCGCCAGATCCGCAGCCTGCACAAGACTTATTGGCCGCCGATGGCGGTGCGGCTGAAGGTGATGGCGAAGATGGACATTGCCGAGACCCGCGCGCCGCAGGACGGGCGGCTCTCGGCGACGCTCTCCGGGCGGGCGGTCGACTTTCGCGTCTCGAGCCTGCCGACCACGCATGGAGAAAACATCGTGCTGCGCGTGCTCGACCGGCAACGGGGAATCGTTCCCCTCGAGCGGCTCGGGCTGGAGGAAAAGGCGCTCGATCTGCTGAAGCGGATGATCGCGAGGCCGGAAGGAATCATCCTCGTCACCGGGCCGACCGGCTCGGGCAAGACCACCACGCTCTACTCGATCCTCAATCACCTCAATTCAGACGGCGTCAACATCATGACGCTCGAGGACCCGGTCGAATATCCGATGACGCTGATCCGCCAGAGCTCGGTCGCGGAGTCCGCGAAGCTCGATTTCGCAGGCGGCATTCGCGCGATGCTGCGCCAGGATCCCGACGCGATTCTCATCGGCGAAATCCGCGACACCGATACCGCGGAGATGGCGTTTCGCGCAGCGCTGACCGGGCGCCAGGTGTTCTCCACGCTGCACACCAATTCGGCCGTCGGCACGTTTCCGCGCCTGCTCGACATCGGCATCGTCCCGGACATCATGGCCGGGAACATCATCGGCATCATCGCGCAGCGCCTGGTGCGAATGATCTGCCCCACCTGCCGCCAGTCCTACGAGCCGGATGCACGGGAGCGCGGCCTCGTCGGCTTCGCAGCCGCTGAAACCGTGTTGCTCTATCGCGGCGTGGGCTGCGAGCAATGCGACTACCAGGGCTATCGCGGGCGCGTGACGATCATGGAAATCCTGCGGATGGACGCCGGGATCGACGAGCTGATCGCACGTCGGGCGGGAACCGCCGAGATCCTCGCGGCGGCGCGCGCCCGGGGATTTACGACGCTCGCCGAGGACGGCATCCGCCTCGCCCGTCGCGGCGTCACCAGCATCGAGGAGGTGATGCGCGTCGTCGATCTCACCGACCGGATGGGCTGAGCGTGCTCTACGCGTACAAGGCAATCGACGCGACCGGCAGGAATGTGTTCGGCCGGACCGAAGCAGCGAACCTGTTCGACCTCGAGCAGCGGATGCGGCGCATGGGGCTCGACCTCATCGTCGGGGCACCGGCGCGTGGCAAGGCCCGGGCGATCGCTCGCGCGCCGGTACGCCGCCAGGACCTTATCCAGTTCTGCTTTCATCTCGAGCAGCTGATCGGCGCGGGCATCCAGATCCTGGAAGCGCTCGCCGACTTGCGCGACAGCACCGAGAACCAGCGCTTTCGCGCGGTGATCGCCGGGCTCGTCGAAGGGATCGAGGGCGGGCAGAGCCTTTCGCAGGCGCTCGCCGAGGCTCCGGACGTGTTCGACAAGGTGTTCATCGGCCTGGTTCGCGTCGGCGAGCAGACCGGAAAGCTCCCCGAAGTGCTGAAGAGCCTCACCGAGCAGATGAAATGGGAGGACGAGCTCGCTGCGCAGACGCGGCGGGTCCTGCTCTATCCGCTGTTCGTCGGCGTCATCGTCGCCCTGGTAACCGTGTTCCTGATGATCTATCTCGTGCCGCAGATGACCGGGTTCATCCGCAACGTCGGGCAGGAAATACCGCTGCAGACGCGCATCCTGATCCAAGTCTCGGCGCTCTTCGTCGACTACTGGTGGGGCATCCTCGGCCTGCCGCTGGCGCTGTGGTTCGGGCTCAAGGCGGCAGCCCGGGCAAACCCTGCGCTCGAGTACGCGCTCGATCGCTACAAGATCGCGCTGCCGCTCGTGGGGCCGATCCTGCGCAAGATCATCCTGTCGCGCTTCGCGTCGAGCTTCGCGATGATGTACGCATCGGGCATCACGGTGCTCGACGCGATCCGATCCTGCGAGGACCTCGTCGGCAACCGTCCGCTCGCCGCCGCGCTGCGCAGCGCCGGCCAGCAGATCGCCGAGGGCAAGACGCTCTCGGCCGCGTTCCACGACACGGGACTCTTCCCGCCGCTGGTGGTCCGGATGCTCAAGGTCGGCGAGAGCACCGGTGCGCTCGACACCGCGCTCGTCAACGTCGGCTACTTCTACAACCGCGATGTGCGTGAAGCGATCGGCAAGCTGCAGGCGATGATCGAGCCGGTGCTCACGCTCGTGCTCGGAGCGATTCTCGGCTGGGTGATGCTCGCGGTGCTCGGCCCGGTCTACGACTCGATCTCGAAGATGAGGTTTTGAGGCCATGGCAGGACAACTGCTGCTGTATTTCACCGCAGCGGGGCACACCCTGTACCGCTGGCGCGGCGGCCGGCTGTTGCTGGAAGGGAATTTCTCCGCGGACGACGCGGGAGCCGCCGGATTCCGCGAGTATTTGAAGGGCCGCGAGGGCGCGCTTGCGCAGATCGTTGCGGACGTCGGCGGAGAGGATTTCCACGAGGATCAGATTCCGTACCTCCGCGGTGCAGAGCGCCAGGCGGTGATCGACCGGCGCCTTGCGCAGCGCTACCGCGATGCGCGCCTTGCCACCGCGCTGTCGCTCGGCTACGTCGCGGACGAACGGCGCAACGAGCGGCTGCTGCTTGCATCGTTCAACGACGCGCGGCAGTTCGTGCCCTGGCTGGAGGTGCTCGAGAAAGCCCGCGTGCGCCTCGCCGGCGTCTTTTCGGCACCGCTGCTCGCGCCTGCGCTCGCCGCCCGGCTCGGCGTCAAGAGCGGCGTTTGCCTGGTCATGAGCGCGAACCGCGCCGGACTGCGCCAGTGCTTCCTCGACAACGGCCGCCTGCGGTTCGCCCGGCTCGAGCGCATCGCAGAGCGCGGCTTCACGTCGGTCTTCGTGCGCACCGAGACCGAGCGCATGCTGCAGTATCTCGGCACGCTGCACGCGTTGCCGCGAAACGGCCCGCCCCTGCGGGTCCTCCTCGTCGTTGCGGACGAGGAACGCGCGCACTTCGAGCGAACGCTCGGCCGCGGTGCAGGGCTTGCATTCACCACGATCAGCCTCTCCGAGGCAGCGCGCAAAACCGGCTTGCGCGTCGCGCCGGAAGGCAGCGCCGCTGAGCAGCTCTACCTCCAGATTGCGGCGCTGCAGCCGCCCCGCGAACAGTTCCTGCGCGGCGAGGATCGCCGCAGATTCCTCACTTGGAGGGTGCAGCGCTCGATCGTTGCCGCAGGCACGGCCGGTTTCGTCACCTGCGGAGCGTACGCGGCCACGTTGTGGCTCGAGCAGCTGGTCGTGCGCGAGCGCATCGAGAGCGTGAAGATCGACACGGCGCAGGCGCGGGACCAGCTCGAGCGGGTCCGCGCGAGGTTTCCGGCGGCGCCCACGACGATCGAAAACCTGAAGTCGACGGCGCTCGAATTCCGTGGCATTGCGGCGCGCAGCGCTTCGCCGGAGGACGCGCTCGAGCATGTTTCGCGGGCGCTCGATCGCTCGCCGCAGATCGAGCTCGATGCGCTCACCTGGAGCGCCGGGAGCGAACCGCCGCAGACGCTCGAGATCTCGGGACGAGTGAGTGCAACACGGCGCTCCGACTATCGGGCGGTCACGGAAGTGGTGCAACGTTTCAGTGCGCTGCTGGCCGGAGATCCGGCGTGGCGAATCGTGAGCATGCGCCTGCCGTTCGACGTCTCGCCCGATGGCGTCCTGTCCGGGGGCACGGGCGCAGGCGCGGAATCCTCCGACGCGCCGCGCTTCGCGATCTCGATCGCGCGCACCAAGGGATGAAATCCATGCGCGCAATCTCGCGCCCGCTCGCCGTTCCCGCGGTTGCGTTCGTGTTGCTGCTCGTCGCGGGCGTGGCTCTATTCTGGACTTCGCGGCATTCGCTCGCGCAGCAACATCGCAGGCTCGCTGCGGCGCAGGCCGATCGCCGGCACGTAGCCGAGCGCCTGTTGCGCATCGGGCACGAAGAGCGCGAAGTGCGCGATCACGTGGAGCTGTACCAGCGGCTCAAGGACCTGCGAATTCTCGGCGACGAGCGGCGGCTCGAGTGGGTCGAAGCGCTGGCGCGCATCCGGGCGGCGCGCGAGCTGCTCGACCTGCGCTACCAGGTCGAGCGGCAGAAGGTGCTGAAGACGCTCCCGGGCAGCCCGGCGGGCTTCGAGCTGCGCTCGAGCAGCATGAATGTCGAGCTCGCGCTGCTGCACGAGGGAGACCTGCTGCGCTTCCTCGAAGACCTGCGCATTTCGGGAAACGCGTACTACTCCGTCCGGCAGTGCACGCTCACCCGCGTCGGGCCTGCGCCTTCGGCAGGTTCGCTCGCGCCGCGCTTGCGCGGCATCTGCCAGATCGACCTGATCACGCTCTCGGAAGGCAAGGCCGGAGCATGACGACTGTACGAGCGCTCGTCGTCGTGTCGGTGCTGGCAGCGTCTTGCGCGCCCGCGTCTGCACAGGAAATCGGCCGGCTCTTTCATTCCGCAGAGCAGCGGAACGCGCTCGATGCGCTCCGCAAGACGAAGCCGCAGTCGCAGAAGCCGCCCGCTTCGCAGCCGTTTGTCCCTTCGCAGCCCGTGCACCTCGATGGCTACGTCCTGCGGCCGGACGGGAGATCGATGGTGTGGGTGAACGGGCAGATCAACGTACGACGATGACGCGACGCGCCGCGCGGGGTGCAGCGCTGCTGATCATGCTGGCGGTGCTCGTGGTCGGCGTCTCCTGGTTCAGCGTGAGCCGGCTCGCAGCGAATGCGAATTTCACCGCCGCGGCGCGCGCCCGCAACGCAGACGTGCTCGGCCAGGCGAAGGTCGCGCTGATCGGGTACGTGGCGCAGCGCGCAGCGCGGAGCGGGGAAAACAATCCCGGGCGCCTGCCGTGCCCGGAGGCGCCGGGCAGCGCCGGCGGCCCGAATGAAGGCGTAGCCGCCGGCAACTGCACGCTTCCAGCGGTCGGCCGGCTTCCCTGGCGAACGCTCGGAATCGACAAGCTCGTCGACGCGGCGGCCGAGCCGCTCTGGTATGCGGTTTCACCCGGCTGGGCGCTCGTGCCGCCGGGCACCACCCCGCTCACCATCCACTCGAGCAGCATCGGGCAGCTGACCGTCGACGGCGAGCCGAACGCGGCGGTTGCACTGCTGATCGCTCCGGGGCCCGCTTTCTCCGTGCCCGCGGCCCCCGGCTGCGCCGCGCGCGTGCAAGCGCGAAGCGCGCTGCCGCCGAACGTTCGCGACTACCTCGAATGCGAAAACGCGAGCTCGCCCGCGGAGTCGAATTTCGCGAGCCGGGGTCCCGCTGGCTCGTTCAACGATCACGTCGTCAAAGTCACCGCCGCCGATCTTCTGCCGGCGATCGAAGCGGCCATCGCGCATCGCATCGAGCGCGAGGTCGTGCCGCTGCTGAAGGGCGTATATGCGAGCTCGGCCTGGGGGACGTCGCCGGCCAATCCGGTGTTTCCGTATGCCGCTCCGTTCGCGGACCCGGCGACGTCGAACTATCAGGGCGCGGCCGGCACGTTTCGCGGGTTGCTTCCGTTCACGTTCTCCGCGGGCTGCAATCCGGCCACGGACCCGCGTTGCTCGACGACGTTGGTGAGCTGGAACACGACGCCCGTCTACGCGCCGGTCGTGACGGTGACTGGTGCTTCTTCGTCCGGTCACATCTGCTCGTTCATGAACGCTGCGACGATCCAGTGCACCGGCAGTTACATCGCCGCCTCCACCAGCGTCCAATTGCGGCTCGCCGCCACTGCGAACGGCATCGCAATGGCGTTGAAGCAATTCGACGCAAACAAGATCACGATGCGGGTTCGCGAGCTGCCGCTCTCGGTGTGGCAGCCGGCGGCGGCAGCGCTGACCGGGCAATTCAATGGCAGCGACAGCACCGTAACGATCGCGGCCGTCGCGACCTTCCCCGCCGTACCGCTTGCGAGCTACGCGCTGGAGGTGACGGCCGAGATCAGCGCCTTCGCCGATCACCCTTTGCTCGATGCAAGCACCGCGAGCAGCGCCGGGTGGTTCGTTCGCAACCAATGGTATCGGCTGACCTATTACGCGATCGCTCCGCCTCACGCGGCGAGCGCGACTGCACCGCGCGCGTGCACGGCAATCCCGTTGACCTGCCTGGATGTCGCCAACGTGGCGCCGGCAGGCACACAGCGGGCGATCCTGATCCTCGCCGGTCGTGCGCTCGCAGGACAGGCACGACCCAGCGCAAACGTCACAGACTTTCTCGAATTCGGCAATGCGGCGAGCCCCGCCGGGTTCGAGCGCCAGCCGGTCAGCACGGCGATCGCCCCGGCGCTGAAGAAGCCGTTCAACGACCGCGTCGTCGTCGTGGATGCGAACCCGTGATGCGCCGCTTGCGGGCCGTTTCCGGCTTTACGCTCACCGAAGTCGCGATCGTAGTGGCGATCGTTGCGTTGCTGCTTGGCGGTCTCACCGTCACGCTCTCGGCGCAGGTCGAGCACAGCAATTTCGAGGAGACGCGACGCCGGCTCGAGCAGGCAAGATCGCTGCTCTTCGCCTTTGCGATCGTGCACGGCCGCCTGCCGTGCCCGGCGCGCAGCACCAGCCTCGCCGACGAAGTCCGCAATACGGCGGGCCAGTGCACCGACGGTAGCGCGGAGGACTACTACGGCGGAATGCTGGCGGGCGGGATCGCCGGTGGATTGCTGCCAGCGCGCGCGATCGGCTTCCAGCCGGTGGACGCAGAGGGCTTCGCCGTCGACGCCTGGGGAAACCGGATCCGCTACGCGGTGGAAAAGTTCGTCGCCGGCTGCTCCGGAGCTTCGACGCTTCCGCATTTCACGCTGGCGGCGAATCTCAAGGCGAACGGCATCACCTGCCAGCCGCGCGACCTGCTGCTGTGCAAGTCGGCGACAGGGGTCGGCGGCGTTGCGGGAGCGACGACGTGCGGGCCGGGGGCCAATGTGCTGACGAACCAGAATGTGGTCGTCGCGATCGTCTTCTCGGTCGGCCGGAATTTCGCCGCCAGCGGCGCCGGGGGCATCGACGAGGCGGCGAACACGAACGGCGATGCGGTTTTCGTCAGCCATGCGCCCGTGCCCGCGGGCGCGGCGAACGGGGAGTTCGACGACCAGTTCGCGTGGATCGCGGTCGGCGAGCTGTACGCTCGGCTGATCGCCGCCGGGGTACTCCCATAGCTCGCCCGGCATGACGCCGCCTTTATCGCCGCGCCACGCGGTTTTGGTCATTGCCCGCTTCGTGTTGCTCGAAGCATTCCGCAGCGGCCTGCCATGGCTGGCGCTCGCGTGCATTGCTGCGAGCGCCGGATTTGCTGCGTTCCTCGCGCACGTTGCATTGACCGAGACGCGCGAGCTGCAGGCGACCGTGGCGGCCGCAATGCTGCGCATCAGCGCCGCCTTCCTCATCGCGACCTACGTCGTCACGACTGTAGCGCGCGAGGCGAACGACCGCGGACTGGAGTTCGCGCTTACGCTGCCGATCTCCCGCTCCGTGTACTACGCCGGAAAACTGGCCGGATTTGCCTGCGTTGCAGCGCTCCTCGCCGTCTCGTTCGCCGCGCCGCTGCTCTTGTGGGCCGCACCAGCCCCCCTCGGCGTGTGGGTGCTGTCACTCGCCGCCGAGACTGCGCTCGTCGCTGCGATGGGGCTCTTCTTCTCGATGGCACTCGCTGAAGTCGTCCCCGCGATCGCGCTGACTGCGGGGCTCTACCTGCTCGGGCGCTCGGTCGGGGCGATCCAGGCGATCGCCGCCGGGCCGCTCGCGCAACAGCAGGAAAGCGCGCTGCGCGGCAGCGTCGACGCGCTCGCGCTTCTGTTGCCGAGGCTCGACCAGGCCACGCGCACTGAATGGCTCGTCTATGGATTGCCTCCGGCGAGTGATGCGCTCGGCGCACTCGCGGGCCTCGCAATCTATTTCGCCTTGCTCGTCGGCGCAGGACTCTTCGACTTCAGCCGCCGCAACCTGTGAGCTCCGGGACCCGTTCCCTTTCGCGCGTTCCACCGCGAGTGGGCATCCTTCTCGCGGCGAGCCTTGCCGCGCAACTCGCATGGCAAGCTTGGCGGATACCCCCAGCGCCGCAGACTGCCGACCTCCCGCCTGCACCGCCGGCGGCACTGCTGCACGCGGCAAGCTTCGGCGAGCTCGAGGCCACAGCGCGCCTCGCAATGCTCTACCTGCAAGCCTATGATCTGCGCGGCGACAACGCGGTGCCGTACCAGCACCTCGACTATGAGCGTCTGATCGCATGGCTGCGTGCGATCGTCGCAACCGATCCGAGGAGCGGATACGCGCTTTTCTCTGCCGCACGCGTGTACACCGAAAATCCGGATGCGGCGAAGTGCCGCGCGATGCTCGAATTCCTCTACGCGGAGTTCGGCGGCGACCCGGACCGCCGCTGGCCGTGGCTGGCGCACGCGGCGCTCATTGCGAAGCACCGGCTCAAGGATCTGCCGCTTGCGCTTCGCTACGCTCGCGCGATCGACCGGCAAGCGCGCGATCCGCGTGCGCCGCTCTGGGCGAAACAGATGGAGATCTTCATCCTCGAAGACCTGAACGAACTCGAGGCGGCGGGGGTCGTGCTCGGAGGGCTGATCGCGAGCGGGCGGATAACGGACCCAGCCGAACTGCACTTCCTGCTTGCGCGTATGAAGAGACTCGATCAGCAGCCCGCACGCTAGGGCGCTGTTATTCCCACTTTGGTATAATCGCTCTCACGGCTTGTAGCTTTGGCGAGAGACCGAAAGGAGTTGGCGTGGGTCGGGAGCTCGAAACGCGACCTAATGACGCTTCCGAAGCAGGTTGTGAGCGTTTTCGGCTACGCGCTGCATCTCGCCCAGATCGGACAGACTCATCCGCAGGCAAAGGCGCTGAAAGGATTCGGGTCGGCCGGAGTGCTGGAGATCCTCGGGGACTGGCGTGGGAACGCCTACAGGGCTGTTTACACGGTGCGATATGAGGTGAGGGTGTTTGTGTTGCACGTGTTTCAGAAGAAAGCCAAAAGCGGAATCGCCACTCCAAAGAGAGACATCGACCTGATTCGTGCCCGACTGAACGCAGCGCAAACGATTGCAAAGGAGTTGGCCGATGACGAAACGGAAGAAGGCTAGAAACATCCCGATCGAGCTGGGCAGTCGTAACGTCTATGCCGATCTCGGTTTTGCCGACGCGGAAGACATGCTGGTGAAGGCCCAGCTCGTCACCAAGATCGCCGAACTGATCCGCGATCAGAATCTAACCCAGCAGGTCGCGGCGCAAATCCTCGGCCTTACTCAACCAAAGGTCTCTGCCATGTTGCGTGGTCAATTCCGAGGTATTTCGGAGCGCAAGCTCTTGAACTGCCTAACGCGCCTGGGTCGCGACGTCCAAATCGTGATCAAGCAGGCGCCACGGCGACGCGCCGAGGGCCGGTTGACCATTCTGTTCAGCTGAACCTTACCCCCCCGCCGCGCCGACCACCTTCTGCCGCTGCTCGCCCAAGCCGCGGATCCCGAGCGTCATCACGTCGCCAAGCTTGAGGAACACCGGGTTCGGCTTCATGCCCAGGCCGACGCCGGGTGGCGTGCCCGTGGTGATCACATCCCCCGGCATGAGTGTCATGTAGGCGCTGACGTGAGCGATGATCTTCGCGACGGAGAAGATCATCGTGCGCGTGTTGCCGCTCTGCATGCGCTTGCCATTCACATCGAGCCACAACTCGAGCGCTTGCGGATCGGTTATTTCGTCGGTGGTGACGAGCCAGGGACCGATCGGGCCAGCGGTATCGAAGCCCTTGCCTTTGTCCCACTGGCTGGTTGCCTGCTGGAAGCTCCGCTCGGACACGTCGTTCACCACGCAGTAGCCCGCAACATGCTCGAGCGCCTTGTCTTCTGACACGTACTGCGCCTTGGTGCCGATGACCACGCCGAGCTCGACTTCCCAGTCGAGCTTGGTCGAGTTGCGCGGCTGGACGACGTCGTCGTTCGGCCCGTTGATGCAGGTCGTCGCCTTCATGAACACGACCGGCTCGGTCGGAATCGGCAGGCCCGCTTCCTTCGCGTGGTCGCTGTAGTTGAGGCCGATCGCGATGAATTTGCCGATGCCGATGTAAGGAACGCCCAGGCGCGGGTGGTTCGCGACCAGCGGCAGCGACTCGGACTTGACCTTCGTCAGCATCTTCAGCCCGCGCGGCGACAGCTCGTTCGGCCCGATGCCGTCGACGATCTTCGAGAGATCGCGCAGCCGCCCGTCGGCGTCGATCATCCCCGGCTTCTCGTAGCCGTTCTTGCCGTAGCGGCACAGCTTCATATCGTCATTCCCCCGTCGATCGAATAGAGATTTCCCGTCGCGAACAGCGATTCGTCCGAGGCGAGAAAAACCAGAATTCCGGTGATGTCCTCCACCGAGCCCAGGCGTCCCATCGGCTGGCGCGCGACGAAGTCCTTCTCCGCCTGCACCGGGTCGGGAAACGCCGCGATGCGCTGGCGCAGCGACGGCGTGTCGACCGTCCCCGGCCCGATGGCGTTGCAGCGCACGCCCTGCTTCACGTAGTCCGCGGCGATCGACTTGGTGAGCCCGATGACCGCGGCCTTCGTCGCTCCGTAGACGAAGCGGTTGGGAAGGCCCTTCACGCTCGATGCGATGGAAGACATGTTGATGATCGAGCCGCGGCCCTTCTTCAGCATCCCGGGAAGGAACGCGCGCGACACCAGGTACATCGACTTCACGTTGATGGCGAAGCTGAAATCCCAGTCCCGCGGCGTACAGTCGAGGATCGTGCCGTGGTGAACGAACCCGGCACAGTTGAACAGCACGTCGATCGCGCCGACCTCGGCCGCGGTACGCGCAATCGCCGCTTCGTCCGTGACGTCGAGCGCGCGGGTGCGGATCCCGGTCTTGCCGTCGAGGTCCGCGAGCGTCTTCGCGTTGACGTCGGTCGCCCACACTTGTGCGCCCTCGCGCGCGAATGCCAGCGCGGCGCCGCGGCCGATTCCCTGTCCGGCGGCGGTGACGAACGCGATTTTTCCTGCGAGCCTGCCTGCCAAGCGTGTGCTCTCTAGAAAGGAATGGTGTGATTATAAGACCGAGTGTCTGCTAGATCGCAGCCTCGGTCTGTGCATCGAAAAAATGCACGCGGAGAGGATCGAGCGCGAACCGCAAGTTCTCGTGAACCTTGACCCGCACGCTCGGATCGACGCGCGCCACCATCGGCGCTCCACCGGCGCGAAAATTGAGCAGGATCTCGTTGCCGAGCGGCTCGATGACGTCCACGGACGTATCGAACGTGTGCTCGGGCGCATCGGCGCCGCCCGCCAGATGCAGCGCCTCGGGGCGAACGCCAAGCACGGCTGCCTTTCCGGCGTGGTTACGCAGGCGCTCGACGCGCTCCGGCGGCACCATGATTCGCAAGCCCGGCGCCTCGGCCCAGAGTGACGTTTCGCTCCGGGCAATCCGCACGTCGACGAAGTTCATCGCCGGAGAGCCGATGAACCCCGCGACAAACCGGTTGGCAGGGCTGCCATACAGTTCCAGCGGCTCGCCGACCTGCTGCACCCAGCCGTCCTTCATCACCACCACACGGTCGCCGAGCGTCATGGCCTCGACCTGGTCGTGGGTGACGTAGATCGCGGTGGTCTCGAGGCGCTCGTGCAAGCGCTTCAACTCGACGCGCATCTGCACCCGCAGCTTCGCATCCAGGTTGGAGAGCGGCTCGTCGAACAGAAACACCTCGGGGTGGCGGACGATCGCACGCCCGACCGCGACCCGCTGGCGCTGCCCGCCGGACAGCTGCCGGGGCTTGCGCTCGAGCAGGCTCTGGATGCCGAGGATACCCGCGGCTTCGCGCACGCGCGTCTCGATCTCGGCCTTCGGGTACTTGCGCATCTGCAGGCCGAACGCCATGTTGTCGTACACGCTCTTGTGGGGATAGAGCGCGTAGTTCTGGAACACCATCGCGATGTTGCGGTCCATCGGCGGCAGGTCGTTGACGACGTCCTTGCCGATCAGGATCTCGCCCGAGGTGATCTCCTCCAGCCCCGCGATCATTCGCAGCGTAGTGGTCTTGCCGCAACCCGACGGGCCGACCAGGACCAGGAACTCCTTGTCGCGGATTTCCAGATTGACGTCCTTCACGGCGTGAAAGCCGCCGTCGTACTTCTTGTTCAGGTCGCGGATCGTGACGGTCGCCATCTCAACCCTTCACCGAGCCGGTCAGCCCGGTGACGTAATACTCGACGAAGAAAGAGTAGACCAGCGCGACCGGCACGGACCCGAGCAGCGCCCCGGCCATCAACTGGCCCCAGAAGAAGATGTCGCCTCGAATCAGCTCCGACACCACGCCGACGGGCACCGTCTTGAGCTCCGCCGAGGACATGAACACCAGCGCGTAGATGAACTCGTTCCACGACAGCGTGAACGCGAAGATGCCGGCCGAGAGGATTCCCGGGATCGCCACTGGGAAGATGATCCGCACCATGGCGCCGAAGCGCGTCGCGCCGTCGATGCGCGCGCATTCCTCGAGCTCCTTCGGGATGGTCTTGAAGTAGCCCATCAGCAGCCAGGTGCAGAACGGGATCAGGATCGTCGGATAGGTGAGCATCAGCGCCCAGGGCGTATTGCCCAGGTGCATGTCGCGGATGATGTCGGCAAGCGGAATGAACAACAGCGTCTGCGGAACCAGATAGGTGATGAAGATCGCGGTACCGAGGAACTCGGATCCGCGGAACTTCAGGCGCGCCAGCGCATAGCCGGCGAACGTGCCGCAGACGAGCGAGATAGCGGTCGACACGAGCGCGATCAGCATCGTGTTCCACAGCCACTGCGGGAACGCGGTGGTCTGCAGCAGTCCCTTGAGGTGCTCGAGCGTCGGCTCGAGCGTCCAGAACGGGGTCGCGTTCGCCTGCCGCCAGGTGCGGTACAGCTCGCCGTCCGGGCGGAACGCGGTCACCGCCATCCAGTAGAACGGGAACAGCGTGAACACGATGAACACCGCCATCGGGATGTAGAAGTAGAACCACTTCTTCCACTTGCGCTCGATCAGCATCGCTCAGTGCGCTTCCATGCGCTTCAGGTAGCGGAGCTGGAACCAGACCACCGCGAACAGCACCGGGAACATGAACAGCGACAGCGCGGCACCCTCGCCGAGCAACCCCGAGGCGACCCCGACCTGGTACGCGTAGGTCGCGACCAGATGGGTGGTATTCGCCGGGCCGCCGCCGGTAAGCACGTAGATCAACTGGAAATCCGAGAACGTCTGGATCACCGAGAACACCACCACCACCAGCGTCACCGGCAGCAGCAGCGGCCAGGTGACATGCCAGAACCGATGCCAGGCGCTCGCGCCGTCGAGCGCCGCCGCCTCGTGCAGGTCCGGGCTGATCGTCTGCAGCCCCGCGAGCAGCGTGATGGCGAAGAACGGCATGCCGCGCCAGGTGTTGACCACGACCGCGCACCACATCGCCCAGTCGCCGTTCGAAAGGAACGGCAGGCGGTCGGTGATGATCCCCATGTGGAAGAGCACCCAGTTCATGACGCTGAACGTCGGATCGAACATCCAGCGCCACGCGAACGCCGAGAGCACCGTCGGGATGATGAACGGCAGCAGCATCGAGGCGCGGACGATGCGCTTGAAGCGAAAGCTGCGGTTGAGCAGCAGCGCGAGCCACATGCCGAGCGC
>Ga0114129_10004639_pt1 | contig 19394 bp, 17 predicted proteins | sample RhiMetdeltSRZDD1_FD_80071 | JGI IMG/M metagenome (GOLD analysis project Ga0114129, IMG submission 80071) | Populus rhizosphere microbial communities from Tennessee, USA - Rhizosphere MetaG P. deltoides SRZDD1 (version 2) (version 2) | ecosystem: Host-associated > Plants > Roots > Rhizosphere >...
CTGGTCGCGGCCGCCGTAGAGCCACACGCGGTGGCCGCGCTCGGCGCAGCGGTCGTTGTAGCGCAGCATCAGCTCGGGTCCGTAGACGCGGTCGCCGAGGTTCGCGCCGAGCAGGTTCGCCGCCCAGACCACCGGCATGCCGTCGGGCAGCACGAGCGTGGCCCCGCGGAGCGCCTCGCCCATCTCGGCGTCGTCGTAGCCCACCGTGAGCGCGTGGACGGCCACGGCGCAGACGTAGCCGCGCTCGCGGCCCTCGACCATGGCGTCCATCGCGTCGATGGCGCCGCGGTAGTCCGTCAGCGCTACCGGCGTCCCGAGGATCTCGCGGGTGGGGATCTCAGCGGCCGCAGAGGCGGGCCTCGGAATGCCCTGTGGTTGCGGCTCTACGCGGTTCATTCAGGCGGGCGCGAAGTGTAGCCCTCCGGGGAGGCACGTAAGCTGGCAGACCATGCGTGGCTCCGGCGAGGCGCGGCTGCTCGCGTCCGGCGCCGTGCTCCAGCAGCTCGCCCAGGGCTTCGGGCTGCTCGCGCTGCTCTCGATCGTGACCCTCCTTGCGAGGCGCCTGAGCGTGGCCGAGCTGGGCGCTTACGGGCTCGTGAGCTCGCTGTCCGGGTATCTGCTCGTGCTGCGCAACAGCGTGGCGAGCTCCGCCGTGCGGGCCATGGCCGGCGCCGTCGAGCCGGGCGAGCGCAGCCGCGTGTTCGGCGCCGCGGCGGCGCTGTACGCGGTGGTCGGCCTGGCCACCGGCCTGCTGATCGCGGCCGTGGCGCTCGTGCTCTCGGCCACGGTGCTCGACGGCGAGCTCGCCCGTCAGGCGCGCATCGGCGGCCTCGGACTCGGGGCGCTCACGGCCGTGGGCATCGCGGCGAGCGTGTACCTCGACGCCCTCCGTGCCGAGCGCCGCTTCGTCCAGGCGGCGCGCATGGAGATCGCCGCGGTGGCGCTCTACCTCGCGATGATGGTCACGCTCGTGCTCGCGGGCGCCGAGCTGGAGCTGCTGATCGCCGTCAGCGGGGCGCTGCCGCTCCTGAGCGGCGTGCTGTGCGCGTTCGTGGTGCGGCGCGAGGGGCTGCCGTTCCGGCTCACCGGGAGCGGCCGGGAGCGCCGGCACGTGGCCACCATCGTCCCCACCGCCGGATGGCTGCTCGTGATCGAGCTGTCGAACCTCACGATGTACGCCTCCGGGCGCATCGTGCTGGGCGCCTACCGGACGCCCACCGCGATCGGGCTGTACGAGGGCCCGGTCCGCGCGCACAACCTGCTCTATGCCCTCGGCGGGGCGCTCGCGGTGCCGACCGTGCCCACCGCCTCGCGCTACGTGGCCACCGGCGACGAGCGCCGGCTGCGCGAGCTCGCGGTCCGCGGCAGTCGCTACACGCTCGCGCTGTTCGTGCCGCTCTCGGTGACGCTGATGACGCTCGCCGAGCCGATCCTCGAGGTCTGGCTGGGGCAGCGCTACTCGGGCGGCGCGACGGCGCTCACCATCCTCGTCGCCTACTGGCTCCTCTACGGGGCGCTCATCGTCACGCCCGGCTTCCTCGTCGGCGCCGGCAGAGCGCGTGAGGCCGCCCACATCATGGTGGTGCTCGCCGTGGCGAACCTGGTCCTCGCCCTCGTGCTCACCCCGGAGCTCGGCGTGGAGGGCCCGGCCGTGGCCACGACGGTCCCGTTCGTGGTCGCGTTCCCGGTGATGCTGCGGCTGGGACTGCGCGCGTCGGGCACGGCGCTCGCCGAGCTGGCCCGCCGCGCCCTCGCGCCCGCCTACCTGCTCGGGGCGGCGCTGGCGCTCGCCCTGCTGCTCCTGCGCGCGGGCGTGGACCCGCGCACGCTGCCCGCGGTCGCCGCCGTGGCCATCGGCGGGGTGCTGGCGTACTGGGCGGCGTTCTACGCGCTGGTGCTCGACCCGGACGAGCGTGCGCTGGTGCGCGGCCTCGTTACCCGAGCGAGCTGAGGTCGAGCTCGCGGAGGAGCGGCGCGGAGCGATCGCGCTCCGAGACCGTGAGCTCGAGGTCCTCGGGCCAGGGGATCCCCACCTCGGGGTCGTCGAAGCGGAAGCCGCCCTCGCGCGCCGGGTCGTAGTACGCGCTGCAGCGGTACACCACGTCGGCCTCGTCGGAGAGGACGCAGAAGCCGTGAGCGAAGCCGTCCGGCAGATACAGCTGCCTGTGCTCGCGGTCGTCCAGCTGGTGTGCGTCCCAGCGCCCGAAGCTCGGCGAGCCGGGGCGGATGTCCACGGCCACGTCGAGGATCGCTCCGCGCGCGCAGCGCACGAGCTTCGCCATTCCGGGCTGGAAGTGCATGCCGCGCAGCACGCCGTGGGCCGACCGCGACTGGTTGTCCTGCACGAACTCGTCCGTGATCCCGAGCTCGGCGAGCGTGGTCGCGCGATACGTCTCGAGGAAGAAGCCGCGAGCGTCGCCGTGGACCGCGGGCTCGATCAGCCTCAGTCCTTCGAGCCGTGTCTCGAGCTGCTGCACGCCGGGCAGGCTAGCCGAGCCGAGAGTCCGCGCGGTCGGCGATCAGGCGCGCCAGCGCGAACGACGCGGTCGCGGCGGGCGACGGCGCGTTGCGCACGTGCAGCGCACGCTCGGTCTCCGAGATCACGAAGTCGTCCACCAGCCGGCCGTCGCGGCCGACCGCCTGTGCGCGGACGCCCGAGTACCAGGGGCTGAAGTCGCCGGGCTCGAGCTCGGGGACGTACTGCGCCGCCTCGCGCGCAAAGCGCTTCCGGCTGACCGCGCGAACCGCCTCGCGCGCGCCGGTGCGCCACCAGCGCCGCGCCATTCGCCACGTGCCCGGCCACCCCAGCGTTCGCCCGAGCCGCTCCGTGCCGAGCAGCGCGCCCGGCCCGAGGGAGACCTCGCCGCCGATGTGGCGGCTGAGGTGCACGCCCAGGAACGGCAGCGCCGGGTCGGGCACCGGGTAGATAAGCGAGCGCACGAGGTGGCTGCGATCCGCCCGCAGCCTCAGGTACGCGCCGCGAAAGGGCACGATGCGCGGGTCGGGATCGGCGCCGGCGAGTACCGCCAGGCGGTCGGCGCCCGCACCCGCGCAGAACACGGCGAAGCGGGCGCGCGTCTCCCCACGCGCGTGCTCGAGCCGGACGCGGCCCGCCTGGGTCGCGAGGCCGGTCACGCCGCAGCCCGTAATTACTCGGTGGCCCTCCCGCGCCAGCTCGGCCGCCACCGCGCGAGCCACCTCGGCGAAGTCCACGACGCCGGTGGCCGGCGAGTGTAGTGCGCCGGCCCCGCGGCAGTGCGGCTCGACCTCCCGCAGCTCCGAGGCGTCGAGCCGCCGCAGCTCCGGCACCTGGTTCGCCCGGCCGCGTCGCTCGAGCTCGTCGAGGCGGGCGAGCTCGCTCGCAGCTCGGGCCACGATCAGCTTTCCGGAGCGCCTGAACGGGACGCCGTTCTGCTCGCAGTAGGAGTACAGCTCGCGCGCGCCCTCCACGCAGAGCCGCGCCTTGAGCGATCCGGGCGCGTAGTAGATCCCCGCGTGGACGACGCCGCTGTTGCGGCCCGTCTGGTGCCCGGCCACCTGGCCGTCCCGCTCGAACATCACGGTCTGCAGGCCGGGGTGCCGGCGCGTCAGCTCGCGCGCCACGGTCAAGCCGAGGATGCCGGCGCCGATGACCGCCAGATCGCACTCTGCCGGAGGTTGGAGGTCGGCATGGACGATCATCCGGGGCGTCATGGAGCCTAACCGCCGCCTGTCGCTGCTGCGCCTGCTCGAGCGGGTGGGCGCCCTCCTGCGCCGCCTCGGCCTGGGCCGGCTGATCGACCGCGCCCGCGCACCCGCGCTGAGCGCCCTCGGCGAGTTCACGGAGCGAGTCGACGGAGTGGTCCTCAGCGGTGAGACCGCGGTGCACTCGCATTACGTGCGAGAGCTTCAGGAGCACGACCGCGAGGGCGCGACCGCGCGGGCGTTCAGCGATGCGGTTCGCGAGGGAGCCGTCGTGCTCGACATCGGAGCCCACCTCGGCTACTTCGCGGTGCTCGCCGCCAAGCGCGGCGCGACCGTGGTGGCATTCGAGCCGAACCCGCGCACCGTTCCCCACCTGCGCAGGAACCTGGAGCTCAACGGCGTGGCCGACCGCGTGCGGATCGTGCAGCGCGCGGTCGGTGCCGAGCCGGGGACGGCGACGTTCTTCCTGAGCCGCGCGGGCGACGAGTCGAGCCTGGCCGCACATTCGCCGGAGGACGAGCCGGTCACGGTCCAGGTCGTGCCGGTGGATGCCGAGACCGATGGCCTGCGCGTGGACGTGGTGAAGATGGACGTGGAGGGCGGCGAGGTGGAGGCCCTGCGGGGTATGCGGCGCACGCTCGAGGAGGCGTCAGCGGGCGTGGTCCTGTTCGTGGAGCGCAACAGGCACGCGCTCGAGCGCGCCGGGCACGCGCCTACCGACCTCGACGACGCGCTGCGCTCGCTCGGGCTGGAGCTCGAGGTTCTCGATCAGGACGACGAGTCGGGGTACGTGAACCTCCGCTGCCGCCGCGCGTAGCGCGGAAGCTCGAGCGCGAGGTGCCCCATGTACCCGGCGAAGATCCGCAGCCAGCGCACGGCGTCGGCGGGCGAGCGCACGTCGCGGCGCGCGATGTCGGTCCAGCCGACGGCCGCGTTCACGAATGGGAACAGGACCGCCGGGGCGCGCCGGATCCGCCCGTAGCGCGCGCGGTGGCGCTGGAACAGCACCATCTCGCTCGCCCCGAGGCGCCCGCGCCGCGCGAGCTCGGCCGCGCTCAGCTCGCGCGGATGGTGCAGCACTCGCATGCCCGGCGCGAAGCCGATCGGGCCGACTGCCTCGGCCCGGAAAGCGAGGTCGTAGTCCTCGCAGTGGGGGAACGGGAACTGCTCGTAGAAGCCGCCGAGGCGCTCGAGCACCCCGCGGCGAAAGCCGAGGTTCGCGGTGAGGAAGCCGCCCGGCGCGTGGCTCTCAACGCTCATCGCGCGCAGGCGGTCATACGGTGGGCTCTCGGTCGGGCCCTCCACACCCGCGGCGTCCGGATGCGCCTCGAGGTACGCGCACGCGCTATCGATCCATCCCGGGGCGGGCTCCACGTCGTCGTCCGTGAACAGCACGAGCTCGCCGAGCGCCTCGCGCCAGCCGCGGTTGCGTGCCCGCGCGGGCCCGTCGCCGTTTCCGCGGACGAGGCGCCAGCCCTCCGGCGCCTCCGCCAGGTCCTCCGCCACCGGCGGGCTGCTGCCGTCGTCGACCACGACCAGCTCCCACGCCCGATCGGTGCGCTGGGCGGCCAGCGCCAGCAGGGTCCGGCGTAACGACGCGACGCGGTCGCGCGTGGGCACTACCACGGTGGCGTCCACGGCGGCGACGATAGCCTGACGCCGTCGTGTCGAGCGCGCCCAGGGAAACCGCTGAGACGGCCGGCGACGCGGCCGACGTCCTCTCCGCCGACGACGTGAGCCAGCGCGTCGTGCGCGGCGGCGCCATCCGCTTCGTGGGGTTCGCGCTGGTGAACCTGCTCGGCGTCGTGAGCGCGCTGATCCTGCTCCGCCACCTCGGCGTCGTCGACTTCGGGCGCTACGGAACCGTGATGGCGCTGATCGCGATCGCCTCGGGGCTCGCGGACGCCGGGCTCACCGTCGTCGGCAGCCGCGAGCTGGCGCTCCGCCCTCAGGGCGAGGAGCGGCGGCGCCTCGTGGCGATGATGCTCGGCCTGCGCGTGCTGCTCACCACGGTGTTCGTGCTGGGCGCGCTCGTAATCGGACTGGCCGCGGGCTACGACGACACGATGCTTGCCGGCGTGGCGCTGGCGGGCCTGGGTGCGATCCTGCTCGCCGCTCAGGTCACGATCGCGTTGCCGCTGTCGGTCGAGCTCCGCAACGCGCGGCTCACCGTGAGCGAGCTGGTCAAGCAGGTGATCCTGGTGGCGGGGCTGGCGCTCTGCGCCGTGCTCGACGCCGATCTCGTCTGGTTCTTCGCGGTCCAGGTGGCGATCGGGCTCGGCAGCCTGGCGATACTGCCGCTGCTGGTGGGGCGGCGGGCGCTCGTGGCCCCGCGCTGGAACACGACCGAGGTGAAGGATTTCGCGCTCAAGGCGCTTCCGGTGGCGGGCGCGCTCGTGCTCACGGTCGCCTACGTCCGGCTCCTGGTCGTGCTCTGCTCGGTGCTGACGAACGAGTACGAAACCGGGCTGTTCGTGACCTCCGCTCGGATCGTCGAGATGCTCGGGGGCGTGGCGCTCTTGATCAGCGGCGTCGTGCTGCCGGTGGCGGCGGTGGCCGCTCGAGACGACCGCGGCCGGCTCGAGTACGTGCTCGCCCGCACGACGGAGGTCTCGCTCATGCTCGGCGCGCTGATCGCCATCGTGTTCGTCCTCGGCGCGGAGCCAGTGGTCACGCTGCTCGGCGGAAGCGAGTTCGAGGAGGCCGGCCCTGTCCTGCGGATCCAGGCGCCGGCGGTCGTCACGATCTTCCTGGTGCAGGCCTGGGCCGCCTTCCTGATCGCCGACGACCACCGCCGCGACCTCCTGCGCTGCGTCCTGCTCGGGCTGGTCGCTCTGGTCGTGGCCGGGCTCGTGCTGATCCCAGTCGCCGACGCGCGCGGTGCAGCCGTCGCGGCGGTCGTGGCCGACGTGGTCTACGCGAGCGCGGTGTTCGTCGCGATCCGCAGGCTCCCCGGGCAGCCCACGCCGCTGAACGGCCGCTTCCTGGCGCGGCTCGCGGTGGCGTTCGGCGTGGCGGCGCTCGCGGGCGTCGCGATACCGGCGAGCGACGCGGTCGCCGCAGCCGTCGCGGCGACCCTGTTCGCCGCCGCCTGCATTGCGCTGCGCATGGTGCCGGTCGACGTCTGGTCCGCGATCCCTCGCCCGGGCCGCGCATGAACGACGACCTGCCTCGAGTCCTACTCGTGACCACCGACTCGTGCGACTACCTGTCGGACGCGCTGGTCCACGGCCTGCGCCTGATCCTGGGCGAGCGGCTCGTCGAGACGCCACGACGCGACTCGCTCTACAGCGACTTTCCGGAGGAGTGGCGCCAACGGCAGTACGGGCGCGGCTTCACCCTGTACTCGGGATCGCTCGACCCCATCCCGATCGATCGCTCGGGCACTCGTGAGCGGCTGGCGGCGGGCGAGTTCGACCTGCTCGTGATCGGTGACATCTGGCGGGCCTACGGAGCCTTCCTGGAGCTCCTGCCGCTCGCCGGGGACACGCCGATAGCCATCGTCGACGGAGCGGACTCCGAGGCGCCGGTGCCGTACGAGCCGACCTGGTGGCGGCGGCCGGGAAGCTGGTTTCTGCCGCGGCCCCATCGGCACGGCGCCTACTTCAAGCGCGAGCTGACCCCGCGCACCACCTGGTTTCGCTCCTACCTCGCGAACCCGGTGGCTCGGCGCGCGCCCCGCTCGATGCGGCCGATCTCGTTCGGCATACCTGAGCACCTTGTGCTCGCCGAGCTGCCGCCGAAGACCAAGGACTTCCCGGCGCACGTCGTGGACGCCGAGGTGGCGTCCCGGGTCGGGGCGGCAGCGTCGTACACGTTCGCCGATGAAGCGGCCTACTACGTCGATCTGCGCGCGTCCCGCTTCGGAATCACGACGAAACGCGGCGGCTGGGACTGCATGCGCCACTACGAGATTGCGGCGAGTGGATGCGTGGTCTGCTTCCGGAGCCTGCGGTCCAAGCCGAGCAACTGCGCGCCACACGGCCTGGATGACTCGAAGGCGCTCACGTACGAGGATGCGGACGAGCTGATGGGGAAGCTCGAGCGCCTGACGCCGGCAGAGGAGCGTGAGCTTCAGGAAAACGCGCTTGCGTGGGCGCGCGACAACACGACGCGCGCGGTCGCGGGCAGGTTCCTGCGTGCGCTGGGCTACCGGGTGTGACGCACCAGGGCCTGATCCGCAAGCCACGCCCGGAGGCGCGCGTTCGAGGCCTTCGGCTCCTACCGATACTCGCGTACCGGGGCGGAGGGGATCGACGAGAAGCTGCGCCGCCACCTGGACATCGACGGCGGCTTCTTCGTCGAGGCGGGCGCCAACGACGGCATCAACTTCTCGAACACCTACTACCTGGAGCGGGCTCGCGGATGGACCGGCGTGCTCGTCGAGGGCGTCCCCGACCTCGCCCGGGCGTGCGTCCGCCACCGGCCGGCGTCCAGGGTGTTCAACTGTGCGCTCGTGGCGCCCGATGCCGAGGGCGAGCCGGTCAAGATGCACTACTCGAACCTCCAGTCGATCGTCGCGGGGGCGCTGCCGTACGAACACGTGCGGGCGGGCCTGGCGTCCCAGGGCGAGCGGACATACGACGTGGAGGTGCCTGGAAGGACGCTCAGCTCGGTGCTGGACGAGGTCCAGCCCCAGCGCTTCGACCTCCTCGTCCTCGACGTCGAGGGCTACGAGCCGCAGGTGCTGCAGGGCCTCGACCTCGAGCGGCACCGCCCGAGCTTCGCGCTCGTCGAGGTCCTAGACGAGGCCGCGTACGCGGCCGTGGAGGGCGCCCTGGGCAGCCGCTACGAGGCGGTCGAGCGGCTTACGCCAACCGACGTGCTCTTCAGGCTTCGCGCGATATAGCGCCCGACGGCTTGCGGGGAGAGCCGCTCGTGCCACCACCGGAGTGAGTCCTCCTGGCGCCGTTGCAGCGCCCGCGGGTCCGCGAGCAGGCCGTCGAGGACGTCCGGAAGCGTCCGCCAGCGCCTGACCACGACTGCTGGGGAGCCCTCGTAGAACGGGAACGGCGGTAGCGGCTCGGTGACGACGACACATCCCGCAAGCATCCCCTCGTAGAACCGAAAGGTCTCGACCGAGCCGCCGCGCGGCGCCAGCAGCACCCTGGTCCTGCCGAGCTCGTCGGCATAGACGCCGGCGCCTGCCTCGAGCGACGCGCCGAAGCTGGAAGTGGTGCGGACGTGGGCGCCCTCCGGGAGCGCCGCGAGCATCGCTGCACGCGAGATCGACTTCGCGCTCCGAATGCGCCGGTGGTCCTCCTCGACGCTGCCCATGAAGGCCACGTCGATGTCCCGCTCGTCCATCGGCCGCACGTCGATGTCGAGCGGCCGCACGAGACCGAGCGGCAGCGGGTATGCGGGCGGCCCGGCGCGTGGGTCACGCAGGGCAGCTCCGCTGCGTCTCAGCTCCTGCAGGTGGATCGCGAGGCCGAGTTTGTCGAGCGACGGTCTGCTGAAGCGGGGACGGTCGCCGTAGCACTTGAAGAGCGCGCCGATGCGCGGGGCATAGGCGGGGCGCCTGGCGCCCTCGTCCCCAAGCACCACCGCCACGACGTCCGGCCCCTCCACCGGAAGCTCGGTGATCGACCACGTCAGAACAAGCGTCTGGCGCGCGTCCCGGGGCAGCTCGCGGAAGGCGTCGCTCCAGTACCGGACGTCGTCGCGCAGGTCGGTGGGCGGGTTGTGCGGGTCCCACTCGACCGCATCCCCCCTCGGTGGGTCCAGCAGAAAGCGCATCGAGCGCGGACTGTACGCAAGTACCCTCCGCCCGATGAAGAGCTCGCCCGGCTACTACGCGAACGAGCGCCCCGACGTGATTACCCTGCTGCCGCGCCCGGTCGGCCGCGTACTCGACGTGGGCTGCGGGGCCGGGGGGCTGGGGCCGGGCCTACGCGCCGCCGGCGCTACCGAGATCGTGGGGATAGAGGTGGTGGAGCCCGCCGCAGAGCTCGCGCGCGAGGTCTTCGACCACGTGCACGTGGCGCCCGTCGAGGAGGCCCTCGACGACGTCGCGGGGCCGTTCGACACGGTGCTCTGCCTCGACGTGCTCGAGCATCTCGTGGACCCGGCCGACGTGCTCCGGCGCCTGCGCGGAATCGCTGCACCCGGGGCGACCCTCCAGGTGTCAGTCCCCAACGCTCGGCACCTCTCACTGGTCCGGGACCTGCTCTTTCGCGGGACCTTCGGGTACGCCGACTGGGGCCACCGTGACACGACGCACCTGCGCTGGTTCACCCGTCGCGATCTGATCGAGCTCGTCTCGGATTGCGGCTGGGAGGTCACGCGGACGTCGGTTCCTCCTCTCCGGCGCTCCGCCTCGCTCCACCGCCTGACGCGCGGCCGCTCGTCGGAGTTCCTGGTCGGCCAGGTCTACCTGTCGGCCCGCGCAGACGGATGACGCCGAAGGTCGTGTTGCTGCGCGGCACAGCCGCGAACCAGTGGGAGCTGCGCCCGTGGGAGCGGCTCCACGCCGACGGCGGCGCGCTCGTCCGCGTCGTTGTGCCGCCCGACAACCTGTACGACACGTCCGCGCTCCGACTTCCCAGGGTGGGCGTGAGGACGACGGGGGCGCTCGTGCCGCCCGGTCTTCCCGGTCGGCTGATGTTGAAGGCGGTCGGCCAGCGCCACCTCCGGCTGGCCGACGCGCTCGAGGGCGCCGACATCGTGCACGCCGCCGAGCTCGGGTACTGGTTCTCGCACCAGGCGGCGCGGCTGAAGCCCCGGCTCGGGTTCCGCCTGGTCCTGACCGTCTGGGAGACGCTCCCCTTCGTGGACGCCTACCGAAATGTGCGCACGCGACGCTACCGGCGGGACGTGCTGGAGGCGACGGACCTGTTCCTCGCCACGACCGAGCGGGCCGCCGAGGCACTGCGGCTCGAGGGCGCACCTAGCGAACGCGTGCAGGTGTGCTACCCCGGGATCGACGAGGAGCGCTTCGCCGAAAGCGCAGCGCCTGACGCGCCCGAGGACCCGCACCTGCTGCTCTCGATCGGGCGGCTGGTCTGGGAGAAGGGCCACCAGGACCTGCTGCGCGCACTGGCAGTTCTCCGCGAACGGGAGCATCCCGACGTCCGCGCCATGATCGTCGGAAGCGGGGAGGAGGAGCGGCGCCTGCGCGCGGTGGCGCGGGATCTCGGCGTCGAGGAAAGCGTCGAGTTCCTCGGCTTCGTACCTCACGACGAGCTGCCGTCCCTGCTGGCGCGGGCTTCCGCCCTCGTGCTGGCGAGCCTGCCGACGCGGTATTGGGAGGAGCAGTTCGGCATGGTGCTTGTCGAGGCGATGGCTGCTCGACTGCCGGTCGTGGCGGCGGCCAGCGGGGCGATCCCGGAGGTGCTCGGGGGATACGGCACGCAGTTCCCGCCGGGCGACTGGCTGGCGCTCGCCTCCGCGCTCGCCGATGGACCGCTCGCCGTGGCGCCCGGGACGCGCGCCACGCCGGACCCGGCTCTTCTCGAGCGCTATTCCTCCAGGGCTGCCGCCGAGCGCCTAAGAGAGGCTTACGGCCGGCTGCTCGCGCGATGACCGCCGATGTCGTCGTGGTCACGTGGCGCTCCGGTGAGCGGGTGCTGCGCTGTCTCGAGCGGCTGCGGGGCGAGGACGGGCCCCACACGCTGTGGGTCGTGGACAACGCCTCCGATGACGGCACCGTCGAGGGCATCGCGCAGCGCTTCCCCGATGTGCGGCTGGTGCGGCTGGATCGCAACGTCGGCTTCGGTGCCGCTGTCAACAGAGGCGCAGCGCTCGGGACGGCCGACGCGATCGTGCTTGTGAACGACGACGTGGAGCTCGAGCCGGGCTCTCTGACCGCACTGATCGAGCCGCTCGCCGACCCGGCGGTCGGGATGGTGGCCGGCCTGACGACGATCCCGGGAACCGTCCTCGTGGACGGGTTCGGGATCGAGTTGGACGTGACGCTCGCCGCCTACAACCGGCTCCGGCGACTCGAGGAGAGCGCCGTTCCCGGGCTCCTGCTCGGGCCGAGCGGTGGCCTCGCCGCGTACCGCCGCGCTGCGTTCGAGCAGGCAGGCGGCTTTGACGAACGGCTCTTCGCCTACGGGGAGGACGTGGATCTCGCTCTGCGGCTCCGTGCCCTGGGGTGGACGGCGGCCGAGACCCGCTGCGCTCGCGGCGTCCACGTCGGCGGGGCCTCGTGGGGTGTGGACAGCCCGCGCCAGCGCTGGCTTGCCGGGTTCGCGCGGGCGTTCCTGCTGCGCCGCTACGGGGTGCTTCGCACGCGCCATGCGCCGCGCGCCCTCGCGATCGAGGCTCTCGTCGTCGCGGCGGGCCTGGTGCGTGGGCGCACCCTCGTTCACGTGCGCGGACGCTTCGCCGGCTGGCGCGCCGCCGCCGGGCAGCGGCTGCCGCTCCCGCCGGGCGCGGTGGACACCCGCATCGGCGTGCGCGAGGCGCTGCGCCGGCTGCGCCATGCGCGCTGATCTCTACTTGCGCGCGAGGGTCCAGACGTTTCGGCGCACGACCGGCAGCCAGGCGAGCGCGACGAGCAGGCGTGGCCGCCGCTTGCGCTTCGTCCAGCCGGAGACGATCCCGCTGCCCGGCATGACGGACTCGTAGCCCAGTCGCTCCACCAGCAGCCCCTGGTCTTCGAACAGCTTCCGGAAGCTCTTGCGCGTAAAGGGACGGCGGTGCGTGTAGTCGTCCCAGACCCAGCGCTGGGCGTCTGGCGAAGAGGCGAAGACCCTGCCGCCCGGCCGCAGGACCCGCCGGACCTCCCGCACGAGCGCCACGGGCTCCTTCACGTGCTCGAGCACGTCCTTGAGAACCACACCGTCGAAGCTCGCCTCCTCGAAGGGGAGCGGCTCGTCGCCGTTCACGAGCAGCGCCTGGTGGCCGTGGGAGCGGGCCGCCTCGACCGCCTCGGGGGAGACGTCGATGCCCGTGTAGTCGTTGAAGTGGTCGCCGAGCCACGCGCCGCCGCAGCCCACGTCCAGAAGCCGCGCGTTCGGCGGGAAGTGGCGCGTCACGTCGCGCCAGTACCCCGGTTGCTCGTGCCAGTCGAAATAGTTCACGAGGGCGGAAAGGCTACGGTCGCGCGGCGCGGAGCGCCCGCTCGTACGCCTCCATGGTGCCGCGCGCAGCCTCGACCCACGAGAAGCCCGCGGCCCGCGCGATGCCGGCCTCGCCGCGCTCGGCGTCTCCCAGCGCGGCCGTCACCGCGGCCGCGGCCGCGCCCGCGTCGTTCGGGTCGAAGAGGTAAGGCACCTCGCCGCCCACCTCGCGCAGCACGGGGATGTCCGAGCATGCCACCGGCACGCCGCGCGCCATCGCCTCGAGGACGGGGAGGCCGAAGCCCTCGGCGCGGGTCGGGAACGCCGCGCACGAAGCCATCGACCAGAGCCGCTCGAGCTCCGCGTCCGACAGGTAGCCGCTGAGCCGCAGCCGGTCGTCGACGCCGAGCGCCGACGCAAGCCCGCGAAGCGTCTCGGCGTAGTCCTCCTGGCGCCCCGCGAGCACCACGGTCACATCGTCAGGGAGCTCGGGCAGGGCGCGGATCAGGAGCTCCTGGTTCTTATGCGGGCGAAGCGCGGCCACGCAGAGGACGAGGCGCCCGTCGCCGAGCCCGAGCTGCGCCCGCACCGCCGCCTCCGGAGCGGGCTCCGCGCGCGGAACCGGGCCCATGCCGTGCGGGACGACAGTGAAGGCCGCAGGGTCGAGGCCGAGCGTGGCGCAGATCTCGTCGCGGGCGGCCGCGGAGACGGCGATCAGCGCGTCGGCGTCGCGCGCGGCGCGGCTCACCACCTGGCTCATCCCCCAGGTGGTCACGCGCCCGAACGTGGGCATGCGCATGAAGGTCACGTCGTGGAGCGTGACCACCGAGGCAAGCCCCGGCGTGCGGATCGGGCCGGTGCTCGCGAGGCTGTGGAGCAGCTCGGCGCCGGTCCGGCGCGCATGCACCTGCACGAGCAGCTGCTCGGCGAACTGGCGCCTGAGCCGGCTGTACTCCTCCGCCGGCAGCGCCCGCACGTCAGCAAGCTCGTGAAAGCCGTCCGCGTCGAGCGCTCGTGCGCCCGAGCCGGTCGTGAGCACCGTGATGCGGAGCTGCGGGTACTCGCTCGCCAGCGCACGCACGAGCTCGCGCAGGTAGGTCTCGGGCCCGCCCGAGTCGCCGGGCGCGAGGAACATCGCGTTCAGGGCCACGCTCTTGACCGGGGCGCTCACGCGGGCGAAGCCTAGGGAGGACTAGGCTGGCCGCCCGTGCACGTGGGGGTGAACCTGCTGTTCCTGGCGCCCGGCGAGATGGGCGGCCTCGAGGTCTATTCGCGCGAGCTCGTGCGGGCACTCGCGCAGCGCGACGACGTCCGCCTGACCCTGTTCGTGAACCGGCTTGCGGGGCCCGAGTGGGCGGAGCTCGCGCCGACCGCGTTTGCCGCCGTCGACCCTCGCCGGCGCGCCCAGTGGGTGGCCGGCGACCAGGTTCACGCGGGCCGGCTCGCTCGCCGCACCGGGGTCGAGCTGGTCCACAGCCTCGCCTCCACGGGCCCGGCGACGGGGGCCTTCGCGCGCGTGGTCACCGTTCACGACCTGCACTACCGGGTCCAGCCCGAGGCGCACTTCGGCCTTCGCGGACTGGGCATGCGGATGCTGGTTCCGCTGGCCGTCCGTCGGGCTCAGCGCGTGATCGTGCCGAGCGCCGCCACGCGCGACGACGTGCTGCGCTTCGCAGGCGGCCGCGACGAGCGCGTCGACGTGGTGCCCGAGGGGATCGGCCAAGCGCCGGGCGAGGGCGGCGACGCGCACGCGGCCAGGGAGCGCCTCGGAGCGGGGGAGCGGCCGCTCGTGCTGAGCGTCTCGGCCAAGCGCCCGCACAAGAACCTGGCCCGGCTGATCCGCGCGCTCGCGCTGATTCCGGCGGAGCGGCGTCCGCTGCTCGCCCTGCCGGGCTATCCCACGCCGCACGAGGCGGAGCTGAAGGAGCTCGCGCAGTCGCTCGGGGTGGCGGGCGACGTCCGCTTCGCCGGCTGGCTGCCGCGGGCGGAGCTCGACGACCTCTACGCGGCCGCCACCTGCTTCGTGTTCCCGTCGCTGTACGAGGGCTTCGGGCTTCCGGTCCTCGAGGCGATGGCGCGCGGCGTGCCGGTGGCCACGTCGGGACGCGCGAGCCTCGCGGAGGTCGCGGGCGACGCCGCGCTCACGTTCGACCCCGAGGACGAGCGGGCCATCGCCGCGGCCATCGAGGAGATGCTGGCCGACGCCGAGCTGCGCGAGCGCCTGCGTGCGGCAGGACTAGAGCGCGCGGCCGGCTTCAACTGGGAGCGCGCCGCCGAGCTGACGGTGGCGAGCTACCGCCGCGCGCTGGCCGCCCGGTAGCTGTCGAGCACCTTCTCGAGCGAGGAGGACAGCGACAGGCGCTTCGCATTCGCGCGAAACCACGCCGCGGTCCGCTCGCGCAGCGCATGGCCCTCCGCGTGCACGCGCTCGATCGCGGCGGCGAGGTCCTCGGGGCTGGCGGACGCCGCCACATATCCGTTCTCGCCCTCGCTCACCAGGTCGGTGGCCGCATTGTCCTCACCCGCCACCACCACGCTCGGCGTGCCGAGCGCCGCGGCCTCCACCACGACCATCCCGTAGCCCTCTCGCCTCGACGGCAGCAGCATGCAGAGCGCGTGGGCGAGCGCCTGCTCGACCCGCTCGGCCGCCACGAAGCCGGGCACGTCGAGCTCGCCGTCGAGGCCGTGCTCGGCGCGCAGACGCAGCACCTCCTCCCGCTGGGGGCCGTCTCCGTAGACCTCGCCGCGCAGGCCCGGGATCCGCTCGCGCGCAAGCGCGAGCGCCGGCACCACCGCCGGCACCCGCTTCTCCGGGATGTGGCGGCCGGCGAAGACCACCACGGGCTGAGCCGCCTCCGGTTCCCGCGCCTCGAGCGACCCCGCGTACTCACCCTCGAGCACGGTCAGCTCGCCGTTCACCGGCGCCTCCCGCAGGCGGCGCGCGTGCAGCTGCGAGAAGCAGAACGCTCGCTGTGGGATCCGCAGGCAGAGCTTCTGCACCGCCGCGCCGATGCGCCCGCCGACAGGCCCCAGGTACTCGCGCCAGTAGCCGCTGCTCCACAGCTCGTGCCAGTCCACGACCAGCCGAAAGCGGCGCAGCGGCCGCGCGACCGCCGCCGCCAGGAGCGAGAAGTACGGGAACGAGGCCGCGTGGACGACGTCGTAGCGCGCGCCGTGGCGAAGCAGGTGCCAGAGCACCCCGGCGCCGAACACGAGCGGCGGCAGGATACGGCGCCGCCCGCCCTCCGCGTACAGCCGCATGCGCGGCCCGGCCGCAACCACCCGCACGCCCGGCACCTCGCCGCGCTGTCCGCGGTCCCACTGCCGCAGGGTCAGGTACGTGACCTCGTGGCCGTCAGCCGCGAGCCGCTCGCCGAGGTTGCGGTACCAGCGCTCGGCCCCGCCGACGGTGTAGGGAAACAAGCAGTCGTAGACGAGACAAACACGCATTGAAGCGGCAGAGGGTCGCAGACCTTCCGCTAGCATCGCCCGCCAACGCGCGACTTCACGCCGCTTCGCGCGTTTCTAGGTACTGGAAGCAGCCTCCGAAGGCTCGTTCCCCTGAGCACAGTCGAGCAGACAACCCGTCCACCGGCAGCCAACGGCGACGCTGCGAGGCCGATCAAGGTCTCGGTCGTGATTCCCTGCCTGAACGAGGCCCCGTCGATCCAGCGCTGCGTGACCGAGGCGCTGGGCGCCCTCGCGGCCGAGGCTCTCGACGGCGAGGTCGTGGTGGCCGACAACGGCTCGGACGACCGCAGCGCCGAGCTCGCCCGCGAGGCCGGCGCCCGGGTGATCCACGAGCCACGCCGCGGTTACGGCAGCGCCTACCGCGCCGGCTTCGCCGCCGCCGAGGGCGAGTACATCGTGATGGCGGACGCCGACCTGACCTACGACTTCGCGGACATCCCGCGCTTCGTCTCGAAGCTCGACGAGGGCGCCGACCTCGTGATGGGCGATCGCATGGGCGGCATCCAGCCGGGCGCCATGCCCTGGCTGCACCGCTACATCGGCAACCCGGTGCTCACCGGCATCCTCAACCTGTTCTTTCGCACGGGCGTGCGCGACGCGCACTGCGGGATGCGCGCGGTGCGCCGCGAGGCCCTGCCGCGGCTCGACCTGCGCACCACCGGGATGGAGTTCGCCTCGGAGATGGTCATACGCGCCGGCAAGGAGCGGCTCGCGATCGAGGAGATCCCGATCCACTACCACCCGCGCGAGGGCGAGTCGAAGCTCTCGAGCTTCCGCGACGGCTGGCGGCATCTGCGCTTCCTGCTCGTGCACAGCCCCACGTGGCTGTTCATCGTGCCCGGCGCCGTGATGGCGGTGCTGGGAACGCTCGTGGCCCTCACGGTGCTGCTCGAGCTCAACATCTTCGGCCGCGAGTGGGACCTGCACTCGATGGTGGCGGGCGCGCTGCTGATGGTGGTCGGAGTGCAGGTGCTCGGCCTCGGACTCTGCGCCCATGCGTACGGCACCTACTTCATGGGCGAGAAGGACCCCTGGTTCGACCGCATGCGCGCGCGCTTCCGCCTCGAGCACGGCCTGCTGCTCGGGGGAGCGATCGCGTTGGCCGGGATCGCGATCGCGGCGGTGATCGCCGCGCGCTGGATCGAGCGCGGCTTCGGCGAGATCTCCGAGGAGCGCCTCGCCGTGCTCGGCGCCTCGCTGATCATCGTGGGGATCCAGATCTTCTTCTCGTCGTTCCTCATTTCCATCCTGGGGCTGCGGCGGCGGCGCTAGCCCCCTTCGCGCGGCGCCCGGTCGTGTGACGGAGCACCGATGACGTTCGTGATCGCCACCATCCTGTTCCCGGCGCTGCTGGTCGCGCTCTCTCTCGGCACCGGCCTGCTCGTGGACCGTGCGAGCGGGGGGATCCTGCCCGGGGTGCTGCTGGTGCCGGTGGGACTCGGCGGCCTCGTCGCGGTGGCCGAGCTGTTCGCGTGGAAGTCGGCCACCGGCTCGCTCACGCCCTTCGCGCTCCTGATCTGCGGCGCGGCGGGCTACGCGCTCGGCTTCACCCGGCTCCGGGGAGCGCGGCCGGACTGGTGGCTCGTGGCCGCGGCGCTCGGCGCGTACGTGGCGCTCTGCGCGCCGGTGCTGCTCTCGGGGCACGTGACGATGGCCGGCTACCTGCTCGACACCACGGTCGGGTTCCACCTGCTCGGCTCGGACTACCTGCTCGAGCACGGCCGCGCGTTCGACCAGCTGCCGGTGTCGACCTTCCGCACGACGCTCGAGGCGTACTTCGGCACGCAGTACCCGAGCGGCGGGCACACCCTGCTGGGCGGCGCCGGAAGGCTCGTGGGCGTGGACCGCATCTGGCTCTACCAGCCCTTCCTCTCGCTGCTGCTCGCCTCCTGTGTGCCGACCCTCTACTACCTCGCGCGGGAGGCCTCGCTGTCGCGCTTCCTCGCAGCGGCCGGGGCCCTGCTCGCCACGATCCCCGCCCTGGTCTACGCCTACGCGCAGATGGGCGCCATCAAGGAGATCACGGCGATGCCGTTCGTGCTGCTGCTCGGACCCATGATCGTGCTGCTGCCGAGACTGCTCGCGCTCGGACCGCGCGGCGCGCTCGTCCCGGCCGTGGTGGCGGCGGCCGGAATCGGGGCCATCGGGCTCGCATTCGTCCCCTGGCTCGGCGCGGCCGGCCTTGCCGCACTCGTGCTGCTGTTCCTCGAATCTCGCGACCGGCGTGCGCTGTGGAGGCCGCTGCTCGGCTGGACGGCTGTGCTGGCGGTGGCGATCGTGGTGCTCGCGCTGCCGACCTTCGGCCCGCTCTCGGACTCGCTGCGACTCACGGAGAGCTTCTCGACCTCGAACGTCAACGCGGTGAACGATCCGGGCAACCTGCTGCGCCCGCTGAAGAAGGAGCAGATGCTCGGCGTCTGGCTCACGGGCGGCCACCGCGGCGACCCGGTCACCTGGTTCCAGGAGACCTACGTGCTGATAGGCGTCGGCCTGATCGCCGCGCTGCTCGGACTGCTGTTCCTCGTGCGCACCCGCCGCTGGACGCTGGTGGCGTGGGTGGCGGTGATGGCCGTCGTCTGGGCCCTGCTCACCAGGCGCGGGGTCACCTGGACCGACGCGAAGCTGCTCGTGATCACCTCGCCGGTCGTGGTGCTGCTCGCCGTGTTCGGCGTGCAGAGCCTCTGGCGGGCCGGGCGCCGCATCGAGGCGGGCGTGGTCGGCGTGGCGCTCGCCGTGGGCATCCTCGCCTCGAACGCGTTCACCTACCACGACACGAACCTGCTTCCGAACCAGCGCTACGAGGAGCTGATGACGATCGACGAGCGCTTCAGCTCGGACGAGGCGGCGCTCCTGCCCGAGTTCGACGAGCTCGCGCTCTACGCGCTCCAGGACCTGCCGCCGGACGGGCCCGGCTTCTCGTACAAGAACCCGCAGCTCGGGCTGCTGGTGGACGGCACGCCGGCCGGCTATGGGTTGAGCTACGACCTCGTCCAGATCCCGCCCCAGGCGGTGGAGAGCTACGAGACGATCGTGGCCCGCCGGCGGCCGAACGCGAGCCGCCCGCCCTCGTCCTTCGAGCGCGTCTTCAGCGGCCGCTTCTACGACGTCTGGCGCAACCGCCGCGACCGCGAGATCCTCGCGCACGTGCCCGCCGGGAGCGGCCTGCAGGCGGCCGGGCGCGTGAACTGCGCGGACGTTCGGCGCGCGGCGTCCGAGGCCGGCTCGGGCAGC